>Ga0307507_10002534_pt1 | contig 38019 bp, 40 predicted proteins | sample 7_EM_MG_FD_207223 | JGI IMG/M metagenome (GOLD analysis project Ga0307507, IMG submission 207223) | Populus trichocarpa ectomycorrhiza microbial communities from riparian zone in the Pacific Northwest, United States - 7_EM | ecosystem: Host-associated > Plants > Roots > Unclassified | place...
TATCCTTCTTCCTCTTCGAATACCCATACCCAGTAGCCCCCACAACCACCACAACTCCAACTGCAATCATCGCGAATGTCCACTTATTCCGATTCCACCATCCGTCCCCCCTCCCCGCGCCGACCGCGTTGAGCATTCTCTCGGGAACGGGCACGCGCTTAGGCATGGGACGCGCGGACTCGGGAATCCACTCGGATTTCGAGAGGGTATCGCGGATAGTGCCGGCAAGCGAGTCGGCTTGCTTATCGATTGCATCGGCGACGATGAAGGAGTAGGTTTTTAGGGAGTAGAAGAACTCGTTTATGGAGTCGGTTGGCTCTCCAGACATTTTTCCTCTCTTATTTATTTTTGTTTGTTATCGACGGTGGTGGTGGCGATGGGAAGGGGAGGTGATGAAGGTAATGGTGGTAGCGGGGATGGTGGTGATCTAGGAGGGGTAGATATGATGATTGATAGGATAAATTGGGACAGAGGCGGACAAATGCGGGTTAGACGAGGGCTTATGAGCCCTTGTGATAACAGAATGATGTCAAAAAATGCCAAGTATTTACAAGAGGTGTTGACAACCCTAATCACATGCAACTCAGCCCGTTCATTCAGAGTCACTCGGGGAGGAGGGCGCTTCGTTCTCAAGCCACCTCATTTTCAATACGAGTGGTCCAAGAACTACGGTATGTAGGTAGATTCACTGTAAGTTATTGTGCTCGAGTACAAGTACGCAGCCTCTGAAGAACCAACTTGTTCAACATGAATTATCTCCCCCTACCCTTTCCTCATGCCAGTCTATTATCAAGGTACGCCTACAAAAAAAAAACACAATGCGCTTGCAACAAAACCAACAAAAGACAAATAAATGAAGTCAAACAAAGTTACCAACTATTTCCATCCTCCACCCCTGCCTGGGCTGTGGTGAAAAAGATGAGCGAAAAAAATTTACTAGAAACCAATAATAGAGTATGAGACCATTGAAAAGAGAATAAGCGGATGGATATCATCTACACAAAGTAACAGAAAAGAAGAAAAAATGTAGAACGTTCGTCGGGCCAAGAGCTTGAAGAAAAGAACACAAAAAGTAAAAATACATCCGAGAACCCAGGTTATCAAGTTATGGAAAAAAAAAACACAGCCGGTAGTAAGAATAAAAGTACTTGGGTACGTAAAAAATGAAGGCCACTGGCAAAGAGGTAGGGAAAAGGCAGGAATAGCAGGAGTCAGGGAAATGTTATCGGACGGACAAAAAAAAAACTCGTCAGTATCACAAGAAAAATGCAGAAAGACCAATTAGAAAATAATAAGGGGAACCGCGAGAGAAAAAGGGTGAATTTTTTCGCAGTATTCAAACACATTTCCCATTTTATTAGGGATGCACGACATGGGAGGATAGGACGACAATTACTTCTTCTTGCCGCCGCTACCGTTCTTCTTTGCAGCCTTCTCCTCTTCATCAAGGTACTTGTCCTTCCAAATCCAACTGTTGCCGACCATGTTGACACCCTTAGCCTCAGCCATACGGTAGAATTTGGCGGACTTCTTGAGGTCTTTCTTACAGCCCACACTGTTGGCATAGCAGAAACCAGCTTCAGAAAGTGCGTCTGGGTCTCCCCATCCTATTTAAAGTCAGCTAACAGTTGAATATGATGGCCTAAGAAGGGTGAACATACTGCCTGCAATCTCGAAGCATCTCAAGGCCAAGCCCTGGTCCTTCTCAGTTCCCCATCCATTCATATGACTAACTCCCAACTCGTAAATGCTCAATGCGAACTGAGCTCTTCTTCCCTTTTTCTCAATGTAGTCGACGCTCCCGCCAGCCTGCTCGTCATCTGCAACCTCGGAACTAGCTAACTCTGTAACCTTCTTCAACCACATGACTCCTTCTTTTTGGTTCGCTTTCATACCCCATCCATGGCGACATGCAAGCGCAAACAGGAGCATACCGGTTGGGTGTCCGGCGTTTGCGGCAAGACGTAGATGATACGTGGACTCTTGAAGAGAGCCAGATTCGTGAAGGTCAATGCCAAGTTGTACATGTTCATCAGGCAACATAGTAGCAGATGGAGGTTGTGAGCTGGTGGAGCGGGAACCAGGAGTACGGGGCGAGCGAGGAGAAGTGACAGTAGCAGAACGTCCTCTAGTCTCCGCCGTCGGTGTAAGAAGCCCGATACGAGGAGACAGGGAAGGCGGGTGACCTGTTTGTGGGGAACGTCTCGGGTCGCGAGGGGGCGGTGCTGGTTGGAGGAAAGCCCGAGGTGGCGAAGATGGAGAAGGAGGCCTATTGACAGTAGTCGTCGAACTTGCGGTAGTACTGGATGAATGTGCTGGTTGATAGACGGTTTGGCCAGGATATCCGCCGGCGTCTTGGAAGATAGCGGAGTTGCGTTCAGGCTCCCGACCACGAGGTAATATAAACTTGGAATAAATGTAAGTAGGAACCGGACCCTCGGCCTCTTCAGCGGGATCTCCAGAGATACTAACAGGTGTTGGCAAGGATTGCTCGTCTGAAAACATTGGAGACTGTTCAGGAGACAGGCGTTGTGGAATATCCAGAGATGGTGAAGGTCGCTCAGAATCAAAAGAAGGTCGGGTGCTAAGAGGCCGAGAAAAATTAAACGAAGGTTTCTGAAGTAGGGTGCCCCCAACTGAGTAAACAGAGGGTGCATCAGATCTAAAGGAAGACTGGCTCGCAGAACGTGTTACTTCATGACCATCTGTTCCATCGTAGGGAATCGAAGGGTTGCGAGTCAAAGGTGCAGAGGGAGGGCCAAAAGTAAGAGAGGATTCTGCACCAATTGAGTCGGGGGAGCTTGCTCGGAAATCAGAAATCATGGGGAAAATACTGGATGGTGCCTGGGCGGGTGACGCTGTCCTAGGAGCAAGTTGGGGCGAGTAAGGTCTGTGCACTGATTCCAAAGAATCCGTCCTCGATGGCCTTTGAAATTCAACATCACCAGAGCCTTGCCGGTATGGCAGATACTTTGTCACAGAATCATTCGAGTCTTCTCTACGAGGACTGCGAGGATAAAACCTGCGATCAGAACCCCTAGAGTCATTTCTGTGCGGATACAACCTCTCACCAGAGGCTTGTCTGATAGGAGGTGGAAACTTCTCGGATTCCGCAGAACCTTGTCTAGAAGGTGCGCTATAGCCTAAAGGTGAAGACTTGGAGTCCTGTCTGTAAGGTATGTATGCCCGGGCTGGTTGGCTAGATTGAACTGGTTGCGTGGGTGGGCCAGACGGGCCAGGTGGAACCACAACCGTCAAATCTTTTGAATCTTTTCTCATCGGAAACTGTTGCTCTGCTTCCAAAGGTTGTCTGCCAGGAGGGCGGCGATTACGGGGTGGGGGTTGCGATCTAGACCTAGCATACGTGGACGCATTGTCCTGACCAGCCATATCACGTTGATCCTGACCCCTCCCTCGTCTCTCATCCGGGCCACGCTGTCTACCGTCGGGCCCTTGTGGTCCTGGTGGCCCACGTTGCCTCTGGCTATGCTGCCTTCCATCAGGACCTCTCTGTCTGCCGCCTGGCCCTGGTGGTCCCGGTGGTCCCGGTGGTCCTGGTGGTCTTGGTGGTCCGCGCTGTCTTTCCTCTGGATTGCGCCGTCTTCCCTCAGGCCCACGTTGCCTATCCTCCGGAGCACGGCGTTGTGCGATTGCTCCCCTAGGCTTATTATCCACATGTGGACCGCCACGAGCACCAACACCTCCAGGCCCAGGTCCCACGCGATCCGCTTCCCTCCGCTGCCTCTCATCCTTAATATGCCCCACTATCACCGGCTTTAGAGAACTCCTCTCCACATCCTGCTCCCTGACCTCATGGCGCCCCTCTATCTGTTGTAGATTTGGCGGAATACGAACAGGATTCAAGAACCCGCTGATCAATGTGAAATTGCTATCCCTAATACTTGTCTCCCCCGACATAATGCTATCCCTATCTGACCTTCCATCGTCTGAAGTGGCCTCAGAAACCGTGCTGAATCGAGGGTAAGAAGAGGTAGGTCTCTCTTCAAGAGCTGGCGTAGCCAACCGACGATCACCCATGACCCCTAGAGTCGGAGTAGTGGTTGTAGCGGTACTCGGAGCAGCCAGGGCGGCATTCCCCCACCGTCCCCCCTTCTCCACCTCTGGGGTCCTTCCGACTGAACGGGACCTCGCTAGAGTTCCAAGTGTCCCCAGAGTCCCTGGATTACTTCCTGCCCGCCTCAAAGAGCGGTGAACGGTCAGTGGGCTTAGTCCAGCTGATCCGGCCCTCTCGGATCCCATCTGCTTTTGCAGCATTCGCCCTCGATTAATTAGATCATCTAGAGGAGAGACTTGTGGTGTGTACTCGCCAGCGGCGTGGTTGGTTCGGAAAGTTGGGGACGGCATGTCTGTAGCCCCCCTGCGCAAAGAGGGGCGGCCCTGGAGAGGCTGCATTTCGACGGTGTATAGCCGTTGCTGCAAGGAACGAGATTATGTTCAAAAATGGGTTTGTTGCAGCTTGTGAGTGAGAACCGAATCCACAAAAAGGGAAACGAGGGAAATAGGCCAGAGAAAGAAAGAAAAATAGAAAATGTACAAGAAAAGAATTGAGCCCCAACGACGGTAGAGTAGAATTGTAATGAAACAACTCTGAAAAGAATGGAAGTCGAAAGTTGTTTTTTTGGCAGCGAGTATTCTGGCTATGTTCAAGATTTAAAGAGCGTGCACGATCTTTGCCAGATCGTGAGTTTACAAAACAGGTATTAGCAGAGCGACTGCATCGCAAAATAGCGTGAAGAGAAGGGGAGAGGGTTTCGGTGCAGTTTGCTGCGAGATGATGCTTCAAATTCCAGTTGAGAGTTAGTAGCGGAGCTGCAACGGTTGCTCAAGTTGTAAAGGAGCGTGAGAACAGAGCAGTACAGATAGCAGAAGCATCGAAAGACGCGATAGTCAGATCAAAAGAGTGTATCTAACGGTGCCTGCGCCGTGGTCGGAAGGACTGCGTAGGACTTCTAGGGCAAAGAGGGAGAGAAAAGAAAAAAGAGAGAGAAGGGGAGAAAGGGAGAAATAACGAGGGGCGGTAGTTTGCCAAAGGAGGGGCGTAGAGAGAAGAAGGAAGAAGGGAAGTTGAAGGAGAAGTATTCCACCAGCACAGTGCTCGTGCACTGCTTCTACGGTACGTTGGGGGACCCGCTACGACAACTGCTAAGGGTACAGTACAAGGTGCAACTCCTTCAATAGTTGGAGTAGAGTATTATAATACCAGGAGCGTTAAGAGCGAACCAACTAGGGCTTGGGAACGAGGAGTAAAGAAAGATTAACAGCCAACCAACCAAGTGGTTAGGATACGCGCAGAAGTATAAGGCAGTGTACCCAGGTACAATGAAGCACGAGTTGAGTGGTCAAGAGAGCCTGAGAGGATGGAATGGAGGGAGATGGACTATCACACAGAGGAAGGAAGGGGAAAGGAAGTCTAATGGAGGGCAGCAGAAGCAATCCAGGGTGCAGTAATCCTACAGTACAGCATACTGTAGGCACAGTAGAGTAGAGTAACCCCCGCTGTTTAGTTGGCCTTTCACCATGATCAACCAGCGTTCTCACGAGTCAAACAGTTAGGTGCTATACCTGACAGCATTAGTGGTTCAAGGACCTTCCCCGTCACAAAGGTTACACTTGGGTCATTGGCTGGTGGCACTCGAGTACTTTACGCGTTTTATTACACTTTTTACTTGCATCCGAAGCCCGAACAAGTGTAAACCTCCGATTTCAGTAAGTAGGTGCAATATCATACACCTTCGCTGTGGCCCCAAGCCAATTTTGACATTCCAGCTCCCTGCATGCTGCAAGCCTGTGGTCCAACTTATGAACACGTTAAACACCTACCGGTATAATGAGACGAGAGCCATCGTGGGATCTCAACCAACGATTCGAACTTTTTCCATATTCTTGTCACTGATACCTAGCTGAAAAACACCTCCCCACCGGTATCCCTTTCTCTCCCTGGCTACTTGAGGATGTACTGGTAGACAGTACCTATCCCGTAAAGGGGATGAAGTTCAAGACTAGGATAAGTAAATTAGCGGCTAACTGATCCACCCCAATATCGGTTACTTAATCCAATGCACTAGCACATCAAGGACACTCTATATCCCCTTTGGGTTCCTCTTCAAGTGCCCCGTTTCAGAGAGAAAGAAAAGGAACCAGGGTTCCCCGTCCGTCCTCCCCCCCAAGCATTCACCACCATCAAAACGTGAGAATTCAGCAAAGGTATCGTCACATTTATTTTTAATACCCACCTTCTCCAGATACCAGTATTTCGCGATTCACCCCAAAGATCCATACTCCAAGAGGAAGGACAAATCCGCCCCCAACTAGAACCAGCGTTTCATTCTCTGCGGGAGGCTGTCATGCTCTGTAGATCAAGACCCTAATCTCGTAAACGGGGGTGTGGAGAGGCACAGAAAAAGAAGAAAGGAAGGAAGAAAAGAAAAGAAAAAAAAAAGGTTTCGATACTCGAGCAAGGGCAAACACCGGCAGAGTGGGGAGAAGCAGAGAAAGGTGCCGGCAGTGAGCGGAAGTTTTTCCGTTAATTTTGGCTTGATGCTCAGGGGTGTGTGTATTGGAGGATCTTGGGCCGCGTCGCATATCTCACGGCAGGAAAGTAGTTGGGAGGGGGTTGTAGCGCCCGTGGTTGTCAAGATGGTGCCAGAGAAAAAGGGACCAATTTCGGAAAATGCAGAACCTCATCTCATCTCATCTCATGCAATAAAGTGTTTGTGGGTTAAGCTCGACCAATCATATTACAGGGCGCTGAAGAATTCTAGCCATTCCCCTCGTTTGCAATTGTCACTTTTATGAGTGATATGCTGACTGGGCGACTGCACTTCATGCTTATATTAGATCGGGCAGCTCAGGAGATGGGACTAATCCGATCACAGATTACTGGGTTGCACTATGATGACAATATTCGCTCGTGGGCTCAGTACCGTAGAAGTACGGTGCCGGTAATGTAGAAGAGGAGGAAGAAGAAGGGGAACTCAAGTGCAGAGGAGGGATCTTCAAAGAAATTTGGCCTTCCCACCCATCTTTGGTGCCGTACAATACCAGTACTTTACCTAACGAAGACTTGTAGGCGTAACCTCTAAACAGGTCTACCGGTATCAGAACGGAATACTGGTAGGCGCGCAGGTGCAACAGTTTCAACATAGAAGTTTTGGTCAATACAAGCGACCCCCTTTTTCTTTGGAATATTACCACGTGATAGTCAATTCAATCAAGCAGGACGAGGGGTTAGGGCTTCGGCTTTTCACGTTCAGAGGCCAAGTCATCGAGTGGAGTACGGTATGAGCGTGCTGGGGCGTTTGAATCCCCTTTCCCGAGTATACTTGTATCATACACGAGGGGAAAACATGGCAGACTCAACCCTCAGTTGAAACAAAACTAAAGTAATATGCACAACGCCTCGCTGGGGAGAAAATTGCAGCGTCCTAGCACATCTATCATCGATTCCAGCCGCTTTACTGGTTTGGCTGATCGAAAGATTGAATAGGTACTCGAGTTTTTATGGTAACATGAAAACAAGCTCCCCGGCTGCCCGAATCGTTTGCCTGGGCTAGAATGGTGGGCTTGCACCTCTCCACCGACCACTTAGCTGGCCGAAATAATGCCTACCGGTGATGGAATTTGATACGGTACGGGTGACTATTTAATATTAATGCAACAAACTTAAACTCTCTGCTTATATCATACCACTCATACAAGGTATTTCGGTCCTAGCAGAGGAAAAGGTTGGAGAGAGAAGGTTCCTTTTGCGTGAATATATTTCCCGTCTATTGCGTGAGATTCTATGAGTCCCAGGATTGTCTTTAGCCAAAGGGGCATAAATGTCTTATGTAAGCAAGAAAGCAAGAGAAGGTGAAAAGTGAGTTCGTCACCCTGTTTGCACCATCATTGAAATTCATTTCCACACGCAAGCCACAACTCAAATTACAGCTTTTATACATTCTGTGGCTTCTGTAATAAGAGAGATGATTGAGGATTACTTATAAGTACGGTACCGTAGTCAAGTATCGGTAGTGACCGCTGCTGATGCTAGACTGTTGTCTTGGTGAGCAACCTGGCAACAGCAATGCAGAGTATTGGCTGCACTCGCACTCTTTCTCAGCAAAGGCTAAACGGGCGTACCGGTATTGAAATCGAGTATCTTCATACCAAGCAATGACGAGCAATGGGTCGCATTTGCCCTTTTCTTCGATCGTTGGTTGAGGATCTTGCAGATGTGGCTTGTCACTCTCAGCCCTTCAAGCCCACTTTGCTATTTTCATCTCCCAAGTGAGTGACTAGCTCCCACCTATAATATCATACCATACTATGCTCCTTTCAGCCCTCAGCCCTCTCCCTTCCATCCAATATAGGTGCAACTAGGATAAATGTATTGAATTGGCATCCCAGACCTCACTTTTCCCCATCCTGCGGTGCCAACTCAGGCTGAGCTACCCTACATCCAGTGTGCGGGGAGGGAGGATCTGTCATAACTTAAAATCCCTTTTTTTCACTGTCTTTTCCACATTCCATTCTTTCGTTTCCATAATTTAATTTCGCCTTCCATCCTCTCCCGAGCGACAGGCAAAACTAACCAACCGGTCTCCTGCCTCCTAGCCTCAGGCCGTAACTACTTGACAGTGCGGCTCAATCCTGACCAGCAATAATCCAAGCAGGGGAAGAATCCTTCAGCCGCTACCACGATGAAGCTCCTCGGCGTGGGATCCCCCTTCGATCCGACGAACCGCTTCCAAACTTCTAGCATTCTCTCCCCGGTTGTTCTCGCCTGTGTCCGGCTGCTGATCGCGTGCTACATATTCGCCGCGCTGTTTTACCGCATCGCTCGCTCCGCCGTGTTCGACGGATCGCACTCGACGCGAGATAGCTTTTCGTACTTTACAAACTTGACGTACTGGGGGCTTGGTTGCTATTTTGCTGTCGCAGCGGTGCACACGTTTGTTTATGCGTTTAGTGGGAGGGCTCCGTTGGAGGGATGGCCGAGGGTGTTGCAGTTTTTGCACAGTTTGCTATATACTACTATTATTACGTTCCCGCCTTTGGTGTAAGTATTGACTTTATCAAGCTTTTTTTTCGGCCATTACTCGCTCAGAGTTCTTCTTTGGGGGGGGGGGGTGATGGGTGGATGGGTGGATGGGGGCGGATGGGGGATGCATGCTGACCAATACGTTCTGTGACTTTTTAGAACGGTGGTATACTGGATCATTCTGGCACCAGATGAGAGCCCATTTAGCACTATATATTCAGCATGGAGCAACGTAATCCCCTCCTCCCCTCCCCTCCTCCCTTCCCTACCAACCAATCAGACTAACCCCCCCTAGATATCCTTCCATGCCCTAAACTCAGTCTTCGCGGTCTTTGAAATCCTTATCCCCCGCACCGAGCGCCCGCCTTGGCTGCATATCCCCTTTCTAATCCTAATCCTAGCAGGCTACCTGGGCGTCGCCTACATTACCAGGGCAACTAAAGGCTTCTACACCTACTCCTTCCTCAACCCAGACAAGAGCGGTTCTGGCAGCGTTGCCGCGTACGTCTTTGGCATTGCTGCGGCTATCTGTGTGGTGTTTGTGATTGTTTGGCTGATTGTTTGGCTGAGACTGGTTCTGTGTGAGAAGGTGTTTGGCTTGAAGGGAAAGTTCTCGAGTAAGGCGCGGGGTGGAAGAGGTGATGGATGGAGGGGCGGGCATGGGAGGTTAACGGAGGAGAAGGAATTGCCTTGAGGTTGTACTTCGTTTTCGTTTGCTCAGGAGGAAAGGGGAGTGGATTCAGGCGCTAGTTTTGGATATGCTTGTCGTAATGTCAAATAAGTTGTGCTTTATTTCGTCTCCCCCTCCCTTTTTTGTTTATTTATTTCCTGTAATTCGAAAGAGCAAGCGAGAACTCGTAGTTGAAACAGATAGAGACAGGGGGGAGACTTGAACCTGAGCACCAATCATACATACATATCATACACACACGCACACCACAACCACCGCCGTGCCCCACCGTACCTTCCCCTCCGCCCCTATATCATGCTTTAATACTCTTATAACTTACCTAAAATTACCCCCTCCAAGTAAGCATTTATCTGCCACGCATGAAATATCACTCGTTTCCCTCCCTCCCTCCCTCCCTCCTTCCTTCCTTACCCAACTTACCCATCCACCCACCCCAACACCACCACCCCACTCCGAAACCGCAAAACACCAAAGACACCCCTACCAGCGCAATATCAAACTCAACCACACCCAACACAAAACACCAACCCACCACAAGCACAGCAAAACTTGTTATATTATAATGTAGATCTCACGTTGCTCTGATGATCCACCGTTTCATTGATCCCCGTATCCTCTCCTCTGGATTATTTGTACTTCTCCTACTGTACTAGTACTGCTCTGTGTCGCTTAATCTTGAAAAAAACAGGAATGGCATACGGGTACGTATGCCCTACTAGTGCATTCCTGCACTCTGATGATTTCCTCATGATACATTTGAGTAGGGTACGGTATAATACTATCTCGGAGTGTTCCGTCCGAGGGTAGTTTTTACAAACTAAAATTGAACGGAAAATGGATATTTTAAAACGGATAATTAATTCCCGACTATTATAACTATACCTTCTTGAAAATGTACAGTAATATCATACTTTTTGAAAAATATTTCCATTAGCTGGATAATTACTTATTTACTAATGCATTGGTGAAGGAAAGAAGGAAGGAAGGAAGGGCAGGGGAGAAAGGTTTTGGGTTGGGACTTTATGTAGTGGCGCTGCTTTCTACTCCTTCTGTTTAACTTTCTTCGATTTAGAACACTGGATGAGACCCTCCTCTTGGTTGTTTGTATAGTGTGGTTGGTAGTGAAGGGCTCCGAAAAGAAGAGAACATTGTCTTGCAGAGCAAATAGACTTGACCACGAATCTCGCCTTGCATCCATGCACCCGCCCCACAAAAAAAAAAAGAAAAAAAAAGGAATAAAGTGAGGAGTAGAAAGAAGTGGAATACATGAATAAGGAGTTACGTGAGGTTATTGGTCTGCTCTGCGCGCTGGATGGATGGAGAGACGGGTATAACAGAATTTTCATGCCACCTCAGGGTGAATATATTCCCCGCAGGCACAGTACGTTGTGTTGGTACCTTTGTACATGACTTATTTGGCAGCTTCATTCAGGCTCATTTCTCTATGGCTGGATGTGCTTGGTTTAGGCACGTAAGTAACTCTCTCCTGAGAGAGGGAGAGGATGAATAATGTAGACTTAGTGGTAAGTAAAGTGTAGAATAAAAAAAAAGTGTATAATATACTAGGATTGAACGGATGGTTTGAGGGTGCGGACGGTGAGGTAGGTAGGTAGCCTAGGTAGGGCCCAACGGATGACTTACGGTGCCAGGGGAGGGATGGTGTGGGTATCGAGTGAGGATATATGATTCTTATGAGGCCTCCCTAGTTTGTGGGAGAAATGATTGATTGTGTGAGCCTAGCATTTTTTTTATTGATTATGTGTGAGCTATGGCTATGTTAACTATTACTATTACTATTTGTATAAGAAAAAAATAGTCTAGAAAGCGGAGTTGAGCTCGCTGATATTAAACCGTTTAATTTGTTAAGAAAAAAAAGGAGGGGAGGTGAGAAAATTATAAAATGCGTATGGTCTAGTCTAGTCTAGTCCTCCCATAAGCCCTATATACTGCTGTGAGTCCGGCTAGATCATATTGGCAGTGTTCTCTCCGGAATCCAATAAAATATCATCTGCGTCCCAGCTATCTGCTCTCCCGTCACTTCTCTCATCATTCCATAAACATCCAACAACTCCCCCCACCGTGGCCGCTCCATCCACACAAACAACCCCCAATCCGCCCCTCCTACTTCCAACAACCTCCAACTCCCCGTCTCCATCCCCAACTTCGATCCCTTCCAAGTCCCCAGCAGCGAAGTAAACCGCGTCAGTCCTTCTACTGAGCTCCATCCGGAACTCCTCAGCCCACTTCAAGCTCTTGGAAATCATCTCGGCTACCTTCTTCATCTGGTCTAACTCCTCGTCGTTATTGTCATGCCCGTCATTGCTGTTGCTGTTGCCATTGCGTTTCTGACGAATGTCGTCTAAACGAAGACGTAGGAGTGCGACGTTCACTCGTTCGTATTGCTGTTTCAGCGACCAGAGGTCTTCCGCTGCGTTTTCAATAGAGCTGAGGATATTCAAGGTCGTTTGTTGGGTCACAGGGAGGAGGGTGGTGAGGGTTGTTTGAATGTTGTAGAGGATATTTTCATGATGAGCTACTTCGAGCTCTAGGGCTGTGAGTGCTTTGGAGAGGATTGGCAGTGGGGTTGGCGAAAGGGGGGGGACGGCTGGAGATTCTGCGGTGGTAGTAGTGGTGGCGGTTGGTGGGGTCACCGGCTCTGGTGGGGTGATGCCAGCAGCGGTAATAAATTGTTGGTCCGACATGTTTGCCCCAATTGCGTTTGGTAGATCTAAGGGGATTGGTGTTTGTCTTGTGCTTTGTGTGCTGTTGGTCAATTTTTGGTGGTTGTGGGAAGGTGGTGGTGGAGGAGGAGGGAGATAAGGAAGGTGGCAGGGGAGGCCTGGGAGGGATGGGATAGAGGGGAGCTTTGTATGTGATTTGTGGGTTTGCGTACGCGGTTGAAGGGTTTCAAGGGCTGAGGACAGAGTGATTATTTATGAAGATACCCTTAGCGATGGTATTGGAACAGTCCCAGCGAAGGCGGAGAATACTGGAGAAACAACCCTCTACCCTCTGACAAAGCCTTTTCGAGTCCTTGGACTTATCATAGCATACCTTTTCCATCGACCCTTGAGTGTTTATCACTGATTTGTATAAGATATTATGCCCTGTGGGGAAATGGAATTTTTCTGGCATGGCATTTTTGTTGCAAACGAGATATCGCATCATTGCACCTTTTTAATTATAGCTCAACCTACAGGCCTCCTACCGGACTTTCCTTTTGATTTCAAGTACAATAGTCAGAATGGTGGCTACTAGCTGGGTATGGATATTTTTATACCTATTGGTCAAAGAGGTTTGAGTTTTAGCAAAAACTAAGTTTTTTGGGGGGGGAATGGCATTTTTTTTGTATGGTGGCTGCCAAACAGGACCTATATTCAGTAGCATTATATCTCAATATCTCTAAGCCTGGCCTAAAAGAGGCAGTGCCCACCCCTTTTTCTTTTTCTTCCCATCCATGGGGATTTTTGAAAGCCCTTACCTAACTCCCAGCCTCTTTTCCTTTCTTTAAACTTAGAACTCTATTCTCCACAAGCGGACTCCCGAGCTATAAGCGAAACCGATAAAAGCATGCACAGGGTAGTGCCCGCCGGAGGGGGCACGGCAATCGATTATACCAAATCTACCCATTCTAGATCTGCATAGCCAAAACCCGGAAACTTACACAATTAGATCACACCATGCCACACAGGTTCGTCCCCCGTTCAAATACTAAACACAAGCTTTTCCTCGGCGAGAGAAATTGCACTTCCCGATAAGCTAACTCCCCTCTCTCGACGCGCAGGCATTACTCATTCATTCTAAAACACATAGCCCAACAATAACGAAGTTTACAATAGCCTACGCTGGTTTAATGCCTTCCCCACGACAATAACAGTCCTTCTTGTTGAGCTGTCGGCGTTACGTGCTAAGGGTCGTGAATCCCCTGCTACGTTTCCATGCTTCATGCGAAGGCCCCCCCCCCCCCACGAGCCGGATTGGAGGACGGCTGGCTTCCGGGAGCATTTGTTCGATATTACTCTGGTTTCATTGGACTGGAGAGGCGGAATGTATGTGATGTGTTACTATGTTGGGTACGGACAGGTGTCCGGTTGTGACCCGGACCCATTTTTCTTACTTGGCATGTGATCTACGTGGGTGTGCAAAGCTTATGTTGGATTTACTGGAGAGGACTGGGGGGTATAAGAGCCGGGTGGGTCGCATGCAGGTGCTTGTGAGGGGTGCTGTATGGATGGATGGAGGAGGGGAAGGAGGAACAGGAGTGCAAGAGGGTGAATTTAAAATGGGTTTTTTGTGCTTTGTTGTCTTTGACGGTAATGGAGTATTTATGGGTTGATATGCTATTAATGTAGGGAACAAGGAAGATGTGTATAGTAAATACAGGATGTAGGTGCAATAAGCGTCTGACAGAATCTGGGTTGTCGTATTATTTTTTGTGATCACAGGAAAATATACTGGCATGGAGTCCAGGGAAGAAGCTCCATAAACTGAGTCCTGAGATTTTCACCGATTCGACGTTTTTATGATCCCCAATTCAAATGAATACGAATGCAGGCACGTTACACATATACGATCTACAAAACCCACACCTTCCCATAGACAAACCCGCTCGGATATTCTGTCCCTGAAGAAATAGGCTTCGCTCCTGCACTCCTCTAATAACCTGTGGATACCTCTTCCTTATCGCACACATCCCTATCTCCCTCTTCCATGCTCTCTCACCACAAAGGTAAAAAAGGAAAAAGAAAAAACACAGATCACTCATTCACGAGCTTTATCTTCATCTATCGGGAGAGGGCAAAACTAACATGTGATGCATTCAATAGGTCCCTCATGTAGTCCAGCCGTCTCACAGAGCACAGATAAACCACCCAACCTCAATTCCTAGGACACGCTTTTCAAGATTCCCCTCCTCCTCAACAATTCGCGTGCAATACCTCAAGCGTCACTGGGGAAAACACCCTCCACGACCAATCACGCATGATCACTCGAAGTGGAGGAAACAACAGGCGTAAGCTCAACTGCCCGAAAACCCTATATTTGGTATGCCTCTTCCAGCAGGTGAGACATACATACCGGAAGAGGGAGGCGGAAACCAAACAAACAACTCCTGGCACGGACAAATGGAGTGGGGCGATGGGGACAGCGTTGACTTTTTTCCCTTTTCTTTTCTTTTTCTTCCCATCGGACCTATTTACAAGTAGTGTTCCTAACGTCGGGTGGGGTACACTAGCCTTACGCAGAAGAAGTCCCAAAAATTAGTAGGACCCGTCGGATTGGTACAGGCGTCATCCCCCCCCCCCCTTCCTTCCCTTCTGTGAGACTGACCGTGCGCCTTTTTTTTAGATTGTGGAGGGTGGGTCCGTAGCACGCTGTGATGACTGATTTTGATAGTAGGCATATAAAATCTGCCGCTTGCCCTGGTGCTCCTCTCAGCCCAGTGTTTTCTTTCTACCCGCTAGAGTGCGACCGATGTTCGATTCACGATAGATTTCATTAGAATTTGATTTTGCAATCTTGTCGTCTTTATTTTTAATTTTTTTTAAGCGATGTCGCTGTTACAATGTCCGAATGAAGTACTTCTGTTAATTGCACGGAACTTGCCGGCTGTCTCTTTGAGTGCGTTCGCCCAGACGAGCCCGCTATTCTTCAACCTGGCTCAGGAATTGTTATTACAACATGCTTGCAGTGAGAAGCATGCGGTTTTGGCACTATCTCTAGCAGCAGCAAACAGAGATGAGAAGGCGGTGCGCTATCTGTTGAAGAATGGGCGGGGTTTTAGCATTCGGGAGGAGGATGGAAGCCCTCTCTACGGACCTTTAGATAGGTATTTATATCTCCTATCGATGTGTTCAACTTTAGATTACTGACTATGAGGCCGCGATAGTGTGATAGCCTACATTCTACAAAAAGGCCCCAACCTGATAATAAACCACAACCTCACCTACACCTGCGCAACAACCCCCCATCATGCCATCATCAGTGGGAACACAACCCTCCTTAAAACCCTCCTCTCAAAGGGTGCTAACGCCAACCTAAAGGATCCTCTCCACGGCTGGACCTCATTGCATCAAGCCGTCCATTCAGAAAACTACCCCGCCATCAAAGCCCTCCTGGAAAACACACCACTGACCCTCAACTCCCGCAGCACATTCGGCGAAACAACCCTGCACATTGCCTCTACTCTTCGCTCTCCGGGGATGTGCCAATTCCTACTATCTCACAACGCGGACCCTACCCTCCAAGACTTTTCCGGAACCACTCCGTTAGCATTATCCGTGTCTTGGAGTAACCTCCCCACAATCAAACTCCTCCTAAACTACACCCCCTCCTCCACCGACACTACCACCACCAACCCTCCAGTCGGCTGCGGTAACAGAAACGGGGTGATCAACATACAAGACCGTAATGGCCGCACACCCCTCCACCTCTCCGCAATCTACTACACGACACCCGAAATCCCGCATCTCCTCCTCTCTGCAGGTGCAGATCCAAATATTCGCACCAGAGCGGGGGAAACACCGCTGCACTACGCCGCTACATATACGAGACTAGAATTAGTCGACTTATTGCTCAGGCACTCACCTAGCGTAGGCGTAAATTCGAGGGATAATACGGGGAGCACACCACTCCATTGGGCTACACTCTCCGGCCGCATGGGCGTTGTCAGGCTGTTGAAGAACGCTGGAGCGGACACTGGGTTGGTCGGTAAGTGTGGGGGCTGGGTGGGTCGTGGTAGCGGTAGTGATCGGGTGAGGAAGAGGAGTGGTGTGGCATTCCCTAGGGATAATCGGGTGTACGGTAGGTAGGTAGGTGGGTCCTCGGGGCCGAGGGCGTTCATAGGATCTCACTCGTTATGTGTGGATCCTGGGAGGGGGGGGGGGTTCAGGAAATTGGGTGTGGATGGGTGGGGCCGCTTGTCGCGGTTGCAACGTACGTGGCGTAGTCGGGTATTGATATGCGGCACTGTTATCGTACGGTTTTGAAAGCGGAGTGGATGAATGGTGGAGCTGAAGGTGGAAGTGTGTGGAGTCTGGTGGGGCACGAGATATGTTATGATGCCAGTGGCCTAGCCCTAGCGACCCACTAACTGTGCGGGTAATTCAACAAAGCGGAGTGTTTTTTCCTTTTCCTTTTCCTTCCTTTTCCTTTCTTTTTCTCTTTTTCGTTTTCTGCGCACGGTGTGGAGTGGTGGGTCCGAGAGAATACTAGTATTATGATTGGCGAGTTTTCCTTGCATCGGCTACGGTCAATATGATTTGATAGTTACCGGGAAGGTATAGATGGATATGGTTAACCCAACGGGAAGTGCCGGATGTGGAAATGTGAATGATCGCGAGTGCTTATTTGTACCCTTGTGTTATTACCGGCATACTGCACTGTAGATTGATGTACCCGACCGGGAAGTTGGCCGCCATTTTTTCACACAAAATACCCAATTTGACTAGAGCATATCTTAGTGGCTATGTCTTTTATTAAAAAAAATAAGATTGAAAAATTACGATAATAAAGAACACAACATCAGGTATATAACAAGCCCCTTAAAAACAATCACTCTGTACGGTATCATAACTAAAATAATTGAAGCCCACGAAGAGCAGGTTTGTCCCATACAAATATAGTGCCAAGAATTGCTTGATTTGGTGGGTACATATTCGTGACTGATTGATTCTCTTGAGAATGGGGAATTGTTCTTGTATTATAAGGGAGGAAGAAGGCTTCGTATTCTGAGTTCTCCAAGGGGCCTGTTAAACTATGGTAAATAGGAGTGAGATGGTAAACGATCTAGAAATATGTTCCCTAAGTTATCATACTGCCAAACAACAACAGATGGAGTATGATACAGCCTAAAGTACTTCTAAGACTGAACTACGGTACTAAACTAAAAGCTTTATTACACCACTTAAGTTAACAGAATCTTTAAGATATAAGAGAATTAAGCTCCTAAGGTATAGACAGTGATTGTCTGGCAAAGAAATATTACTATAGTAAATTTTGTATAATATGATAATCTTTTTCAAATGCATCCAACCAACCAACCAACCTAAATAAACACTATCATACGGTACTTAACTTGGTATGATATAATAGATCCAGAAAAAAAAGAAGAAGAAAAAAAAAAAAAAGCATTTCCAGAATTTCTTTTTTTCCTTCTTTCTTTTCCATGGGTGAAAAAAAAAAAAAAAAAAACCGGTTTCGTCACGTTTTCAGTTTCGCCTCTTGCTCGAATCGACTCGACTTGACTCAACGGTATCATACTTGTATAATAATATCATAACTTAATTTAAGTTTAACCGATTTTCAACTATAATAATTATCATACTCGAGTACTGTATTCGGGTTGTTATCCATACGTATACACGTGGTATAATACCTTAAAAAGTAGAGAAGAAAAGGAAGAAAAAAGATCAACAAGATCATAACTGGGAGTGGGGGGGGGTGAGCAGGTATGTTAGTCAGTATAATATAAATGATGACAAGATATCCCAAGCCAATAAATAAATAATTAGCCTAAAAATTGGTCATAATATCATAGTATAATAAAAGCACAAGTATAGTACTAGTACAAGCTAGCCTGAACTTATAGAGCATCATAGTTTGAATGAAACTCCCAAAAGACTCTTTAGAATCTAATTTAATTATGTATGTCTCCAAAGTTCATGTAGTCTACTGTAAATACTAGTACTGTATAATATAGACAACCAATGCAAACAGTCCGGTCCGGTCTGCTCTGCTCTAGGTTTTTTTTCTCCAAACTTCAAAGGACAAATCCTGTGTTTCTATACGGTACCATATTTCCATAAAGTTTATTAACTTATATCTGAGTTAATGATCAAGATAAGATAAATCCCTGTTTTGTTTTTTTTGCCACCCCCGGGTTTTTTGGACATAATAATATTATGATACCCCGGTAGAATTATTGCACTGCAGGTTAAAGTCTAACGGTACTATACTACGATTTCCCTGGGGGTGGACTGAAAGTGATGGTTGCTCAATTCGAGGCTCTATACTTCACTTCTTTCTACTGCACAAACGAATATCATACCGCGTCGTATCAAGAGTAGAGTGGAACAGAATAATATGATAAAAGGGAATAAAAAGGAAAAAAGACAAAAAGAAAAAAAAAGACCTTTGAAACATCCCCCCCCACCCCCTCCCACGTTCCTCGAAAATTTATCTTTTAATTATCCCCCACAATCTACCGGGAGATTACTCGCTGGCTCCAGTAACTCTCCTAGTTTCCTCAAAGAACCACTTCAAATCCTCCGGGTTGACAAACGGCGTGATGCCATGCCCGAGATTGACGATCCAACCTTTCCTCCCGCCACCAAAGCCCTTTGCGATCCTCTCGACAGCCTGGGTGATTGCCTCGCGGCCGCCATATAGAACATTAGGGTCCATATTCCCCTGCAGTGTGACACGGCCGTTAGCAACGGCGACGGCACTTTCAGGATCGTGCGTCCAGTCGAGGCCGACGACCTGGTACCCGGACTCGCATAACTCGTCGAGAGCGTACCAAGCGCCCTTGGCAAAGATGGTCATGGGGACGGGCTCGCCTCCAAGCTCCTTGATGCGTGCGGGCACGCGCGCGGATATCCGCCGTATGTACGGGAGTGCGAATATGCGGAAGTCGTGCGGCGATAGCTCGCCGGCCCAGGAGTCAAAGACCTGCAGCATCTGCGCGCCGGCCAGGACCTGGTGTGCTAGGAACTCGACGCAGACATCCGTGATCCTGGCCAGCAGGGAATGCGTAGTGGATGGATGTTTGAAAATCCAGGTCTTGACAAACATGAACGTTTTACTACCCCCACCCTCAACCATGTAACTCATAAGGGTCCACGGCGCGCCGACGAAGCCGATCAGTGGGACCCGTCCCGCGAGCTTTCGCCGTGTCAGGCGGATCGCATCGAAGACGTAGGCAAGTTCCGCACGAACGTCGACTTCGGACTTGAGCTGCGAGAGGTCTTCCGGCTTGCGCAATGGGTTCGGAAAGTGTGGCCCCTTCGCCTCGAGCATTTCTACTGTCATCCCCATTGCTTGCGGGATCACAAGGATATCCGAGAAGATTATTGCTGCGTCAATTAGGTTTGCGTAGCGGAGAATTGGTTGTAGGGTTATTGTGCTCGCAAGCTCCGGGTCACGGCATACTGAGAAGAAGTCGCGGCCTCCTTTCGCTTGGTTGTACTCAGGAAGATAGCGACCGGCTGGGTTATGTTAACTTAGGTTTGGGGGGAGGAGAAGAGAAGACAGAGGAGAGAGGACCTTGACGCATTACCCATATCGGGGGCCGTTCGACCGGTTCCCCTGTTTTGTGTTGGTTAGTTCTTTTAGAGACTTTGTATGAAGAAGAATTGGGGGGACTTACCTCTGGCGGCCCGAAGAATGAGGTCGTTGCTCAATGGCTCGAAAGTTTCTGCCATCTTCACTGCGGTGTGTATTTTGTGTAAGCGGTGGTGGTGTTGGTGGCTGCTTAGTAGGAGGCGATGAGATGGAGTATGGGGAAGTCGGGAGCGGGGTGAAAATCACATTCATCATACCTGTTTCATAGTAATAAAAGTGCAGGGTTACCCACGTTGTTGTTGCTGGGCATCTCGGTAGATCCTAGTAGATCAGGTCGACAAATCTTATTCAATACCGGTACGCCTCCTTGACCGTTGACCCGACAAACTAACTGCCATGCATAAAAGATCAGAATCCAAGGAAGCTCTCTCTATTTCCTCATTGCCTGATATTATGATAATATATTCTACCCTGAGTCTATCGTAACAATGCCACCGTATCCCCCTGAAAGGAAAAGGGAACAAAAGGAGAAAAAGCCTTGCATCTTTCGTCTAGGAAAATAAGATATATATTTCCCCCTCTGCTCCATTAATCCATTTACCCTTCACCTCTAAGTAAGAAAAGAAAAGGAAAAGCTCAGACTACCGCTATGATATGATATCCTGCCGAACAAAAAAAAAACCCCCACTTCACAAACGTTTCCAATCAACAGACTTATAAATGCCCTTTTAAAGTGTTTCCTACGTGCCACCCCTAGATTCATCAAATTAAACTTGCCTATTGAGCCACCTGAGAGCAAAAGAGAAGAAAAGTACTATGATGAAAGAGTAAAGAAAAATGAGTAAAAAAAAAGAAGAGAGAAAAAAAGGTTACAAGAAATGTCGAACTCAAGCATCCGTAACAAATCACGCGTATCGCCTCCTACGAATCTATAAGGCATGGTGGGCTGGCATGTTAATTTGAAGGGCAACGTTAGAAGAGAGGAAAGACGGAGAGAAAAGAAATGGAAACAAACTCCCAATGATATTCTCAACGAAAAGGAACAACGCATGAATGACTAAAAGACAGCAATCACAGGGATTCATAGAATAAGATAGTAGTCCAATCGTAAACTTAGAAGTCAGTTTCGAGAGGGCAATCAAAGCTTTCATGGCCATCTCTCTCGCATAAAGCACACCACTTGTCCATATTAATGACACCAGTTTCCTTTCCAGCCACAGGTCCAAAGCTACCCTCCACCATTGGTGGTGGAGGCGGGAGATGAACACTCTTCCTCTTTTCTGAAACAGCGCTCTTAAAGTCAGCATCGTCATCCGTCGAGGATTCAGGGAATGCAGAGCTAGAGCTGGCACCCCGCTCCATGCTCGGCGATGCTACATGTGGGGACTTTTCATCCCCTTCGGCTTCCTCAGCAGCAGCGGCAGCAGCAGTTTTCTCTCCCTCTGGTCCAGCGGATGCCGGACCTCCAGCCGCGGAGCCGAACATGTTGGTACAGGTGAGGATGTCATGACCCGCAGTCTCACAGATCTCGCACCAAAGAACGCTACCGTCGGCAGATTCAGAATCCTCAGCAGTGATAGGAGTAAGGCCCCCGCTACCAGTCATGCTGAGATCATCGGCGAGCAAGGAGGACTCAGGTGGAGGAGCAGGCTGTTGCACCAAAGAGGATGCTGTAGAGGATGTCGGCTGGTGTTTGCCTCTCCAGCTCCCAATGGTTGCCCGGGAATCTCTACCGCTATCTCTCCGCTCCCGTCCAGCCCAGCCTGTGACGGTTTTCTCAGAGCCATTAGTAATGCTGCTGCGGGTTTCCTTGCGTTTCTTGAGAAGTTCAATCTCTTTCTCAAGTTCTTCCTCCCTAGCAGCACGTCTTTCAATCAATGATTCCAACTCTCCAACTTCCTTCTCCAACTTCTCTCGCGACATGCGCTCCTTGGCCAGCTCCTCTACCTCTCCGTTGTTCCCCAACTTCCTTGCCGCACCGGCTCCGTCAAGGTGTGAGTGGCCACCATTCGTAGCATCATCAGCGGATATCGTATCCCGGCTCAGGGAGTGAATAATGGCTTTCAAACCCCTAATCTCATCATCCCTCTTCTCAACCTCATCGTTATTAGAGCCACTGCGCATCATCTTCCCAACAGCAGCGTTCGCCACGGCAGCGGCATTCTTTTCTTTCTCTCTTCGGAGCTCTTCTCTGCTCCTCTCCACCTCCCCTCTTAAGAATTCCACCTCCCCTCGAGCCTCTGCCTCTCCCCTACTGGCATCCTCTAGCCCCTCCTCTAGCTCCGCGACCAACTCTTCTAATTGCTTTAACTGGCGCGCCACACTCTCCACATCGTCATTTCTATCCTGTAGCTCCCGAATCTCTGCCGTAAGGTCATCTACTCGTCTCTCATATACCCTCTCCGTCTCCGTGCTGGCGAGCTCTAGAGTATCAATAGTGGATCTGAAGTCTGCTCTATGTGCATCAAACTCCGCCGTAAGAAGCTGAATCTTTTCATTCTTTTCCCGAAGCAAAGCCCTCAGTTGAATAGCATCTGCATCCTCGAAAGAACCCGACCTAGTAGGGATAGCCGGAGAAGCAAAATGTGACATCTGCGGGGAGGAGGCATTCTGGACGAGAGATTGCAACTCCGTGAATGACGCTTCCATCTCTAGTAATGCTGTCGCTTGCTCCTTTAGCTGTGCATCCTTCTCCGCTAGCTTGGATTCTAATATTGAGGTGGCCTCCGAATTATCCAAATCATCCGCCCTGCTCATGCCAATTCCCGAGTCTATTGGTGATGTCTCATGGTGCTCCCCCATATGTCGACCGAGGGAACTAATGCTTCTCATACCCATTGAGCTCCCTGTCCTCATCGCCTGACTCGATCCCATAGCGCTCTTGGGCTGTTTTGACCCCAACGAATATGGAGCACGCGCACTGGGTGTTTGCGCAAACCTTGGCGGTGGAGCACCGCCTCCCGATGTGCCCGGCCTTCCATCCGCTGTTGAAGCAATACTGCTGGCTCTTGCTCGGCCATTATAACTCAATTTCCCTGGTGTAGGACTAGGAGCGCCAAATCGACCTCCGGCAGCTGAAGAAACATTTCTAGGTGTTACTGGTGGATGTAAGCCAGGTCTTGAACCAGGGCCAGGGGTTCCTCTTCGCATAGGACTCTCAGGTCTCGGTAATGCCGGCCGGGCACTTGGAGCTTTCCCAATCCCATTTGCGAAACGATGTGCAGGAGACTCGGCGCGATTTCTTGAAGGAGTCGGAGGTGTTAACTGTGAAGGTCCTACAGGGGAAGGGAGGCCCAAAAGTGTAGGTGTCGGTGGAGGATTTGAGGATGAGGCTGAATGTCGTTTGGTAGCTCGTGCTAGTGGGACGAAGATACCGGAGTTTGGTTGAGCAGTGGTAAAGTAGCGAACTCTATTCTCATGAGTCGTGTTAGCTGATCCCATAGACGGCCTTGACCACTTCATCCTGGCAGCAAAAGAAGGAAAAAAAATAAAAAATAGAGCTTAAAAACGAATTGTTTGGGCAAACGATGGTTTTCCGGCAGTTGGGCCAAGCCAGCGGAAACAAGCTCTGGACAAAAGGTGGCCAGAGTGTATACCTCCAACGGTACTTAAAACAAGTTTCAATTCAGAGCCTCGCTGCCCACAACGAATACGAAAACAAACAAGTAAGGAAGGAAAAAAAAAAACGATGAGAAGCACCCACCCGTCGACTGCGCCGTCATTCTTGCCCCTTCCAGACATGTCCGGATCCAGCTCTACTCCGACAAATATTCCCGCCTTTCCTTTGACATTCCCGATAAATTTGACAGTTCCATGCATTCCACCAGGAGTATTAACGGCGTCACCGACCTCGACGTCAGCTCCAATGGGGGTTGCTCGACCCCGATAGTCATCCCGGGTGGATCTTGTAGGGCTCCCTAATCCATAGCCCACCGTACCGTCAGGGATAGACGCCAGCGAGTTCTGGGTGAGCTGGTTGAGGGAAGCTTTTCGGGCCAGCATTGTACTTGGTGAGAGGAGGGGAGATTTTTCAAGCGAGGGTAGGCTATTCGGAATTGCCGCTTCTCTATTGCTGTTGCTGCTGTTTGAGAAAGCGGGAGTGTTTGCGAGGGATGGGCGGGGACGAGCCAAACCAAGGCGTTTCATGGGAGTCGATGGAGTAGTCATCTCCTGTTTATACCGCTTGTCAGGGGTGGTATGGTAGGCCTATTCCTTGCTCCAGAAGCTAGCTCTCTTTTTGTCTCTCCTTAATTTTTTAATTCTCTAATTCCTTATTTTGGACGAAGAATCAGGAGGTAGATAGATCTGATTGGTGGGTGACGAGATGGATGGATGCAACTCCTGGCTATCTATCCAGTCGAATTTGGACTTTGGGTGCTGGAGTGGATGCAGAGAATCCTAGAAGCGAAAGTCTCAGCAGAAGGGGGGAAGGTTTGCGTGCTTGTGCAGTGCTTGCCTGAAATTCCTTTGGCACTAGACGACCAGAACAGGTCGGATGGAGACAAAGAGGAAAAGTGTGATCGAGTTGATTTGGTGCAACGGTCGAATCGATTGGAGTAGAGTGCTCGTGAAGCCCCCCCCGCCTTACTCTTGCCTTCTGACCTCCTTTCTCTTCTAGTCTCCCTCTCTCTCTTTCCGTTCGTAAAATTTCTCTACTCGGGCACTTACCGATGCTCCCAAGGCAACGAACCACACGTTTCGCTCACTCCCGTGGACAAGGGAAAAAGGCCACGAAATTTCACCAAGAGTGTGTACCGATCTGTTACTCGGTACGGTCCCATGCACGATCAAGCTGAGACGTCTGGAGCGGCAGTAACGAGAGCGGTATTCCCAGTATCCTCCCTATAGTACGAGCTGTACCCTGGGCGAATGGGGGTGATATGTCTGTAAGAGAGGATGAGGGAGAATAAGATGACGGGGAGTGTTGAGGGAAACCCGTGGTATCCTCGTGGAAAATTTGGGATCAGAAGCAGAAGCAAGCTTGCTGCTTTTTGTCCTTCCTCCACCAGAAGGCCCCGGCGTCGCCTCTCGTTTCCCCCGTCTTCCTCAGTCCTCTTTCGTTCCCTGTGCCCCTGCAGTAAACACGAAAGGCAAAGTCTCAAGATCGACAACCACCAACGATTCACATGAAACGGACCCGTAGGGAAATTCAATCTTGAGTGAACTCTTTTATTCCTCTTTCCCCCCTCTAAAACATTCCGAAGGAAGATTCTCTTCTACTGTTAAACGGTATGTCATATCATGTTTTACTGGAAAAAAAAAAACGAAAACGAAAATGAAACGGGTGTCCTCGAGTAAGGCATCCCATCCTCGGGAGTGCTTGGACTTGATGCTTTTTTCCACACAGCACGCACGGGCCCTTTCGCGGCTCAAAACCCAACAAACATACGACCACTCAACGGTGCATAGGGCGCGGTATCTATCTGGTCTTCTCTGCTGCTGTGCCGCAAAACCTAATATAATCCACCACCAGATTATCAGCGGGAATTGAGGCATTGGCACACGATGGGATTAGCTTGATTGATAGGCTGCTAGAATTTCAAATACCAGTTAATGATACCCAACACACTCAGCACTCTCAATCTTTACCATGTGAGGAAAACCCTGATCCTTCCTTCCTAGAGGATCTTCGTCTCTGAGTACCGTATGATAGGGAGATTTTGCGGTAGTACCGGAGACCACTATATTCTGGGGCACATTCTGCGTACTGTACAGTACAAGTACACGTACAGTACCTGCAGTAGCTGTCCCGCACACATTTATTTGCCTTGCATTCAGTGATAGGGATGCATGAAACCCGCATCCTCCAAACCGCCAATAATTTACCCTTCTCCGGAAACACTGCCTTGATAATATAAAACTAATAATGATCTACCATCCCACTTTCTTAAACATCTATTATTTATTGCTATTGGATCCTCCAAGTAAACCCTAACCCTGTACTACTTGCTCTTGTGGTGTGCTGTACAGTACCATGGTTAGGGTGCAGTGGAGTACTTTAAAGGGGAGGTTGCGGGAATCCTGTCAGCACCTAAAATGCCGTGATTCGGTCCCGCGGTTTTCTCTGTTAGCAATGTTCTATAGTATTAACATCACCGTTTGGTATACTAATGCTTGTGAGGTAATACCTTACAAACGTTGGTGTACCAAACAGCCCCTTGGTGATTGATCCTCGAGCCCGCATAAGACACTCTAAAACGTGTGTGTGCTCTTTGCAAGTGTTCAAGTTTAAACGGAAGGCTTGTTAATTGTTATCGCCACTTCCATACGATAACTTGTTATACTAGGTAGGTAGTAACTTAAACATGGCCTTCCAATACTAACTTACCCCACGCATGCGAGTCTCCTCCCCGCCATTAATCCTACATCCCCCATAATTCCCATTCCCATTCTCACAGGCAGCATGCAGAGTGTGTGTACTAGTACTTCCATTACGCACTCGTTTCATCGGCACTGTAATTATAATTTACCTCCCAAGGGCATAAGTATTATACCATGACCCGGCACTTAAGTAAAATAGCAATGAACAAGAGACATCGGACGGACAAATTCTGATCCTTCCTTCCTTCCTCCACCACATATATACTCTTTCTCACATCTGGTGAATTTTTTTTTATTTTTATACTTTTTGTTCAATCGCTCACCTCGCACACGATATTTCCGAAATTATATATACTACCAATTTTCCCTTAATTACCCACCTTCCCAATTGAGAAGATGAATATGGTGGTATTGGGAAACGATAGACGAACTCTCACGATCCTACACCACAAGACTAGACTTGGAGCTTAACTTATAGGCCCATAGAAAGGGCCTCATCATGGGATGGAAACACTGTGGTTACCACCCTATCATACTGTTCCTGTCTCCTTCCCTGGTAGCGCTCTTGCTCAGCTACGAGAAGGAAAAAAAAACCACTATATCCGGCTACTGCTACCTCCTCTCCAGCCAGTCGACCGATCTCATGGGGACCAGTGCATCTAGGCTAAGTCTCCCTTAAAAGACAAGCACTAATGCCTAAGAACACTGATGCTGTCTTATCCTCGGAACAAGTCTAGGATTTCTCGGGCATCTCTCTCGTTGCTGGGTTGGTATAACGCCCGGTTTTTTTTTTAAAAAAAAAACATATTTCTTTTATCATTGGTTTCTACTAGCAGCGCCTCCCTTTCCACCCGCCTTTCTTATCTCAGGGAAGGATACTCGGTTAGCCCCATACCGAGGGGCCGTAGAGTTATAAGGCACTGATAACATTTTGGGTCCTTATGTTACAACTTCAGTTCTATGATATTATACCATAGATAACCCCTAGCCCCGGTGCCTACCAAATCAATCCACAGATTCAACAAAAAAATATATATATATATATAAAAATGGGGACACCAGATATAGGACAAGCAGGGAAGAATGATATAACATTGAGATAATGTAGGACATAGATGAGACAAGCACTTGAATATGGAGAACCCCTGAGAGGTGTATGATAAGCCTGGCCCAGAGGATGTTGATATTGAAAGGTGTAGGTTACCATCAAAGGAGAGTGGTAGGACCAGACCCAGCACGAGGATAGCTATGTAGAAAGCTCATGTATCGTAGCGCCGCCGAGTGATTATTTATGACAAAATCACTAAACCCCACACGTAACATTTGTCCGATGCAGGCGTCAAGCATATCTCCATACCCATACACCCCCGACAGATAAGCACAGCAATGGTTCTCTAATTAAACGCCTTTACAGCTACCGGTATACTTCCACGACAATCTCATCCTTCCGTCCCCATACTCCACTAGCCCCCCCAAGCAACACTCCTTATTCCACTCCATCCTCAACGCCACTACGGTATTAGAAAAGCACAATCCACCGCCATAAATGTATGCACGCTACAATACAAACCACATCAACATTAAAGAAAGAAAGAAAAACAAAACAAGGAATTATTCTCTTCTTTCCTCCTCTAAACGCTAAGCAAACGTCATAGTCATCTCCTCCTCCTCACTAAAGCCGTCATCGTCATCCGCCCACACATTTCTTTCATTGGCAGTAGTAGGCATCGTAACACTAGTCCTAAACTCAGGTCTGTAAAGGGGGGGGCCACTTTGAGATGGTGCTGATGACAGTGGTGGTGCGTCAAAAGTCATCTGAATCTCACCAGTGAGTGGATTCCCGAATTCATCTTCGGAGTCGAAGTGGTCATTTTTATTACCGAGCGATGATGGCCGATGGTAACCATTCTGGAGAGATGGAAGGCTAACGTGGCCTTCGGAGGTTGAAGGCACACCATATGGCGAGCGGTGGTCGAAGCTTTTGGTGTGGCGGAGGTTGGCGTACATTGGTGAATTCAGGAGTGATGGGTCGGCTTTGAGGGGCGGAAGCGTGGAGTTTAGTTCCTTGGGTTGAATTTCGTCTCGGTCCACTTTTGCGAGCTCCGCTCTGATGGCGTCGACATCGAAGATTACATTGTCGTCTTTGATGCCGGCGTTCGGGTCATTTGGGTCAACTCGATCTCTTTCCATTCCAGGATTGCTAGCAGGCTTGACCTCATCGTAGGTCTCCCAGTCCTTCTTTTTGGCGGCGTCCTTACCCCTACCAAAGAAAGAGAAGCGAGGCTTCTTTTGATTTTTCTCAATCTCTTTACGGGCTCCCTCAAGCTCTTCAATTAGCTCCCGTTGCCTTTCGCGGTGCCTATCAGGATCCTAAAGTTTCGCATAAAATTAATAAATTGTGCCCGTCGGAACTATAGGTAGACTTACTGGATCTTCTATTTCTGTAAACTCATCTGACACAACAACCCATCCCACATGTCTCAGGAGTCTTGGAATTGCCTGCCTATACGCCATGTGCCCATTTACCAATTCCGTAACGTCCACGTTCTCCACCCCAACGATATTATCAACGGGCGCCAGCCCTGCTACACGGCCAATACCGCCGCTTGTCGCGCGGAAAAGATATCCCAAAATCCAATCATTTCTAGCGAACCCGTTCACGAACCTCCCTGAAACTACAGATACCGCCTTTGCGTACTCATCTTGTTTTACTACCACCGGCGATCCGAACAGGTAAACGTTTTGTATCAAGCCGTAGGCGTGGTGCCTTTGTAGTTCTCTCAAACAGGAATAGATCACCCGTGCACCGAGAGAGTAACCTACAAGGGTTACAGGACGCACACCGAGGTTTCGATGGATCAATGAATCAGCGAGAATTAACCCTGCAGCGTTGGCTCTGTCAAGTGACACGCTCCAGGGATTATCAAGTAAATAGGAGAGTTTAGTAAGAACAACGGGCAATTGCAAGGAAGCCATGAGGGCGACCAAGATGGTGCTCCCCAAAACTTGTTGCAGTGACTGGGTTAGGACCTATGGAATATTAGGTGTGACTCTAGATTGTAAAACCCGGGAACAAACCTCGGTTGCAAGGATATTGATTGTTTGACCCATAGATCGCAACATCTCTGGTTCCCAGAGAATCGAGAAAATGTCACCCATGATAGGGTCAACGGTTGAGTATGGCAGTCTCACGTCGTCTTCGGTACCGTTCATCCATCTATCCCCTTTCATTAGCCCTCGTAAGCCTTCATGTTCTCATTAACAAAGGCTCACCCTGAGACCGTGATAATCAAGTTTACTCTCTTCGCATTATGGAGCGGCCTGTACTCAAAGATACCAACGCTCTTTGTTCGATTGTAACTCGCCTTTGCACCAATCGCGCTGCCACTAGCCACTGCGCTGCTTGCAATAAGAGCTGTCCCTCCAGCTCCTGCCAGGAACGCCCCGGTACCACTGACACCTATTGTCGTGAACCCGGCTGCCAAGCCGGCGCCGATCATGGGGGCTAATAGCCCGCCGCTCAATCCAATGACCAGACCACCGCCAATTGTTGCCAGGCCCATCATCGCGAACCTCTTATTTCTTGCTGCCTTCCTACGGCTCTCCATGTGCTCTTCCTCGCTCCAATTCTGTTGAGCTGACTCTTGGATTTCTAGGGCATCTGTCACTCGTTTTTCGAATTTATATATGCCCAACCAGGGGACTCCCAACATCTCCCCAACCCTTTCTAGTAAGACACGAGAACGGGCATCATATACAGAATCAGCTATAAGGACAAGGAAAAGATCACAAAGGACCGTCCACCGAATGTCAATATCTAGTGTTTTAGAGTTGGATATCTCGGCCGGATTCTTGATGGTTGGCTGAGTGTCATCATCACTACCATCGGCCTCTTCATATGGTGGAGGACTAGATAGGGGAGAGGAGTAGTCAGGAGGCGAGACGGAAGATCTCGGCGAAGCGATGGATGAAGCAGAGGAAGCAATGGGATTCTCGACTCGAGCATTCTTTGTAAGAGTAGGCGTGAGATCCGCAGGTATGACGCCGTGTTCTGCCAGCTGTTCAATCATTATTTGTTCTACACCCAGTCAGCGGCTAAGAACTAGAAAGCCCATTCTAGACCTAAAAATAAAAAAAAGGCAACAAAGGCAATCGGACCAGCAGACGAGATATCCATATGCGTGTACAACCTGACCATCATCTTTTGACTCCACATCTTCATGCTTTCCCGTGCAAGCTGTAGTTCTCTCTTTACGGTTCGTCCCTTTCCTTCTAATTTCCCCTGATCCGTAACCATTTGCTCCAAGGCCAACTTACACACACCAACATAAGCGATTCTCTGCCCCTCTGTAAGCAATTCCTTTGTAGCCTGCATCTGACTTAGCGGGTTCCTTGAAGCTTCATCGTCCTCTGTCTCCTTGAACAAGTAGCTCGTATTCTCATCCATAGAAGTAGCAGACTGAGCATCTTCGTCATCGTAAACCCTGGTGTACCCCTTGGACGCACTTTTCTCCCCCTCGTCCTCAGAATCATGAGCCTCTTTGGCTATTAGCCGCCCTTCGTCATCGTAGAGGTCGTGTGAGGCAAAAGCGGGCATCTCCTGCCAACCGTCGTCTCCCTCTCCTGCCCCCCCCTTGTCTTTGTCTTTTTCCTCTTCTCTTCGCACAATTTGCTGGTGTGACCATTCTGATACCGGGCCCCCAGTTCCAACGGTGCTCGAGGGGTCGGCGGGGTCTTCCGAAAACATTTTCTTCTCATTCCACTCCCTATCTGCCTGAGGGATATCAGTGGAAGGTCTTACAACCTGATCCTTGACCACCACCGCTGCTGCCGCCTCGTTTGCCAGCCCTGTTTTATTCGCACTTTCTTCTGGTGACATTGGAGGAGCTGCGTCCGTAGCTACATTCTGTGACGCTGGCGTGTTTGTAGCCGATGATATGGTTGAGACTGTGTCCGTTGAAACTGTGGGCTTCAGCTGCTTTGATTCAGTTGGCTTGACATCCCCGGTCAGCGGCTCGCCAATCTTCTCATTTCCCCTCCCCTCTGCCATCGGAGTAGATGGAGATGAGGGTGGAGGTGGGGTTGAAATTTTCAGCTTCACAACTGGTAACCCAAACTCATCGTGCTCGACCTCCGTCTCCATATTCGTTGTTGTGCAGTTTCTTGGGAATGCAGGCTGTTGTTTAGTTAGGGGAGCTTTTCGCAGCGGTTGCTTTCTGTATCGGGCCGATGGGGTCGGTGGCTACCTCCGAAAACGGCGACGCTGTGATGTGGCGCAGGTCAGGGCAGAAGCTGTTTGGAAAAGACGTGGAGGAAAAGCAAAGTTTGTCGGTCTAATGGTTTGAACCTTTGTCAGTAACCACCAGAGTATCTATGGAATTGGTCACAAAAGAGAGAGAGGGAGGAGGATTGTAGTTCTGTGAGAGGAGAAATTCATCCAGGGGTTGATATTTACATGATAGGCAATGCTGACATTTGTGACAACTTTGGAATTTCTAAAACTACGGGAGGGCCTGAGCTTGGCGGGCGACGGTAAGGTGAATGGTTTCACCGATGCCCTTTCACAAAGTCATTATCTAGAGCCTCAACCACCATACAAAAAAAAGAAAATGGCCATGACCACCAAGGAAGGATATCTTTTCCCCTTTCTCTCTCTCCAAAGCTTTAGCTTGTGGCTGCTGTGGGGGCTCCTAACACCTGGAAAGCTAATATTAACCTATGCTATTACTGGGGGATGAGGAGAGAGTTCGACGAATGGCGAAGCTCAATTGATATCGGGGAGGCAGGGTGACGTGAGAGGAATCGTAGCTCACGGGGAAAGAAGTACGAGTACTGGAAAACTCTTGCGTCTTTTTTTTTTCTTTTTCTCCTCTTGTTCCCTTCTACGCTCGTGATATTGATAATGCTCAGATTCCAGATCAAGATTTCGTGTGATCAGTTTGCGGTATTTCCGGCCTGTTGTATCTCTCTCAGAAGACCATCGGCGGTTGCTTCGATAAGTTAAGGAAATTGATCAAGTAACGCACTACGGGAAGATACAGCCAAAGTGGTGCAGATAGCTGTATGCAAGCATGTCACCGGAATAGTTGAAGTACACTACTGTGACCTAGCAACTGGCAACTATGATGCGCCTGAATTTGATTATTTGATTATCCGGATGAATAACAGATTCCACAGGTTGTTGGAGCTGGAGCTGAGAGGCTTGACGAGGCAATCTAGGCCATCCACCGAGACCACAGGATGATCCGTGCAACCTGAACCACCGACAGGTTCCGGTAGGCGACACGAGCGTGGCATACGAGGAGGAGCTGGGGAGCACAAAGGACAACTAAGAAAAACGAGTGATAGGAAGGGGATGAGTGGGGCAGGTTTGGGGAAAGGGAGGAGGATTGGCCCAATGGCTAGCTTATATTTCCCAAAATAATCTACATTTGGGTGTTGGTCCTGGGGGCCCGGGTGAAGAAAGGGAGAAAGCATTGGGATTGAAACGTGTGCGAGCGACGGATAACGGGCAATCCGAGAATCGACAATAAAGAGGGCAGAGAATTGAGGTTATTCGACGCCACGACCAAAATATTTGCACAGGCAGAAAAAAAAAGTGCAGCAAATAGCTACAACGTTGAGCTGTAACTGCTCTGGAACTGTAACAATGTTTACTGTGACGGTCAATCCCCCTGAGAAGAGGAGCGGAAGATAGAGTGCAGCAGTAGAAAGATGAGGAGGAAGAGGAGGAGGAGGAGGAGGAGGGGAGAAGGAGGAGTGTGCAACTTTCTGCAGGGCGTGCAGTGAAAAATTGCATCAAGAGCAACAATCAGAACAACATCAGAGACTGAGGTTTTGTATTTTGTTTTTTTTCTCCCATGATAACTCTTATGTTTGGGCTTTATTTCTTTTTTTCCTCTTCTTTGCCTGCAAGAGAGGGGGGTTTTTGAAGGCATACGAGTATTGGCTTGCCGGTAGGTGACGGGAGAAGTAAGGTTTGCGTTGTGTGGTATCGGTGCTGCTTGCTGTACGGCGTTCTTGCATATTATGCGTCGGGAGCCGAAGCGAAGCGAGAGCGGTAGGTAGTGTTCAGGTCTAGAGTTCACATCTCGACCGCTCGCAAATCCTTGACCTTGAGAGACAGAGGCCTGGAGGTCACAGTAACTTATAGTACGGTATCATAGCTGTATCATACTTGAGCAACTCGTCCAGCCTACACTAACTTAAGAGATAGTCGGAGCTCTGCCTCTCCTCTGAATGAATCGGAAAAAACGATCGGAGGCTATCTATATTTGCCAAGAATTGCAGATTCATGGCCCTCGGCCTCTGATATGAATTCCGCATGAAGAGGAAAAAAAAAAGAGCCCCTCCTCTCGTTTTTCTCCCACTCTTATCCGAACAAAACTCCCCACTCGCTCATTTCTCTCCCCGCACCAGAAAGGGAACCAGAAGTGCTCTCACTCGCTCCTCTGCGCACTTTTTTCGCCTCTGACCTTCTCAATGAATGCGTGATGTGAGTTACACACCCTCAAGTACCCTACCGTACTCATCCCCTACTTTCTACTCTCGTCCCTTTCTCTTATTCTTAGTCCATTCAGACTCGTTCCCCACCTTCGAATCTCAATGGGAAAATACAAGATGAATGAGGAAACAAAAAAAAAAAAAAAAAGCAGGTCAACCTCCTCATTGCAGTCCATCCCCCGATTTGCCTGCTATTGAGGTAAGAGGAGGAAGAAAAGAAAGAAAAAAAGAAAAAAGGCTCTCCCCCCCCCATTGATGTCCACCCGAAAAATCTTTCTTGTCTTATTGTCCTTCGCCAATCCAACCCGCGTCCAATTGAATGCATGTCCCCCAACTGCCCACTCCAGAACAATAACGCTCGCCCACGTACACAATAGCACCATTAACTCTGTCCACACCCATCCCTCCCCCACCCACATGCCACCGATAATCCTTTTGGACTCGGTCGGTCCAACTACAATGGAGACCACACTCTCTATGCTCCTGCTCAATGGCTACCGTCACATCTATTGTGCGGCTGACGCCTTATAGGCTCGGGTTTCATCCATACAGTTGGCCGTGATTGTTCCCTCTCTCTTTGTTCAATGGCCCTGTACTTATGAATGGGCGCTTCACCCCCCCCTCCCTCAAAGACAGACCTGCTGTCATCATGCCTTTGATTATTTCTGCCCGTCACCCCTCTCGCTTCTCCTCTTCTCTCCATTCGTTCGTTAGTTACCTTGACCTCTTCGCCTGCTTGTCTCCTACGAGTTCCTTTCTTTGATATCCCGCTTTCCCCGTTGAGTATTTCATTCTGCAACTTCAAGAGAGTCTCTTGTTCTCATCTCGAGAGTTGCATCTTGCCGGCTCCTTCCCTGGGAGCATATAATAATCGAAAGAGAGCCCACCGAGTTTATTGCGACGGGGAGATCCTGTCAGAGTCGAATCTTCTTACGATGGCTTCGTCACTGCGTGCGAAGTACAAGCGCCCCTCCCCTCTCGAGTTCAAAAAGCCCCTCCCGGAGCCACGTCTATCCATATTTTCCACTCTCCCCGACACCGTCTATCACCCGGAAGACGACGAAATAGACGATTTGGACGACCCTAGCACACCTGAAACACCTAACGATGCCACCGGTATATTCAGAGGTTATTCGCCTTCGAGCTCGTCGAGCTCTCTCAGCGCCCGCGAGATCAGCCCTCCTATTACTCCAACAAACGAGGTGTATCATGGAAGGAAAATCAAGAGAAAGGGTTCCAGTGCAAATATGCGTGGGAGCCCTGGTATTAACTACACAAATAAACCCCGTCTCAGCAAATATGCTCATCAGGCGCCTACAACTCCGACTACTCCTTTGGTAAGTACTTCTACATTATGTTCTTTCGCATTGAGGTTTTTTTTATCTTTTTTATTTATTTATTTATTATTTTTATCTTTTTCTCTTATCTTTTTTCATTTGATTTTTCATTTCCTATTGATTTTATCGAATAGCTCGATTGGATCGTTGAACGCTAATTCGTGGTTATCGGTGACTCAGTCTGGTCTCGATGCTTTTCCCGCGAACGTTCTTGCTGTTGTTACGCCTGCGGTAACACCAGCGAGCAATAATATGGCAGAGTTTCAAACTGTGCCTATCCATCTTGCGCCTTCGCGCCCCTCGACGGCTCCCGAGCCATATAAAATCATCATTGACGAACGTGTAGCTTCTCCTAAACCTAATAGTGTTCTGGGAATCGGCGTGAAATATCCTCTACGCAGGCGTGGGCATCTTTCTCAACAAATGCCACCTAAAAAGCCTGCCGAGCCAATCTTGGGAGATTGGGACGTCTCTGATGATGAGGAGTTTGAGAAGCCTCCAGTGCAGTTGGAGCTCAAGCCATGGCCCGCCTTGCAGGTTGTCAGAAAATCATCTGCCCCAGCTATTCTTGCTTGCCAGAACACGGAGGAAACCGGCACTCTTGACTCGATATCTGATACCACATCCGAGCTGAATTGCACCTGTGGAGTCCCGCTGTTGAACTTGGATTCAAGTAGCGACAACACATCGGTCCCTTCGATCCATGAGGATATCATTGAGGAAGATGAAGAAGATGAAGGCGGAGCGAGTGTGGTGATTGAGCAGCCGGCAGAACTGGTGATTGAACTCGTGGTTGAACCCGTAGTCGAGCCGGTGGTTGAACCCGTAGTTGAACCGGTGGTTGAAGTGGCAGCCGATGAAGTCGTTGAGCAGGTTGTCGAGGTGAAGGATGAAGATAAAGCAAGGGCCAGGATTCTATCTCAACCAATGCACAGTCAATCCGCTATCGATGTCACCACTCCAGCTAGTTCTCCCAAGAAATCGCCTTTTGCTTTTGATGGCCATCAAGATATAGAGCTCCCCCAACGTTCGCCCTCCGCGCCAATAGTAACATCCATGTCAACAGTTTCATTCGATTTGTCTGAAGACTTCCCGGTTATGTTCTCTGAGCTGCCCGTTGACGAAACAGAGATTTTTAACATCATCCCGAACGACTATATTATGGCCGACGTTCTTGGGAAGAACCTCGAGGAGCTCAACAACCCTGATTATCGGATTTCTCCAGCCTACGAGGAGTACGCAGTTCATCCTAGCTGGCAGCAGTTTGACCAAGACGAACACAAATTAGCAACTGTCACTCAAAGCAAGACCAGTCTTGATGAGTTGCCAGGAATCACGGATCCTGATTCACCCATTGTAAAAGGTTTCCGCGACAGGTTCAATAGCACACCTTCAATGCCTACAACAGAATTAGTCGTTCCTTCCCTAGCATCCTTCCGTCCGGGTTCCCGATGGTCAGACTATTCCGTCGACGATGATGCTAAAGAGAGCTGGCGGAGCTCCGTCTTGAACCGCTTTCATCTTCCCCACGTGGGGGTAGACCTAAAGAAAGCTGTCGCAGCCGCCAAAGGCGGTATAATTAGCCGTCGTCACAAGGTGACTATGGAATCATCGTTGGTAGAGGAAGAAACTATGAGCATCCACGGCGGCAGTCCCTCGCCCAGGAACTCCACGGCAACGGACACCGACAGCATTGCTGAGACAACGATTACCGCCATGACCGGTCCTCCCCCAAACAACCGCAACTCCACCGCCTCTTCCGGCAGCGGATTAACTGGGTTCAAGATGGGACGAATCGGCGGCTCCGGTGGCTCGATCAGGCATGGGAAAGCGGCGTCTATTAGGACCGTTGCCACTGGGCGAGCGGCGACCATCCGAGGCGCATCCTCCGACGAGGAGCTCTCGGACGACGAACGCAGAGCTAAGGCCGGCTTCAAAGGTGTTTTCGAAAAGTATGTTGTTCGCGATGCTAAAAGGCGGAAAGAAGATAGGCGGAGGGAGGAATTGAAAAGGACGATCAGAGTTGTTGGTGGTGGAAAGGGTGGTGATTGGATTTGAGACGGAGGGGCTCTTTTGTTCCCTGGCTTTCCTTATTTCTTCATTTTCGTTTGGCGCGTTTATTATTTTTCCCCTCTACCCTTCCATTTTTATTTTATTTTATAGTTTTGCTCTCGACTTCCTTTTTTATTTTTGCATCATACACGGTGGGGCCTTAACGACGACAATGCCATTCACGACCCTTACGAGAACCACGAATTCAATTTAATTTAATTTTTTTCCTTTCACGATGTTTACGCTGATTACGAGTCTTCTTTTTTGTCTGGTCCGGTCTGGTCCGGTCTGGTCTGGTTATGTAGGTAGCATATAGTTTAGCTTAGTATAGTATAGTCATTAGACCTGGAAGAGAGCGAGTGGTCGGAGCGAGGGGGGGTTGTTGGTTTGGGAAAAAAGTTTTTGCTGTCATTATTTCTGTCGATTAGGTTGGTCTAGTGGAGAGCGCATGGGGAGGGGCTTGCGCGCATGCATGCGCACGAACTAATGTCATGGGGTTACAATCTACCATTCCCATTTTTCTTCTCTCTCTCTCGAGTGAGTATTTCCGCACTTGGTGATTATGGTCTGAACTTGCATTGAATCTGTTACTGGTGGTGAGTTTTGATTTGTTCCGTCACAAGGCTGGAAGTAATGCGAACTTTTTCGAATCTGGGGTTGGTTAACAATACCGGTATGGAGTCGTCCGCTGCCTTATTTTACTTTACTTCTTTCTTATTTGAAAAAATCCCAAATTTCGAGTCGCTATTCCATACAAATTATGCCCATCCATCCATCCATCCTTGCCAAGG
>Ga0307507_10002535_pt1 | contig 38017 bp, 10 predicted proteins | sample 7_EM_MG_FD_207223 | JGI IMG/M metagenome (GOLD analysis project Ga0307507, IMG submission 207223) | Populus trichocarpa ectomycorrhiza microbial communities from riparian zone in the Pacific Northwest, United States - 7_EM | ecosystem: Host-associated > Plants > Roots > Unclassified | place...
ATGGCTAAAGCAGCTCTACTATAGCTCTAGTATACTGCATGTATATACCGTACTTATCTAACCTTTTAATATCTAGAATAGTAATAATTAGCTAAAGCTGGCCTATAAGTCTTCTACCTAATAGCGTACGGCCCTTTCTAATATGGTCGCCGTTATCTATATACTCTTAAACCCATATATAATTACGCCTCTACTAGCTAGAATATTGCTAATTTAGTATGCAATATACTAACTCACTAATTTAGCCCTTAAGGTTAGTTATATTTTTCCGTCTCATTTCTAATAGTGGATAAATGGATATATTTTAATAGGTAGGCGCCTAACCTATAAAGGGCCCTTCTCTTTCCAGTCCATATTGGAGTTCTAGACACGTTCGCCTTATAGTTTTTACCTACACTCTTGGATAAATACCATAATGCCGTCTAGAAACCCTAAGATTTTGCAGTAGTTTGCTATATAAGATATATAAAGCCACGTCTTTAACCTAAGACGCCTTTAGATAAGATCTTTTACCCTATTTATATCTTTTAAAGGCCACTAAAGCTTTACAACTGCTAAATGCTATATTAGTTAAGTAACCTATACCTCTAAACGCTGGGAAGACTATAGTATAGAATTACTATTTGTGAAAGCTATTTTATCTTCTATTACTAGTACTACTACCCATCTTAAATTATAAGAGCAGATTTAAGATAGTAAATCCCGTTTATTTATTAAGTTATAAAACACCTTAATAATATAACGGTGTCTAGCTTCGCTATTTACGCCAGTGTAGTGCCTATCTGCGCGTCCGTATAGGTGGATATTTTCCTTAAAATATACAAGGGCATAGAATTTTGGTATATTAAAATGGCCTATATTAGAACCCTTTGCCTTTAAGCATATTAATTAATATAGGGCGTGGTGTATATATTGTAGTGTCTTCTTATTATAGGTGCGATACTAAGCTATAATAATAAAGTTATATACGGCTCTTATAAAATGCATAGCATATAGTTCCCTAGACGACAGTAGTAGGGCTAGCACAGCAATAAGTTAATAAACTATGGCTTTTTATTTATTACCTATCTATTAAGTAACTTTACTAAATAACAGATTATTAAACCGTTTTAGCCCTATAAAAGCTAGGATTTGTTTAAAACGCTAATTAAGTTAAGCCTTTATAGATATATTTGTTATAGTTATCTTTATCCCTCTTCTCTTTCTTCTTAGCTAGATAATATCGCCTACTAGTTTTATACCCATTTAATAAGTCATATAATAATACCCTTTAGAAGCTAATATAGAACATCTACTATTATGCCCTTATAGACATTAAATAGACAATAGTGCCACGCGAAATATTCTACTGGGTATACCCAGTTGTCTAAAATAGAAGAATATTCTCTAGTTGCTAGCGTTTAATCTATCTTCTTGTCTCCTTATATGTATATAGCGGGTATTATTTTTTAGCTAAGTTCCCGCGCTTTAAAGGAGGGACCTAGTATATAGTGTAGTGCTATCGGCTTTTAATACCTATAAGTAGCACTTATTCTTTATAGTCTGCTATTATCCTATATATAATTGGATAACATCGTTATATAAAATTATCTATATATTAAAGGTCTATGCCGCTTTCTGCAAGATGCTTAATTGCTATTATATTTTAGTTAATGGCGTTAAAATACTAAAGTAGGACTTATATTTAAGTATAGTTCTCATTGCCTTATAATATGCTTTACTTTTTATATTATTATCCTTTTTTTTAATAACTAGTATAAAACCAATAAGAATATTTATAGGGGATGTCTGTTAGCGTTAAACTTGTTAATTAAGATTACCAATAGTAAGATATACTAGCTAGGCCGATTTGTTACTATAGTGCATTATTAGCTGGGTCTTATTAACTGCTATAAGTATAGGAACTACTATAGCACCGCTAGGAAGCTTGCCTTATGTCTTCTATTACTAGTTACTGCTATATAGCTTATTATAGACTTAGTAATTATTGGCATTGTAGAGTCTCTTTAGTATATATACTAGCGCATTTTTAAAGGGTTAATAGCCAATTAGAAAGCCAATTATATTTATAATATCCTGGTAAAGAATATAGTATTTCCTCTACTTAAAGCCTTTAATATTTAATTTTATCCTATACTTTAATTGGAGCCGTTATTTGTCTTATATATTAAATAGAATAGCGGTAATTAGTTCCTTCTATTAATTTATAGATTAGAAGCTAAGTGGGCTATAAAGTGGACTAAGGCGGGTGTCTTTAAGCAGTGCGTTACCGTCTCCCTTTATATAGCGAATGTGGTACAGCTATATTAAAAAGGCGTAATTAAACTCTAAATAAAAACGATTATATAGTATACTTTGGCTATTGTCGTGTTATAATATAGTAATATCCAAAATTGTCTAGTTAACTTACTATACATTATTATTAGTCTTATATAAAATTGGTTTACCTGCCTTTATATTCTTAGTTACTTTAAATATCTCTACTTTAAGTAATAATAATAATAATAGGACGCTTTTCTAATGTGGTATACCATATAGAGGCATCAGATGGGTATCCTACTTATATTTTACCGCTACTAGAGCGTACTAATTAGTATCCGTATTTATACTATCTAGTTATAATTGCGTATTATCTAACTAGTAAGAGTGGTGGAATTAATCATAAATTATAAGCAGTTAGGCCGCAATAAATATACAAGTATTATATCTCTTTTTACGTGCTTTTTTATAGACGTATTAATAGCTAGGCAGCCGCCTATTATAGTACCATAGGTATTAGTAAAGGCTGCTATAACTCTTAGGGGTATAAAAATGCTATAGATAGCTCCGCTGCATTATTACTAATTATATATTAAATAATATGGTATTATTTCCAGGCGTAAAGAGTACGTATTATAGTACTAACGGTTAGTTACTAGTATTTAATTTAAGTGGCTTAACTTTATAGCTGCTAAGAGTATACCTTTTATTTTCTTACTAGAACTAATTACACTAAAGTATAAGTATAATTAACCTAATACTAAGTTTAAGGACTTAAAAGAGTCTAAGGCAGCCAAACTAGACGCTAAAGCGTAAGTATAACCAGCTTAATACTAAGTTTAAGGACTTAAAAGAATCTAAGGCAGCTAAAATAGAAACCGGAGGTGTTAAAAGGAATTCTAAAAATAAATTTTTAGAAGCTATTAAAGATAAGTAGTTAGCCTATAAGACACGGGCTTTCTATTTAGTTACTTCCCGTGCTTTAAATTATCTATATTGTTGCCGATACCCATTATCCGGCCTAGCCCTTTAGCGTTACCCTAATAACGAATATAAGACATCCGAGTAGTAGCTTAAGTTAGACATTAGTTAGAACTCTATATACCTAAAACCAGATATTATAGTTCTAAGTACTAACTTATTTAGCTATTTTAAATTAATTAGCACTACCCTTAATATTCTATTCTTTCTTACTATAGCTTATATAGAAATAACGGAATCTATAGATATGGATAGCTAACATCGTCGGGCTCTATAATATTAATAATAAATAATATCTTCGCCGTAGCTGTGGTTCTATAGCTATTGCCTAAGAATACTATATATTATTATTTAGACGGATAATAGGTTTTTAGGTACTATTAAATCTTTAGTTTACAGTATCCAGTTTAACTGCTTTAGACTCTTTAAGTTCTTAAACTTAGTATTAAGCTTAATATCAAACTAGTTATACTACACTTTAGTATCTGGTTTAGCTACCTTAAACTTTTTTAAGTCCTTAAAATTGGTGTTAAACTGGTTATATTTACGCTTTAGTGTCCTATTAAATAGATATGTTAGTATAAGCCTTTATACTACTAGGGTGCGGAGAGCCAAAACATAGTTAGAGCCCTTTAAATAATTTAGCAGAAAAGAATAGGTTATTTAGGTGAGGCTATAGATTAGCTAGCTTAACCTTAATATCCCACCCTAGCCTATAAATATTAGGGCCATCTCCACCTAGTATACTACTGTTAATTGTTACTGACCTTATATCAGCAGTAGTACGGCTACTAAGAGAAGACATAAATAGACTAGTGGTGGAAGCGCGGGAGGCGCTAGAACTAGTTAAACCGTAGGATAAGGGGTAACCGAGTTATGTAATAGGTTATATTACTATTTCGGTATATAGGATCTATGGGATCTGTAAGGAACGTTACATACTAAACGTATCTCGTGTACCTTACGTACTCAGTATTTCTTAGGCGCAGTTTATATATTTAAAGGACCATAGTCCCTACCTAGATAGTTCTTCTCTTTATAGTAAATCTTAGAATATAATTAGAGTTAATCTGTTGGGCAACTACTTCACTAGTTATTTATATATTATTAACTTCTTATTTACCTATATACTTAGCCTAATAATAAGTCCACTGTGGTATTTCCTACAAGGCTTTGTTATATATTTACTACCTAGTTATGGTATTAATAAAGTTAAATAATATGCCACCAAAAGCACTAGTTACGACGCTATTGATAGCAGTAACCACCTTAGGTATAAATGGAGATACCAAACTTTCACCGCATATGCAACCTTACTAAAAGGTGGCGCCGCACTTCCAAACTTCCGCATACCCGTCTTACCATCAAAAACTATCGTTTTTCCCACTCCTAAGACCTAATTCTGCCTACTTAGCGAGCTAGAGGTAGATTCGTTCTAACTATTACCCCCTTTTTGCCTACGATAGAAAACTTGGCAAAAGGAGTCCTAGCTTATAAGTGAGGCACAGACAGGAACACCAAAACCACAAAACATAGACTTTTCTTAGGTTTTTCTTCTATAAAAAGCAAAAGCCTAATAAAATAGGGGGTGTAGGTACTTTTCTATATCTCCTTTAGTCAGATTTTCCTTAGTAAGAGAAGGATTGCCTTTTCGGGCTTTTCTGCTAGTAAAAGCCTAACAAGTCCTTTTTTTTGTAGTTTTTTCTACTTCTAACAGAGAAGAAAATAACTACACTAGTCTTTTTTAGCTAGTTTTTCTACTACCTTCTAGTCTAATTTCCCTAGAAACTCTCTAGTAGAGTTAGTAAGGAAAAATGGTATAAAAGGATAGTAAAAACTAGCAAGGCTTTTTGCCGAGGTTTTCACCTCTAGGACTAGGGGGTAAGAGACCTAAGGAGGTTATTATCTACTAAAAAAACTAGGAAACCCCTCTATAAGCTATAAGCTATAAGCTATAAAATGTCAAAAGACTCTACGGCTATTAAGCCTAAAAAGCCTCCTAGAGATAAAAACAATGCAGAGATAAGTGATGACGAATTCTTGTCTACCTTATCTACCTCTTCTTCTTCTTCTTCTTCTTCTCTCCTGTCTTCTCCCTGCCCAACTAAAAAAGATGTAGGAAAAAAGAATAAAAGAAAAAGAAGCTCTATACAATCTTCTTCTGAAAATGAAAATGAAAAAGAGGCCTAAAGAAGAAAACCACTTATACCTAAGCCTACTTCGGCTAGTTTACCTTCTTCTATCTTTTCTCCAGAACAATATCTACGAATAGCTCTATATAACCTAAACCAGGCCTATATAGGGCTAAAAGAAGAAGAAGAAAAAGAGCAAGTTAAACTATTAGGGGACTATGTACGGAGTACCCTAGCAGGAGGAAATCCTTTTATAAAGGAAAAAGAAAGAAAGGAAAGAGATGTCCTAAAAGGACTAGTAGAAGAAGTAAAAGCTCTTTGTAAGGAGGTGGCTCCAAAAACCTACGCAGAAAAGCTAAAGAAGGGCCTTTCTTCTTCTACGTTTGCTCTTTCTTCTTCTTCTACAAATTCTTCTACTCCCCCTTCCTCTTCTCCCTCCTCTACACTTCCCTCTACTAGTAAGGCAGCTAGCAGTACTACTAGCTCTACTAGCTCTACTAGCCCTACCTCTACTAGAGGAAAGAAGAAGCAGCTATAAGAAAGGAAACTAGTTCTAGTTATAGAGAAAGACCAAAAGGACCAGCCTCTAGATATCTTCTCGATACGAAATCAAGTCAATCAAATATTTACATCCAAATTGCAAATAGAGAAGCCAGTTATAGCTTCTATAGCTAGAACTAGAGAAAAGCAGAATATTCTCCTTACAACTACAGAAGAATACAATGTAGACTTTCTAGTTAAATATAAGGAAATCTGGTCTAACTGCTTCTCCTTTAAAAGGGAACAAAAAATAGAGCATTGGGCTTAGGTAGTAGCTTACAGTATCCCTATCTCCCCTTTTCTAGGATTTAGAGGCTCTAAACTTCTAAAAGAAGAAATAGAAACCTTTAATCCTATTAGGGTACAGGGGCTACCTAGATGGATTTCGTCTTTAGAAAAGAGATATAATCTACAAACAAGGTTCGGCTCTATAGTCTTTACTGTAGAAAATAAAGAAAAAAGACAGGAAATCTTTAAACAGAGGGAAATTCTAATTGCTGGGGTAGCTACTAAAGTAGTTAGATACCTAAAAGTCTTTCCTACTATACAGTGCACAAGTTGCTAAAAATTTGGCCATATAGGAGATAGATGCTCTACTAAGGCCTGTCAATTCTGTGCGGCAGCACACCTATCTAAAGACCACTCCTGTTCTATTTGCAATATAATAGGCAGACCTTACGAGCATACTACCCTTCTTTGCATTAATTGTAAAGAAAGACACTTTGCTAATAGCAAAGACCGCGAGTCTCTTAAAGTAGCTAAACTAGTACATCAATGAGTATAAGCGTAGAAGGTTCTATGCAGGAAGAAAAAGAGATCTCTCTAGCTTCTAAAGCTAGAGGAGAAATCTCCTTTATATAATATAATGTAGGAAAAAGACAAGAAGCATAGCAAACCCTACTAGAAATAGGATTTAGGAGAAAAATAGATATTATCCTAGTACAAGAACCTAGTGCTTGGAAAGATAAACAAAAGGACTCCCACTTCTCTATTCCACATCCTACATTTAACCTTATTCTCCCTAGCAATCTAGCTATTCGCCCTAGAGTAGCTATCTATATAAGAAAAACTAGCTCTAGCTCTAGCTTTCTATAATATAGAAATAGGGAGGATATCTGCAAAGACACAGATATTATAGTATTAGAAGTCTATGGCCAATTTGAAAGATTTCTATTATTTAATATCTATAACGAGAGGCAACTTGACAACAACTCTAGAACTTAAAGAAATAGTAGAACTACTCTCTCTAGAGCTATTCTAGAACTAGAAATAGATCTCCCTTTTGCATTAATAGGAGACTATAACCTATACTACCTAAGGTAGAACGCATTAGCTAGAAATCCAACTAGAGAGGCTAAAGAATTAGTAGATTGACTAGATAAATACAACTGCCAACTACTAAATTTAGATAAATAGGAAGGGACCTTTTATAGATCTAATATAAGGGAAAAATCTATTATAGACCTAGCCTTCTACTCAGGAAACTTTCAAGAGAACACCTAGGACAATTAGGCTATAATAGAAGAAATAGGATCTGATTATAGGACTATAGCCTTCTCTTTATTTACTAGAGAGATGCAAAGATACCTAAACCCTCTTTAAGAAAATCCTTTCTTTATAAAATAAGCAAATTGGGAGCTCTTCTCTACTTCTCTAGTAGAGTAAGTTTAAGAACTAGAACTAGAAGCAAAGGTTCTAGCACTAGAGGAACTAGTAGGAGAAAACCCTTATATAGAGATAGGAGAAAAAGGTCCCTTAGCCTCCTTAGAAGATTCTTATGGATCTAGGGATAAGAGCTTAAGTACATTAGTAGATAACCTAGTAGAAGATCTTACTAATTGTATAAAGCTAGCAGCAGAGAAAGCTATCCCTAGAGCTAGAACTTGCGAATTCTCTAAACTATGGTAGAATAAAGAGCTTCTACAAAAGAGAAAAAAAATGGCAAAAACTAGGAAGACTACGAGAAGAACAACCTACTAGAAGCTCTAGACTAGAAGCTTATAAAGAAGCTAAAAATCAATACTTCCACGCAATAAGAGAAGCTAAAACTAGCTGCTGGAATAGTTTCTTAGAGAAAGCACAAGGAAAAGAGATCTTTACTGCTCTAAAATATACAAAGGAGAAAACACTGCGAATAATCCCTAGTCTAAAGTATAGCAAAGATGGAGCTACTAGATTAGTAGAAAGCTTTAAGGACTAGTATAAAGCTTTTATAACTACTCTATTTCCTAAGCCCCCCTCCACTAGCTCTATGGAGTGGAAGGACTATACTATAGATAGTAAATGGGAATAGCTAGACCTAGAGAAAGTAGAAGTCAAACAAGCGATCTACTCTTTCTTTAAAAAAAACCCCCCAGGGCCAGATAAGCTATCCTTTAAAATCTTATAAAAGGCCTATCCTATTATAGATAATCTTCTATATAAAATCTATAGAATTTTATTTATCCTTGGTTATTAACTAAAAGTATAGAGAGAAGCTTAAGTAGTTATTCTCCCTAAAGTAAATAAGGAGGACTATTCTCTACCAAAGTCCTATAGACCTATCTCCTTATTAAACTGCTTACTTCAAGACTCTAGAGAAGATTATTGCTACTAGATTAGGATATCTAGCTGGTACTACTAGCTTACTTCAAGACTCACAACTAGGAGGAAGAAGACAGCGGTCCGCAATTAACGCAGTTTTACTACTTCTAAACAATATCCAATCTAAAAATAATAGGAAAAAAGCTAGACAAAGAATAGCTACTACGTTATTTCTAGACGTAAAAGGGGCTTTTGACCATGTTTCTGCAAATCAGCTTCTATCTATCTGTAAGGAACTAAAACTGCTTATAACGTTTACATAATAGGTAGCTACTTTCCTTAGCAATAGAAAGCTACAACTTTCCTTTAACGGTCAAATATAAGAAAAAGTAGAAATAGAAATAGGGATACCATAGGGTTCGCCTATATCCCCTATTTTATTTATGCTATATCTATGCAATATTTGCAGCCTAGAGAGAGAAGGAGCCTATCCCCTCAGCTATGCAGACGATTTTGCAATTATAGTTACTTCAAACTCAGCTAAATCTAATTGTAAGAAGCTAGAGGAAATAGCGCGAGAACTAAACTCTAGAGCTAAGGAAGCCACTATTAGCTTCGATATTAGCAAAACAGAGCTTATACACTTCCATAGTAAACGGATTACTATAGGAGAAGGGCTAAAGCTAGAAGGTATAGAAATAACCCCTAAAGCCCTAGTTAGGTGGCTAGGGGTATTTCTAGACTCTAAACTTACCTTTAAATAATATGTAGAAATAAGGATCTCTAAAGCAAAGGCAGCCTTCTATTTAATTAGAAGACTAGGTAATATATAAAGAGGTCTATCTCTACAAGCCCTACGGCAGCTCTATATAGCTTATGTTACTTCCATAGCAGACTATAGAATACAATGCTGGTGGAAAAGCAAATCTAAAGACTACCTACTAGTTAGGTACCAGGCTTTACAAAATGAGGCCCTAAAACTAGTTTTAGGAGCGTTTAGAGGATCTCCTAGCCAAGCTATGGAGATAGAGGCCTCTATTCCTCCTCCTAGGATTAGATTCGAAAAGCTTTGCAATAACTACGCATTAAGGATCCTAAAATTTAAGGAAAACCACGTAATTAAAAAAGCTTATATAGAAGAGAGTAACAAAGACAAGGACGAACTAGCAGCTAGCTCTAGCTCTAGCTCTAGCTCTAAAAACTCTACTATAAGGCACCTACTACAACTAAAAACGTAACTAATATCCCTAGTTTCTAGAGTTCAGAAGCTAGTCCATAATTGGAAAATAGAGAGAATCTCTCTAGAATGGCAAAAACCGTGGTCTCCTCCTATTTCTGCTCTCTTTTCTATCTCTAGAGGTAGTAAGGAAGAAGCTGTACAAGAACATCTAAGACTAGTAGAAAATTTACAAGAAGCCCTAGAATGGGATCTAGTAGATATATACTATATAGATGGCTCTAAAGATGGTAAATCTAGTGCAGCAGCCGTATGTAAAATAGGAGAGAGAAATAGGATTAAATATGCAACAAATTGGAATCTAGGGCCCTATATGGAAATTATGGACGCGGAGCTTTATGCAGTCTATAGGGCGTTAGAACACCTAAAATAACAGAGACTAGAAGAGCAATAGGTTTATATCTTTATAGATAGCCAAGTGGCTATTAAAAGAATACAACTTAATTCTCTTACTGGAGGGCAAGAACTAGTCTTTAAAATTACGCAAAGCTGTTCCTATCTATCTAGCAAAAATATCTCTATTAACTTTTATTGGGTACCTAGCTACCTAGAAATCTATAGAAATGAAATAGCAGATAAACTGGCTAAAAATGGCCTCTCTAGAAGAAAAATGCAATCTTCTTATACCTCTTTAGCCTATTTAGGGAGACTAGCAAGAAAAACAATACTAGAACAGTGGAAAAACAATTGGCAACAAAATAAAAGTAAAGGAAAACACTATACTAGAATCTGTAAGGGAAAATACCCCTTTTCTTTTAAAGCCCCTAAGGACAAATATCCCAAAAAAATATAATCAGCCTTCTTTCAGCCTTAGCTAGGAAAAGGGTACTTTAAATCCTTCTCTAAGCAAATAGGGAAGGATGAGGAAGGGAGATGCATTAGAGAATATAGTGTCATACAAACTCCTAAGCATTTACTACTAGAATGTAGCCTATACAGAAAAGAGAGAAAAGAAATGCAAAGGCAATTAGGCTCTACTCTATCTTTAGAGAAGCTATTTTGTACAAAGAAGGGGAGAGATATGCTTTTTCTATTTCTAAATAGAACGGGAATAGCTACTAGAAAGTGGCTAATAACAGTAGGATCTCTAGAAGGCCTTAGTAGATAAATAGTAGAGAGCAAAAGAATAGAAATGAATTACAAATAGGATAGGGATAGGCGTTAGGATTTTGTGTGGTTTTTACTATTTTCTATCATTGTCTACTGTTTTCTTGCTACCTAATAGTTGCTGTAATCTAGTTTCTACTAGAGAGCTATAAATCTCTATTGGAGATTTATAAACTACTAGGACATAGTTACTAGTACATGTTAAGCTACCTAGAAAGGATTCATATATATAGGACTATAGCGCCATAGCCTAGAGGCTGCATGCGCAGTATTGTACGTAGTATAATACAATAGACATAAAAAAAAAAAGGTGGAGATACCAGTATAGGGGACACTGATTTGCAACTAGTTATAGTTAGATAGTTATAGGAAAGAGTTAATTGGCAATAAGATAACAACAGGGCACTTAAAAAAAGAATTAACGGCATTAGAGTGGTAAAGGTTAAGTTACTATTAATTAAGCGATTTTTAGGAGAAAAGTTAAAACTTAAAGGATTCCTTACGTAAATATACTTTAAGGTAATATAAGAAGGAGCGAAACTAGCAATAGTTATGGACTAAGTGGTATATATAGGACTGTTTCTATCTAGAAGAGCACTTAAGTAGTTTAAACATTTACCTTACCGAGATATAAGTAAATAGTATATTAACTACTAATTAAGAAGTATAGTATATATTTTCCAGTTAGAACGGGTTCGCGGAGTGGTTAATATAGATATTTAGAGACCCTAAGGCAATAACTACAGTAGAAAGAAAACTCTAAAATCTAGTATAATGCACTTTAGTAATTGAGTATACAATATAGCTTTAAACGCTCGCTGTATAGGTTAAATGGAATAATAGGGTACTTATAGTACAGTATAAATAGGGACTTAAAGTAAAAGTTTAGGACGCAATAATTTTTATAGAAGATGCAGCTACTATACAAGAATTAATTAACTAGTTAATAAAGATTAATAATAGGATCTATTAAAGGGAATAAGCTAAGAAAGGGTAAGATGGAGTTCAATAGTTATATAAGGCGCAGAATACGCATTAATAGATATAGAGTTATAAACTATGGAATAGTGGGCTAGAGCTAATAGACTTAAGCGGTATTAAAGAATCTAAGAAGTAGAATAAGAAACTATGGAAACCTAGAGGTTAAGGATTAAGTAATTATAGGACTAAGAAGCAGAGGCTAAACTAGGGATCTTAGTAGTAGAAGACGTTTAGGCGGACTCTATAATAAGAAAAATGGTTTAAAAAAGGAGCTTGTATAAATTGCTGAAAATAAGGTTATTTTACTAGTGTCATGGGACTCACTCGTTCTCACGTCTCTGCGTGTCTTTGACGTTCTTAACCCGTGCTTACGTTCGTCCCGAGACACCTACGCACGTTCCCCTACAACCCCTATTTATACCTTGTACCTAGTATATAAAGACTCTTCTTTATCTAATGTCTTTGTATCAACCACGCATAGTTACGTGTACGTAGCCTTCTTAATTACTACCTCGTTTAGTGCATTGTATCCCGGCTCGTGCCTACTCCGTAACAACTAGAGACTATAGAGGTAGTTAGAGTAACTACGCAGTAAAAGGCACTAGGTTGTTAGAGTATAATAGTATAAATATAGGTATATTACGTGGGACCAAGGAGTGTTTAATTAAGTACTTTGCGTTTTATTACAATAATGTATACCAAATTTATATGGACGCTAAGTATGGCGTAAGCTATTAACCATAAGAGCCAGAGTTATAAGAACTTAAAGGAACTAAAGAGTTAGATAAAGAATAAGATTAACTCTATAAGCTAGATTAGGATATTACAGCAATATATAGACAAAGATTAGTAGAAATAACAATAGAGTTAGAGTACTTATTAATTAATAGTAATAAGGAAGAAAAAGGGACTAACTAGGGGTACCTAAACCTTAATAACGTAATAGAAGTAGAGACTAAGACCGCTATAGAGCAAGGTTTAGTAACGGGTATTATAACACCGTTGGATATGGTATCTATTGCTTTGCAAGATGGAAGGAGTAATATTTAAAAGGGATTAAGTAAGTAGATAACTGCTAGTACTAGCTTACCACTTAGTAAAGGCAAAAGGCCATAGGTCTAAGACTCTTAAGAGGAGATAAGAAAGATTTAAGATGCTTAAGACGAGATAAGAGACACCTAAGAACCCATAATAGACAAAAACCAATAGGAAAGGGCGGTAGGTTAGTTTAAAGATAAACGAATAAATATGGGATAATAATTCTTAGGGAGCCAAGATTTTAAAGAACGAATAAGGTCTATAGTAATTCTAGGTAAACGCGGTATTTAGCCTAAAGGTTAAAAAGTTGATATAATAATTAAAAAGAATAATAACTTTAAGGATCTAGCTATAAGATATAAAAAAAAAAGTATAGATAAGTTTAGGTAAAGAATTATTATATAGTAAGAATAGAAACTAGACCAAAGATCTAGTATATTAGGATATATAAGGGACAGAGCACCTATACAAAGAATTATAAATAGGCTAAAAGTAGGAACGCTAAGAGCTAAGTAGTTAAATAAACTAGAGTAAGAAGAGGATCTAGAGATTCTAACTAGATTTGCAGAACAATATACTAAAGGTTGCAACAACGCAATAATAAAGAGATACTTTCTTATAGAAAGATTGTATATACTTATAGAGCTATACCGCAAGTAGTATAAGCAGCGAAAAAATAATAAGTAGGAAGATTTCTGTATATAGCAAGATAAAAAAAGCCATACTAGACTAAGCTATATTAGAAAAACAGATAAGTTATATTAAAGGAGTATTAATTATAATATTAAAAGATCTAGAGGAATAAGCTAGAGACTAAAGAAAGATAATATAAATATTAGTACCGGTAAATAGGATTGTAATATTTAGATTAGTATAAGAGGGGTTTAAACTCCAAAATGGGAATAAGCTAAGAGTTAACCTAAGGCACCTAGCGTATTACACATTGTTATAAATTATATGTGTAGATAATATATATAATATATATAGGGCACTAAAAGACAAACATCATAAGTATTTAATAAGGATATATTGGTTAATAGAAGAAAAGCGATTTAGAGACGCTAAGTATATATATAGTTAGCACCTAGTAGAAGTTTAGGAGTTAGAAGACTTAATACTTTAATAAAAAAAATTCCTTACGGAAGAATACCTAGATGGATAATAGTAGTAAAAGTACCTAGAGAATACGTGTCTATAGTATATAGAGGATAAAAAGCGAACTAAGTATTAGCTAAGGGCGGACTAAGTATAGTTAGGATCTAGTAGCCAATAGTTGGGAAAAAAGGAGGTCTATAGGACTAGAGGGAGCTAGTAGTAAAGCCTTAGACCCTTAAAGGAATTTAAGGGCAATACCTAAACTTAAGAGTAAAATGGCAAGATTAAAAGTTTAAAGCGTTAGTAGATATTAGAGCAATAAGAAACTATATATCCCTAACAGCAGTTAAAAGGATAGGGTTACTATATAGATAGAAGGAGCATCTATACCTATTAATAATAATTTTAGGAGATCTAATAGCTTATAGAGGAGGTATTATTAACCTTAAAATAAGACCTATTTAGTTAACTATTAAAGGAAAAAAAATTAAGATGTCTTTTAATATCCTACTATTAGGAAAGGATAAGGTAATACTAGAAATACTTTAGCTACAGAAATACAATCTAAGGATTAATTAGGTTATAGGTTAGGTTAATATTAAAGATACTTAATAATATAAGATATAATAATAAACTAAAATGGTATAGTACTAGATTATAGCAATATATAAAGGGACTAAGTAAGGCTTAAGTTATATACTAAAATAATACTATAAATACAGCAAGAAGCTATAGAGCCTAAAAAGTGAAAAGCTATTAGGGTATATAGCGTAGGACTATAAGATAGAATTAGAACTAGGAATAAGTCTAAGGTTTTTTCTAATCTATTGTAACGGGACTAGCCTAGTTACAGTAGGAATGTCTTGGTAAAACACTTAATAGATAAATTTTAACGCTTTAATTAAATTCTGCCAAATTCTGCCAAGTTAATTGAATTCCACTAAATTCCACTAATGTAATGGAATTTGGTCAAAACCTATTAAAACCCACGTGCGCTTGTGCCTACGCGTCTGCTACTAAGACCCTTAAATATTTAGTTATAAACTTCCTATATTCCTTTCTTTCTCTTCTTTATATAATGTCTTGTACTTAGCAAGAGCTATATACCCTTAGATTTAGATAGAATTTATATTATTCCTTTAAATTTTCCTTAAAGCCTCTTTGCGCCCTTATATTATAGTACATTAAAACAACTACTATTAAAATAGCAAACAAACCCAAATTACCTTTAATAACTATAAGTATTATATCCCTAGTTAGGGAATAGTTAACTATAATACAATAGTCCTTTATAAACGCCTTAGCTTAGTAGCAGGCTGTACTAAAAGCCTAGTATTAGCAGTTAATAGAAGCACTCTATAAAGAACTCTGTAATGTTAAGGCACTTATATTATAGACCCTAATAGTAACACCTATAAACAAGATTAAAATAATGGTACCTAAACCTAACCTATTAAATGTGAACACTAAACTAGTAATAGTAGTTTAATTTATACCTATAATAAACCTAGTACCTATTATAAAATCTAAAAAGCTCCCTAATCCTTTAATGTTTAATAGAAACTAAAATAATCTATATCCCTTTATAACCAAGCTCTATCTTAAACTTTTAATAAACTATAATTAATACCCTACTAAAGCTAGTAAGGTTAGCTATGGAATATCTTATTTAAGTAAGGACGCTATATAAACTATAGATCCATTTTTGCATAATAGCACTTTTGTTAATTTTAAAATATTTGTCTCTCTACTAGAATAAATATATAATAACGCCAGCCGCGAATATATAGCTGTTACTAAACTTAAAAACCTATAATAACGGAACTAAGACTTTACTAGCTTCTTTTTAGAATTCTTAGGCCTTATTAGTAAGCTAGATTAGAATAAAGCCGCTAGAGTTACTACCCTTTAATAAGCTATTTTAGATAAGATTAGAGCCTAGTTAATAGGTAGGGAACTGCTAAAAAACTTATCTAAATTTGCTATAATATATTAATAAATTAATAAGGACCTTTAATATAATAAATAAACTTATTCTCTAAAGCTAACTATACCTTGCGTTTAAAACCCTATAAAACTAGTATATACCCTAAATCGCGATCCGTCTCTAAAACCTAAAAGCCCTATATATAACCCTATAGACCTTAGTACTGCTTAATTCTATATACCCTTAAGAACTAATAAATAAAAAATATAAGCCGCAAATAGAGAATGCTTTAAATGCGGTAAAAAGGGATATATTTAAAGATACTGCCGAACCTACCCTTTTAAAAAAGTCCGCCGTAGTTCCTCCTAATTCTGAAATTATACCTATTCCCTAAGTCGTACTTATTTCTTAAATTATACCCACTTTATAAATTATACTTAAATGCTATAAAGCACTTTGCCTTTAGTTAACTTAGAAAACAAATTATCCTAAGGCTAAGTTACACCTTAAGATAAAAAGTGGAAGAGTATAAGTGTCTAGGCTCTTTTAGCGCTAATATATAATATAACTCCCTTAATATACTTAGCGAAATTTAAATACTAGGAAAATGGAAAAAAGTATAAATCCTTATAGAAAGCAGAGCTACTCATATAGGCTTTATTAATAAAAACTATATAAAAACTTAACGCCTAAATTTAAAGAAACTAGATAAGCCCTAAGGCCTATAAGGCTTTAACGGCAAACCCTTAATATATAGTAAACTAACATACTACGCTCTTATAAAATTGCAGATAGGTAAATACCTTAAATATATTTTCCTATTTATAATACCCTTAAAGTATTATAAGATAATACTTAGATATAGATAGCTAAAATAATATAACCCTTTAATTAGCTAGGTTAAAGAAACACTAAAGTTCCATATAACTTACTGCTAAAGTTATTGCTTAAAAAACCATTTGCCCTATAAACATATATATAACTATTTAAATTTAATATAATATAAATTGCCCTTGCTATAAACCTTAAGCCAATATAATAAATCTATAACTGCTAATTATAGTAAAGAATATAAAGATATTTTATTAAAACCTCTTAAAATTTATATAATATAGGCCGCGCCTTTTATCTTATTAGCAAAAAGATAAGATTATAAAATCTTTACTATAACTATAGAAGATATTAAGAAAGCACTAGAACTAAAACAATATCCTAATTCTTAACCTCTTATACCTAAAGAGTACCACAATCTAATTAATAAGTTTAAAAAATAAGTTATAGACTAACTAGCCCCGCATTAAGATAAGCACGATTTTAAGATAGAACTTAAGCCTAGCATAATACTAAAGTTTAGTCCGCTATATAGTATATTATAAGAAGAACTGCTTGTAATATAGTAATACCTTAATAAGTATCTAAAAAAAGGATTTATTCGCCCTAGTTAATCTCTATTTATCTTACCTATACTATTTATTAAAAAGCTAAGAGGAGGCTTAAGGTTTTATATTAATTACTAAGCTTTAAATATAATTATAATTTAAAACCAATATCTAATTCCTTTAATTTAAGAAACGCTTAACTACCTAGTAAAGATATAGTACTTTATAAAGCTTAATATAGTTACCACCTTTAATAAAATCTGTATATATAAAGGAGATAAGAAGTATATAGCTTTTTATATATAATGGGGACTCTTTAAATACCTAGTAATACTATTTAGCGTAAAGAACGGTCCTAGTATATTTTAGCAATATATTAATAATACGCTTTATAAATTCCTTAATGTATTTATTACCGCGTATATTAATAATATCTTAATTTACTTATCCTTGCTTTCTAAATATTGGAAGTATATTAGAATAGTCCTTAAACGCTTATAAGACGCGGGCTTATAATATAATATTAAGAAATATAAGTTCTATACGTCTAAGGTTATATACTTAGGCTTAATTATATCCCGCAATAGAATTAAAATAGATCCTAAGAAAGTCGTTATAATTATAAACTAGGAAAGCCCTAGCAATATATAAAATATTTAAAGATTTTTAGAATTTGTAAATTTCTATTATTAATTTATTAACCACTTCTTAGTGTCGGGAATTAGGCAAGCGGTCATCACGTAACGCCGCGGCACTAGTGTAGCGAGGAGTCTTAAGCTCCTCGCCCTTCCTTATTTCAATAAAATGAAGCTATTAACCAACATCACTATAACCTACTCAAGTAGTCGTTATTGGTGAGTTACCCTGTGTGACCAATACTAATCAGTAGTTAAACACACAGTCAACCATAGAGCAGCTAGGTTATTAACAGAAGAGACAGTCTTATATAGGGGTTCCCGGCGATACTATGCTACCTTAGGCTTGCGGAAAACTAGTAACAGAAGTATCACTAAGTACTAGGAGATACCAAGTTGCGTCCATCACACAGAACAATTATATTTACGAAGATTTGGTCAAGTACTTTAGGTCAAAAGTATTACTAAACCTAGGATCCTAAGTTAACGTCCAAAACGCGTCAACTACGCCTTAAATTGCCTACCTTTTAACAGCAAACCTACGAGATCCTATAAAGCCGAAAATCCTACCTACCTTCAACATACGACACCCCGTCAATTCTACTCCTATTATGGCGTTAACCTACCCAAAGAAGTACAAGAACAACATTAACCCAGAGATATAGGATAAAGATATTAACCCTACAAACGCTAAGCAACAGGACCTAAACGGATTCTTACTATACTACATAGCATAATATATAGACAGCGAATACAACAATACTGTGCTATAGTATTGCATGAAGGAGGACTTTATTAGATGGACAAAGGAAACATAGGCCCTCGCGAAGAAGAATATCATATAAGACTTCCATAACTTCCTTTAGAAAAACGGAGTATTTGTCCCTATAGATAGAGACACTATTAAAGACAATATTTAGGAGCAAGTTATTAACGTAAAAGAAGAGCACAAATAGACTCCATAAGAGATTAAGCACTAACTACGTAATATAAAGAAGCTCAACTTACAATAGAATCCAAATAATATACTAATAGAGACATGTTTTAATTCTATTGCTCTAGGCATGAGTTCTTACGTGCTATACCCATCGCTCCCACTAATTCAACCCATAACTTTAACTACTGCCCTTTAAAAGTAAGCATAAGACCCCCTTACTTCGCAATTTAATAACCTTTAAACTCTACTATAGGAAGATCAGGTACTACACCGTATTCTATTAAGCTCTGCATCTCCACTATAGCCTATAAAGCAATCCCCACCTTAATCTCTAATGCAATTTCAACGTGGCCTAATACCGCTTGGAGGCACCTTAAAAATGCTTACAGAGCTTACGAAACTCTATTCGGACCAGGAGAAGAGGTTTAGTAGGGAACTGTATAATATCCTTAATTCAAAGCTGCGTATCTTCTACAACTATTACTAGAAGGTTGGACTGGAACCTAACTAATATTATAACACTTATTCCGTTATACTTAAGGGCCGCGCCAGTACCTTCTATTATAATTGTTTAGCAGGAAAAGGATACAATTTCAACCAAATAATATATAAGACAAGATGCCACTTTAAAATAGAAGAGAATAAGCAGCAGTATATATTAGAGTAGAGAGAGACTACCTTCCCAAGAATTATTACTATAAACCCAGATACCTCTCAACTCAACTATCTTTAAAAGCTCTTTAATTAACTTTAAATAATTCAGTGTGGTTTATCCAAATTATATTAAGAGGACTTCAGCCTACGCGATTAAGTTATTAGCGTATACTAAGGTGTTAAAGAATACAACCTTACCCTCTTTAATCCTGCAAATACTTATAAAGGAGTGTATACTTAATTAAGATCCTCTATTAGCACCGCTCTACGCTCTTAAAAAGTATAGCAATTTAACACCTAACCCTAACCTACTTTAATCGACCCAACCAACCAACACGATTATAACTGGACTAATTAAACATATAGTGGCTAGGGTAGGGGATACAGCAAAGGGTATAATTAACGTCAACCATAAAGCAACCATAGAGGTCCTTATGGAGGTTTATCTCAAAACAATTAACAAAAGAAATGCTATATTTATAAGAAGCCAAATTGCTAGTTAACTAGGCACCCTCTTAACAGACAAAAAGAGGCATATAATAAGTTTCGCCAGAGCGCACAAAACGTCGGAAATTATAAGGTTATTATAGCCTACTTCTAAAGCTTCCTGGTTTAATATAAAGGCAAAGAAGATCTTAAGGGTAAGGTTAATAAGGCCAAACAGCTTCTTATAGATATAGAAATTAAGGACTACTCTCCCAACCAATACTTTACTGAGTATGGTAAGGTAGATAGCATACAAACCATTACTATTCTTAATAACCAATCTACGCTCCATGCTATTACAAAGTCAAACATCTTTAATAAGCCAAAGGAGAGTTTCACATTCTCCTTTAACAACAGATACTCGGCAAACGTCTTCTATAGTATTATGCCAGATACTAGAGCCGCAGGAGTATCTATAGTAGGAGAACTTTAAGTTCAAGCTCTTCAGCAGCTTAATAGCTCTGTTTAGATTAACCAATTAACAGCAGGCTAATATACAATTCATTTTAGCAAGGGTACTGCAATCTCTCTTAGTACAATTAAGGTCAAAACCCCCTTAGGGTATATCACTTTCCATATTATTCCCGCGAACACCCCGTTTCTATTTTGCATTAGAGATATGGATAAATTAGGCGTTAAACTTAATAACCTTAAGAATATGCTCATTTAGGGAGATAATTAGGTGCCTATTATATACAAATAGGGTCACCCCTAGTTGCTCCTTTATTAACTAGAAAAGAGTATTGCTTAAAGCTACTTAACCAAGTTAGAGCTACGTTAACTACACCATTATTTTGGCCACCTATCTGTTTACTAATTGCTTAGGGTTCTTTAGCGAGTAGGCTATAAAGTTAAGGTTAAGGCAATTAAGCATCTTATAAAGTACTGCTATTACTACTAAATAAACCAGAAGTCCCCTAGCCAATTTAAGTTCACCCTTAAAGATAACTATAACTTCAACTTCTGTATTATTATTAATATTATATATCTTAGCGGCAAGCTAGTACTCTAAGTTATTAACCTCTTAACCTCCTTTTAAGCCGCACGTTTCCTAAAGGATATATCAGCTAGGAACGTATGGGATACTCTTTAATTATACTAGATTAATATCTACCTAGGACCCCCTAATTAAGTTATTTATAATATAGGAAGGAACTTCTTATCTATAAAGTTTTAGTAATAGGCAAAGGCAATAGAAATTAAGGTCAAGGAAGTCCCTATTAAGGCACATAATAGTATTGGAAAAGTAGAACGATATTACACGCCATTACAACAAGCATATAAGATTATTTCTTCGGAACTAGAGGGCGCTAGCAAAAAGCTTATCTTATAGATAGCTATTAAGGCTGTTAATAATTCCGCTAGCCTAGATAGGCTCGTACCTATATTACTAGTCTTTGGCGCCTACCCTTAAATAACTAACAATTCTCCACTATCCCTATCCGTTATGCAACAAGCGGAGGCTATTTGCAAAGCAATAAAAGAGGTACAACGTCTCTACGCTACGCGCCAGGTTAACAACGCACTAGGAATAAGAAATGGCCCAAATACCTTAACTACGCTCGATCTGCCACTCCAATCTAAGGTACGCATATGGCGTAAAAAGGGAGGATAGTTAGGCCTACATAAACTCATTACAATTAATGGTTAGACTTGTACTCTTTAGATGCCCTATAAACCCACTTAATTCCGCTTAACCGTTGTTAAGCCCTACTACAGAAACAATAGTTTTAAGCCTTTATAGGATGCCCTAGAGGATACCCTAGAGGAGAACTATAATTAATATACTCTAGAAGGCAACTACAATTCTAATATAATTATAGTAGATGTGCCGCAACTATAACGCGGTAGAGGTCGCCTAAAGGGATTACAAAATCGCTAACACCTTGTTAATTTTAAAGAGCAATTTATTACCGCTATTAAGAGTAGAAACGAGTTATTAATAGCCTTTATAACAGCTAAAGAGAAGGCTGACTTTAAGCTCGCAAAACAGCTCTAAAAGGAAGGCCATATTATAACTCTAGGAGCTCCTTTCTAAGTATCTAATAAGCAGGAGATCAACAGTCTTATTATAAAAGGAGTCTTTAAATTTAAAAAGTATAACCCTACTAAGTTTAATGGAGTTCGCATCTTTAAGTTAAGAATAGTTAATAAGATTAAGGGTAAAGCTACTAATACCCCATTTAAGAAGTCGAGACTGGTTATTTAAGGTTATAACGATAATGGTAAGGAAGTAATTCTTATATAATCCCCTATAATTTAACGAGCTAGTTAGCGAGTTATTATTACGCTAGCTCCCTCCTTAATAAAGAATAGAATAGCGGTTTATTTATAAGATATTACTCAGGCCTATACCCAATTAGAGACGCGCCTTTAGCGCTTAATACTAGTATACCTTCTAGAGCAAATTTGCTACTAATATCCCGAAGATACAATTATAGTTGTACTTAAGCCATTATATAGAATTGCAGAGGCAGGAACTTATTAGTGGGCTACTTATAGCAAGCACTATAAAGAGAAGCTCTTAATAACTACTTCTATATTTAATCCCTGCTTCCTTATCACAACTACGGGAACTCTATTTGGAATCGTTAACATACAAACTAATAATATAATTATCTTAGAAGACGACCAATTCTTAGCTCTTAAAGAAGATAAGCTAGTAAAGGCAAATCTTATAGCAAAGCTAAAGGAAAGGCTTAATTTAATAACACTATTACTTTTTAATAGATGCATCCTCTCCCTAAATAAGGATTCTATTGCTTTGCGCTAGAAAGATTAAGGTAAGAAGATTAATATTATTAATATTAATTCTCTAAAGTAAGGATATATAGAGTAACGCGCTTATAGAGCTTATATTGCTTCTATCTATTAACCCAAGGCTTTATTTAATCTCTCTATTGCCGCTTAATACTAGAAACCAACTAAAGATAATATCCTTACCTTAAATAAGCGTCTTTCCTGGCAAATAAACTATCTTGATTAGGGACTACTCTATATACCTATTAATCTTTCTACTACTAAGCTCTTTATATTTGTTAATAGATTATTTATAAATAATAAAGATTTTAGCTCCTAGCTAGGATATAAGATTATTATCACGAATAAATTTACTAAAGAGAATAACTTTATAATCTATAGCAATCTTATCTATTAGAGCTTAACTAAGAGCAAGCGCGTTACCTAAAGCGTTCTAGCATTAGAGATATATGGAATAGTTAGTGGAGTTAATATAGCAATTACAATTAGAACTACCCTAAAGATAATTATAGATTAACTTAAACTCCCTATTATCCCTACAATTATATACACCGACTTATATTCCCTCTATAAGTATTTAGTTAAGCTTAGTACCACAAAGGAGAAGCGTCTTATAATCAATATTATGGTACTTTGGTAATCCTATAAGCGTTAAGAACTCTTTAAGATCTAGTGGATTAAAGCTAAGACAACCTAGTAGATGCGATAACGAAGGCAAACCTAAATAAGGCACTAGAGACATTCGTTAATACGAATACTCTACGTGTATAAATTAAAGGTTGGGTTAAAAGGGAGTAGAAGATATAGCAATTTAAGAGCAACTAATTAGGATTTTCCATGCCCGGCATAGAAAATCGCTATTAGCTCGCTTATAATTAGCGCCTTGGCGGCCCTAATATAATGTCTACCTATAACTCCAAGTAAGAAAGCACCACGTGCTAAGAGGCAAATTTTAAGACAGCAAGACTTATATTACGGTGGCAATAGTAAGTAAGGAGGATCGATATTTATTACGCTAGTTAAGCAGTATTTGTATATAGATGGCAACCACAAAAGAAGAGTTGCTAGTGTTGGGAATTAGGCAAGCGGTTATTATATAACGCCGCGGCACTAGCGTGGCGAGGAGTTTTAAGCTCCTTGCCCTTCCTTATTTTAATAAAATAAAGCTATTAACTAATATCACTATAACCTACTTGAGTAGTCGTTATTGGTGAGTCACCCTATATAACCAATATTAGAAATTGCCTAGCTATTAATAAACCTAATAAGAAAGAATATAAAATTTAAATAGACCGCTAGATATAAATAAGCTTTTAGTAATTTAAAATATTACTTTATAACTACTCTAATTCTTACTTACTGTTGGTAACACAAGGTAATATTACGTAGTTATAGTTTATAGCTAGTATGATGTTGTTTAATTGTTTTTCTTTTTAATAAGGAAGGGCGAGGAGCTTAGGGCTCCCCGCCACACTAGTATCGCGGCGATATATAACTATATGTAATATATTCCCAACACTAGTAATTCTTCTTTTATAGATGCCATCTATATACAAATAACGCAATTAAGTATAATAAATATTAATCCTCCTTACTTACTATTGCCATTATAATATAAGTTTTGTTGTTAAATGTCTCTAACCCAAAGTCTATGGAATGCTATCTTGTAAAGATGCTAAGCTAAAGAGAAGAAGAAGAGGAACCGTTTAGGGGTTAGAGGTAGATATCTTATAAGGGCCGCTAAGGCGCTAGTAGTAAGTAAGCCAATAGCGATTTTCTATCCCAGGGATGGAAAATCCTGATTAGCTGGTTAAAGTTAGGTTTGGCAGAATATAGCAGAATTTAGGGTTGGTAGGCCGAGATTATTAAATATGGCCGAAAAATTATATATAGAAAATGACCTTAAATTGCTATATCTTCTACTCCCTTTTAACCCAACCTTTAACTTATATATATAGAGTATTTGTGTTAACAAACGTTTCTAGAGCCTTATTTAGGTTTGCCTTTATTATTATATCTGCCGGGTTATCTTACCTATTAATCCATTAAATCTTAAAGAGCTCTTAACGCTTATAGGATTACTAAAGTGCTATAATATTAATTATAAGGCGCTTCTCCTTTATGGTGCCAAGCTTAACTAAACACTCGTAAAGGGAATATAAGTTGGTGCATATAATTATAGGGATAATAGGAAGTTTAAGTTAATCTATAATTATCTTTAGGGTAGTTTTAATTATAATTATAATATTAACTCCGTTAACTATTCTATATATCTCTAACGCTAGAACGCTTTAAGTGACGCGCTTGCTCTTAGTTAAGCTCTAATAGATAAGATTACTATAGATTATAAAGTTATTCTCTTCAGTATATTTGTTTATAATAATAATCTTATATCCTAGTTAGGAGCTAAAATCTTTATTATTTATAAACAATCTATTAATAAATACAAAGAGCTTAGCGGTAGGAAGATTAATAGGCACATAGAGTAGTCCCTAATTAAAATGGTTTGTTTACCAGGAAAGACATTTATTTAGGGTAAGAATGTTATTCTTAGTTAGTTCCTAGTGTTAAGCGGTAATAAAGAGATTAAAGGAAGCTTTAGGTTAATAGATAGAAGTAATATAGGCTCCATAAGCGCGTTGCTCTATATATCCTTACTTTAGAGAATTAATATTAATAACGTTAATCTTCTTACCTTAACCCTTCTGGCGTAAAGCAATAGAATCCTTATTTAGGGAGAGAATGCATCTATTAAAGAGTAATAGTGTTATTAAATTAAGCTTTTTCTTTAGCTTTACTATAAGATTTACCTTTACTAGCTTATCTTCTTTAAGAGCTAAGAATTGGTTGTCTCCTAAGATAATTATATTATTAGTTTATATGCCGATAATTCCGAATGGGGTTCCTATAGTTATAATAAGGAAGCATAGATTAAATATAGAAGTAGTTATTAAAAGCCTCTCTTTATAGTGCTTACTATAGGTAGCCTACTAATAAGTTCCTGCCTTAGCGATTCTATATAATAGCTTAAGCACAACCATAATTATATCTTTGGGATATTAGTGGCGAATTTGCTCTAGAAGGTATACCAGTATTAAGCGCTAAAGGTGTGTCTCTAATTAGGTATAGGCCTAAGTAATATCTTATAAATAAACCACTATTCCGTTCTTTATTAAGGAGGGAGCTAGCGTAATAATAACTCGCTAACTAGCTTATTAAATTATAGGAGATTACATAAGAATTACCTCCTTACTATTGTTGTTATAGCCTTGGATAATAAGCCTTAATTTCTTAAATAGGGTGTTAGTAGCTTTGCCCTTAATCTTATTAACTATTCTTAACTTAAAGATACGAACTCCATTAAATTTGGTAGGGTTATACTTCTTAAATTTAAAAACTCCTCTTATAATAAAACTATTGATCTCTTGCTTATTAGATGCTTAGAAAGGAGCTTTAGGAGTTATAATACGACCTTCCTTTTAGAGCTATTTTGCGAGCTTAAAGTTAGCCTTCTCCTTAGTTGTTATAAAGGCCATTAATAACTTAATTCCATTCTTAATAGCGGCAATAAATTGCTCTTTAAAATTAACAAAATATTGGCGATTTTGTAATCCCTTTAGGTGACCTCTACCGCGTTATAGTTGCGGCATATCTACTATAATTTAACCGTAACAACGTATAATCGACTAACATTTAAATAGGGTATCAGGTTGGCCTAACTAAAAGCTCTAGTTAATCCGACTTGACTATAGAGGCGGCGTCTAACTAATTAAGATTTAACTAAGGCTCTGGCTTAACTTAAGGCGTCTTCTATTGTACGTACAACCTGGGCTCTGCATCGTCATATACTTAATCAAAGCTTTTAAATCCGTTGACGTTCCATTAAGGCTCTATATCCATAGGCTCTATATCTGCGGATAGTCGATTAAGACTCTAGCTGTGCAGTCGTTCGGTTAAAGCTCTGCATCTATAGTCAATTAAGGCTCTTAGTGTCCACTAGATATCTAATCCAGAGACCTGTCTTAAGACTTCCTTTCTTATAAGCATAAATGGCAGTTTCCAGTAGACCATTTCCGCGGGCCCGGTGCTTTTGTAAGACGTCCTTAATAGCTACTTTCTTTCCTTTTAGAGTTGCCTTTACTCTTGGCTTCTTCGGCGCATCCTTAGGCTTTTACGGCTGCTTCCTTGCCCCCGCTACTAGCAGTACGCTCGCGTATCCTTAATCTTCTTCCAGCTTAAGAGCCTTTTTAGGATTGTCTTCTGCTTTTAATCTCTTTGTTATTCTCCTGCTGACTCCGCGCTTTGTCTAAGTCGTCCTTTGGAACCATTCGGTGGCAGCTTCTTAGTTATTATAACTACCTCCATCGCATATCCCTTGCCCTTATGTCCATAACACAGTCCTTCGTTAAGACGACCTAAGGAAAAGCGCTGGTTCCTATACGTCCAATTCCTGTTCCCCTTGTAATCCTTGATAAGGTCCTTTACTAGCTTAGCTAGACACGGCTTAGCCCTGTCTTCAGTTGTATAAGGATAGCGTGGTGTCCGTTCTCGTTATGCAGCTAGCGTAGTACTAAATTTGGATAGCAGTCGTTTTATTACCGGCGCCAAGCCCGGCTATAATTGGTCAGAGCGGGGCGCCGAGGCTCCGAGCGTTGGTCGGAGCTTTGGCGTCGCCCACAACAACAATTTGCAATCAATATCCTTACCGCGACAAGGATCATTTTAATTAAGCACCAAACCGTTGTCTACGCTCATCCTAACTCTCGCAAAAGCGGTTTAGTATACTACCCTGATATTCTATTGCTTTAGAAATAATGTACCTAAGTAACCGGCTTCAGAATTAAGGCGTGGGAGAGCGCGTTCTAACACGCGTCTTAAAGCCATATAATGCTCTTACCATTCAACCTGACGACGACTGTATGCACCCTATTTCTTATGCAGATTAATCCTAATTTGTTTCAGCCTTTGCTTTTGGTACTCCTATTGCTTTTACGGCCTTGTAATGTGATTTACTGCCTTCTAGTGGTGTAATAAGGAAGAGTGCCACCCCTAAAGACTCCTCCACGCTTTCCAATTCTTGGTATAGTATACCTTCGCGGAGCTATGCGGAGGCTCTTAAGCATGCCCGAACTCCAAGCCCTCTATTAAGAGAAATTGTACTGCCTTTAAAGGGTCGCTGATGGCCTCAGTTAGTACAGCAGGCTATTACTTAGAACCGCCGAGAGAATCTGGCCCGGATATACGATTAGGAGAACCTTAAGCGGGAGTAGTAGCAAGCCCAAGAGCAGAAGCTTCTTGCAGATGAGGACGCCCATATAAAACAGTATATGGATGAACACCCTTTGCTAAATAACATACTGCCTCCTAGATTTGGTCCCTTTATACCACCAGAGATTCTAGCGAGTGCGATTATTTCTGCGCCCTCCCCTTTTTTAACACCCTGCATTGCGCCACAGCTGATACGGCCTGGAGCCTTTAAGCCATGGGCCTAAACTCTAAGCCCTCCACTATGGAAGGAGTTAATGTATATAAAATCAAGCCCTGTGGGTCAGAAGCCTAAATATCTAGTTGGATTATTGCCATCTAGCCCTCTGTATGGTACGCAAGATCTGTTGGTAAATAACTCCAGGGGCTCCAATTATGGCTAGTCACCTACTTTAGAAAATAAACTTGCTTACCTCTACTTTAATACCCCCCCCCTCTGGACTTCTGCAAGGTCTCTACTAAGCTAGGACTCACCTAAATCTAAGCTTAAGGTTACTATACCAAAAGCCTATAATGGGAAGGTCGTAGAACCAATACTATATATGCCTAAGTGGGTGCCGCATCCTCTTATAAGTAAGGAGAAGGTTAAGGTTATCTAGAGCGTTATAAGTAATATACTAGTCGCCCACCAATATCTACCGCATAGTGGCGAGGCCTTCGTAACTCGCGCTGATATAGAAGATCGCTTATATAACTGGTCGCTATTTCGAGGCTTCGCATACATGGTCGACTCAAGTAGGCAAGACGAGTTTGTATTATTGCGATGCATCCACTATAAGAAGGAGCCCTGGCCAAGTTAACAACTAGATGCTACCGCCACTTATAAGTCTAGGATAAAGCGAGACAATACAAAGTTTGGCGGTAAAGGCTGCCTACATTCTATTCGAATTGGCCACGTTTTAGTGAACTAGCGGTACAAGAATGGGCCACGGCATTGGACTCTTAAAGTTTATAGTAAATGTATCCACCCTTTATACCCAGATCCAATAAGTTACCAAAGCCATAGAGTATGTCAGCTAGAGGTGCAAGCAGTAATTAAGGCCTTAATTAATCTTATCCGTAAAGAATATATATACTATAAAGCTGGTAAGGTCCTTGTATTAAGCCAGCTTAAGATTAAAAAGTAAGCCTTTTACAACCTTCGCGCACAGTTAGATCTTAATAAGGAGCTCTTTAAAGATCGCGCAAATGGTATTAAAAAAGCCCTAACGGAACTTAGGTATAACTGGCGTGCAAGGTATACTTATAATATTAATAATCTATCTGGTAAGTTTTAGATTTACATTTACTTAATGCCATTTTATTTTTTTTCTTCCTGTATTCCCCGCTATTTTCGGTAATATTCTTACCAAAATTAGTAGGGAATACAAAATTTATAAGCACATTTGCATTAAAGAAAAACCCTTAATTTCTTAAAAATTCTACAGCCTTAGGAAAAATTCTTTATTACCTTAGCTAATTTATAGCAGGTTAACGAACCCATAGGAACCTTAAGCAAATTATATTCTAGCTTCTAGAGCAAAGGGTTGCTGCTAGGCGATTTATTTCTAACTTTTTAATTTAGCTTAACGCGATTTTTAATACCAATCGCACCCGCCTTTTACTTGGGGTTATAACAGGCGTTACTAACTACGGTAGTAGTTTTACTGCTGCATACTTATATATAAAGGCTGAGTCGGCTAAGGCGTGGCATTAGTTCATTAAGCAGTGCGCTAGGGTGCATTGGCCAGAGGCTCAGCTACTAAAGGTAGTGGTGGCCGATCTTGGTAAAGGCCTATATATAGCTCTTCCGAATAGCAGGTTGTCTACCGCTACCTTACAGTTCTGCCAGTGGCACGCCTTCCAGGCAATTCGCAAGAAGATTAACTCTGGAACTCGCTTAGGTAGAGGCTATAATAAGAAGAGGCGTATATGAATTAAAGATCGCATATGGCCATATTTATAGGCTGCCACTATGGAGGAACTCAGCCATTGTCGCGAAGCTTTACTCTAAGAGATGACGCTAAATCACCAGGCCTATATCAAGAACTACTACGTCCCGTTAGAGGAATATTTAATTACATGCTATGTATAGAAGCTATCAAATCTAGGAGCTTATTTAACACAGCGTGGAGAGTCAAATAACTAGGCCGTCAAGAACTTTACTTAGGCGATAATGGGCATGCGGAAGTCTCTTACCGCAATCAAAAAATATACGCTTGAGCGATGCGATATAATCCTTTCAGCTAAGACCGAAGCTTTGCAAAAGGAGTTATGTACGTCGCCCAAATGTAGAAGGATATTAAGGACGGCAAGCCTCCGTTTAGGAGGTGTGTAAATCTGGGTATAGGCGTATAAGCCTTTAAGGGAATCAAGTTGCTTTTTACTAGGTATGCTCTTGTGCATACTGCCAAGCAGTATCGCAAAGCCCTTAAGCTCTGGTTCTTACCTTATACTCACAAAGATCGAGCTTATTATGAGTGCACTTCATTAATAAGATTTGGGCTGCTATGCGAACATAAGCTTTTTAAGGTGGTAGAAGATCGGGTGCCTATACCTTATACTCTGCTGCATCTACGGTGGCTCCTTTTTCAAGCCTCTATGGCAGTTCCAAATTGGCAGCCAAGCTATACTGGCAACTTACAGATATAGCAGTTGGTAATAAAATTACCAACTATAGTAGACCGTGGTAGGCTTGCTATGCTCCGTATAGTTGACGCCTTAGAGGATCTTAATTATAATAAGCAGGAACGGTATCTGGTAGTGATTAAAGTCTGGTTGGCTAAGCTCGTTTCCTCCCTACAAGAGTGCCTAGCTGTTAGGAACCTACCTTATAAGGCTTTTAAGGTTCCTATAAAGCCTAAATAGGTAAAGCCAAATGCACCTAAAGAGCCTGTGCCTCTCTCTATAGAAAATGAAGCCTTGAATGTGGTAGGGGAAGGCTTAAAATCTCTACTAAAAAAACCAGCCTATTCGCGAGCTAAATCCTTTAAGCTACAGGTACGACGGCGACTACCCTAGGAGCTCTATAAAGCTATCTGAGTGCAGGAACCGCTTAATATATGCTTAAACACAAAGCCTATAGCCTATTAAGAGCAGGAAGTAGAAGGAAGTAAGGTAGTTACCTTTAACAACATTGCGTTAGTAAGCGGCGTTAAGGAGATCAGCGCTTAGCCAGTATAGGTTATATTAGAAATGCCTACTACTAGGGAAACCAGGCCAAGCATACCTTATTTCCTACCAAAACCACCTAAAATTGACCCCAGCTCCCCGCCGGAAGTATACTTGAGTAAAGGTAGTCAAGAAAGTAACTGGTATGAAGAATCTGAAGTCCTCCCTTATAAGCCTGCGGAGCCTTCGCGATGGGACGGCCTGCGTATAAACCGCAGACGCCTTAATCTCGCCGCCTAGCCTACTATATAAACCAATAAGAAGCCTGCCGCGACAACGCCAAAGAAACCAAAGCTTAATATAGAGCGCATAGGCGGTAAGACCAAAAAGCGTCGCGAGCGCGACTTAACTGGCTCGCCCAAAAAAATAATAAAATTACCTAAAGCCAAGCGGGCCAAAGGTAAGAAATACCGCGAGGAAGGTCACAGAGTAAGCGCCCAGATGCACGACGCGTTAGAGCTTAATTGGAGCTTAGGAGTATAGCTTTTGGTAGTGGCGTTGTGAGTAACAATTAGGTAAAGGGACGCGCGCATTTCGCGATCTGGCTCTGTTAAAACTTTATAAATTAATAACTCTACACCACCACTACCTATTGACTTTATTTATAATTCGTTAGAACGCCTGATTTATTGCCCCCTAACCCCCCACAAGTGGGGGGCTAAATAATATGTTCGTGGTTGTTATATACTTAATTTTATAAAAATATTTAATAAGGATCTTGATGCTTTGTGTTCTTGGTCCTTGCGCCAGTAACCGTATTAAGCTAGTAATCTAATTTCGTTTCGCTGTTCTGGCCAATAAGAGATGGGCTTGGCGCCGGTAATAAAACGACTTCCGACTTTGACATCCTACTGGGGGGAAGGAGGTCGCGACTGACGCGTTGCGATTAAGAAAGTAAACAAGAAAGCAGCTTTAGGAAATACAGTAATTAAGCAGACAAATAGAAATCTTTTGTACGGCTATCACCTTTGTCCCCTCCCCCACCTCAGAATTTAACTGTCCCCTAGTTAAACATCCTACACCTACTATAGAGCCTGCTGCGGAGCCTGCTATGGAGCTTGCGGTTAATGGCTGACCTGGTTAAGCATACGTCTCCATAACCGTCTCTAAGGACCGGACGGTTTATTCTTCTTCCTAGCTTTAGCTCTCTTATCTACAGGCCATAACATAATCTAGACGTAGTCTCCTAATTGTGTATTCTTTTCCTATAGCGGTGCCTACGGCTTAACGGTTTGACGATGGTTCTGGAAGAGTCCTCCACATACTTTCCTGCTTACATAAGCAGATTCCCTTTGCTTCCATTTTGGTCAGTATCCTTAGCAATTACTTTGCCACCGTAGACATAGGCCTATATAAGGGCCTATGTTCGTCGTAGATAGAACGAGATATTCTCAATATGAAATTATTCATTCTTTATCCTCAGATCCAGTTTATTAGGTTATAAGCACTCGTTGCTACCAAGCTGCAACAGTTCAGCTATTCAACAGTTCAGAATATTGACACCTTACCACAGGTTGCATTAAGGGTTACCACACCCGTGCTAGGTCATATCTTACTGTTCTACATTTGACGCCTTACCATAGGCCGCATTAAAGGTTACCACACCTGCGTATAAAGTCATTTCTTATTATCAAATTTACGCGTCAAATTCGTGTTTTGTTTACGCGTCAAATTCGTTTATTTACGCGTTACCATAGGTAAAGACTATCCAGGCATTCAACGCCTCAAGAAAGACGGTTCAAATTGGCACCAATATTAGACGCAGCTCAGCACGTACCTACGTGGTAAGGGCCTTCTGCACATCATTCAAGAAGATGCGGCCCCACTCTACCCAAAGCTCCAGGAAGAAAAACCTACAATATCTATTAATCAAGTACTAAAGGACGCCAGCAAGGAGGAGCGAGACGAGATCCTTAAGAGGTCTCAAATTATTACAGATACTAATAACTCAATTCGCTTAACCAATAAGGCACTCTCCAACAAATACAATAAGGAGTTTAAATAGTACAGCAAGGAAGACGGCAAAGTCTGTTTAGTTATCCTTGGTACAATTAACAATGAGATTATTACTGCCTTAGAGCACAAGTAGACGGCGAAGGACTACATTAATCACCTCAAGCAGACGTTCGAGGCCCGTGGCTTGATCCATAAGGCTAACGTATAGGAGACTTTTATTAAGCTCCGCTATTAATCGGACCAAGTAATTACTACTTTCTTAAGCCGTTACCAAGAAGCGGTTTAAGGAGTTAAGCAGGTAAAGTTTGCCCTAGATAACAAGATTATTAACTATTAATTTATCAACACCGTCGACGAACACTTCCCTATATGGGCTCAAATCCAATGTGATAAGATTTGCAACAGCCACACAATTTTACTACTCTAATTAATCACTAACCTCACCAACAAGGCTTAGCAGAAGGACTCACTTAAAAGCTTCGCCTTGGTCAATAAGCCACCAGGTAACTTACGCGAGCAGTCCGGTTAAGGACGCGGTAACGGACATGGCCATGGCAATGGCCGCGGCAGAGGCGGCGGAGGAGCCGGTTGTAGTGCCTCATTAGGCAATCAAGGTCCTGCCAAGGATACTTCAAACAGGTGTAGATAGTGCAAGCAAGGTCATCCAGGTGGCAAGGAAGGCTGCTGGATAAAGCACACCCACCTAAGGCCCAAATGGTGGAGACCTAGAGAGAGACAACCTCTGCGCTTAGGTAACGGAGCAGCCTTAAATATAAATAAGGCCTCTAAGGGGACATCCAATCGCCCATCTTAAGCTACCAATTTAGCTACCAAATCGATCTTTGCTACATAGGTCATTAGGCCAGCAGCTATAGCTTTAAAAACAAATATTAAGGACTCCTGGATAGCTGACAGTTGCTCAAATATTTATATATACAACAACATCAGGAGGTTTATACAGTATAAGGAAATTGAACCTCTCCAAATCCAGACGGGAGGAGGCCTAATGAAGGCCATTGGTGTTGGATTAGTTGAGCTTACAGTTACCTAAACTAACCACTTGGCCCATATAATTATATTTACTAAAGTGTATCACTATCCTAACTTCTTTACGAATATCATCTCGCTCAGTATTCTATAAGGGAAGGGAGCCTTTTTTAATAGTCTCCATAATACAATCAACCTCGTTAAAGATTAGGCAGAAATAGCCTACACCCTATATATTAACGGACTTAATATATTTATACTGGTAGACAACCCCGCGGAGGTTCCTTTCGCAATAGCTCTAGCTACCGCACGATCGCGCCTCTATAAGAAAGGCGTGCTTGCCAAAGCTACTATAGAGACTTGGTATAAGAGACTATAACACCTTCCTTCTAACCAGATACGTCTCCTCGCTAGGAGTATAAAGGGGATTATAGTTACTAAGGATAAGCCATTTCACTGCGAGGACTATTACCTTAGAAAGGCTAAGAAGCAAATATTAAGACGCCCTTAACGACGTAGCAATCGCATATTTGAAAAGGTGCATGTCAACATAGTTAGGCCATTAAAACACAAAGGTCTCCACAGTAAGAAGTACTGGGTACTATTTACTAATAACCAAACACGCTTTAGATGGATCTACTATATATTAAATAGAGGCTCCGCGGCCTCTACCTTAAAGCAGTTCGTCCGTATAATTAAGACTTAAATAGGGATAACAATTAGTTGCTTCCAATTAGATAGAGCTGCTAAGTGGTTTAGTAAGGACTTAACCAACTTCTTTAAGGACGAAGGTATACTTACTAAGGTCTCTACTCCATATACCACACACCAGAATAGAATAGTAGAGAAGGCCAACCACCTGGTTAAAGAAAGGGTTAGGGTAATGTTAATTAAGACTTAATTGCCATTAAAGCTCTAGCCTAAAGTCGCCAAGGCAGCCATATACGGGCTTAATATATTACCTATATCAGTTAATAAGGATAAAGCTCCGCCCGCTTAAGCAATGGCTCACACCCTAGGTAACACCAACTCTATAATTATATACACCAACTGGAAGATCTATAGCTGTCCCGCCTACGTCCACATTAATAAAAAAGATCCTTAGCGGTAATAGGGTAATAAGTTCGTTGCAAGGGCTTAGAAGGGACAATTAGTTGGCTATACAGGTTTATATATATATCGCGTCTATCTACCTTACAAGAACAGGGTCGTTCAATCAAGCAGCGTTACCTTTAACGAATTAGGAACCTTTCTCACTACACCAATTAGTAAAGAAGAAGGTGGCGACGACAATATCTGCTAGATACCACTTGAGGAACTCCCTACCGAAGACACTACACCAGAGGTCTCTCGGTCACTACAAGGAAGCGAGGTTGCTCGGTCACTACAGGAGGCAGACGAGGTCTCTTAGGCCTCGCAGTCGGGGGGTAACTCGCAGCTGGGGGGTAACTCTCAGTCGGGGGGTGCCTCTGGCAATCACGATATTGTACCACAGCTCAATCAACCTCCTCTCACTAAAGACAAACAGGCAGGCCTTGACCAGCAAGAGCTACCTGATCTAGGAGGATACCTCCATTAGGAAGCGACTCCCCTAAGGGATATCTACCAGGAGGACCTAGAGCAGACTCTAGATAAGTACTTAGATAAGGAAGCTAAACCTATAATAAACACTCATACGCGGTCAAAGCCACGGCTTGACTATAGTATACTCCATAGAACTAGAAGGAAGGAGCTGGCTATAAAAGCCACCTACCTTACCCTAGCCTTCGCCTATACGTTCGCAAGCGCTCTATTGCAGCCTTAGTGGACAAGGACAACTAAAGGACTACCTCCAGAGCTACATAACTAGAAGGAAGCCATAAGTTCAATATTTAAGAAGAAGTAGAAGGCTACGGCGGATAAGGAATAGGAGTCTTAAATGGTAAATATCTTATTTAAGATCGTCGAACTTCCACCTAGAGCCAAGGCTCTATCTATTAAATAGGTCTTTATATACAAATTTAATAAGAACAACGTCCTATTTAGATAGAAAGCAAGACTAGTATTACGCAGTAATAAGCAGCGCCTAGGAATTGACTATGGAGATACGTTTACAGGCGTCATTTAACCTAGTACATTTAAGCTACTAATGGCCCTAGTCACTACATATAATCTAGAGTGTGAGCACTTAGACATAATCACGGCCTTCCTTAATAGGAAGCTTAACTGCAAGAACATCTACATTCAGCTACTAAAAGGATATCGTTAGTATCTAAAAGACGGCGTTGCCCTTATAGGCCTACTGTTTAAGGCTCTCTACGGTCTTAAGCAGGCGCCACGCCTTTAGTATAAGAAGCTTAAGGGCTTCCTTATTACCCTTAAATACATGCCAATTCTAGCTAACCCATATATCTTCGTTAGCCAGCAAAGCGGCCAAATTATTATCATCTATGTTAATAATCTTATCTTAATTGGACAAGACGTACGGACAATTAAACTACTTAAAGAAGCACTTAGGAACAAGTACAAAGTAAGAAACTTAGGCCTAATTGTATACTACCTAGGCATTCAAATTATCAGGAACCATCAGGCGCGATCAATTCGACTAGTACAGGACGCCTATATTAGGAAGATCTTGTATACGTTCCATATAGAGAATTGCGCACCGGCCTCTACACCAATTTACCCCTCCGCGGTAGACTTTAAGCCACGTAAGCCTAAGAATCAAGCTCCGCTAGAGCTGGTAAAACGATATTAATTACTAATAGGCTCTCTACTTTATTTATGCAATTGGACTCAACCTAATGTGGCTTAGGCTATAGGGAAGCTCTATTAGTTCCTACACAATCCTACCGAACTATATATAGAAGCTGTAATGCAGATACTCGCCTACTATACAGGGATGATTAATTTTGGCATAGAGTTTAGCTTACCCCAAGGGCAGCAGTTACCTCCAAGGGCCTTTACCAAGACGTTAGCTACAGACCATACTACCCCTAATTGCAATAGGGAGTATAGCGGAAGCACACTAGGTAATATACCTGACCTATAACTACACGGCTACAGCGATGCAGCGTTCGCCGATTTAGTTAATAGGAAGTTAACTTCTAGCTATATCTACAAGCTAGTAGGTGGCCCAGTTTTATATAAGTCAAGCAAGCAGTTAATACTTACAACCTTAACTACAGAGGCTGAGTATATAGCAATGACACATGCCGCCAAGGAAGCCTTATGGCTCTATTAATTACTTACTAATTTGGGCTATACCGGAAAGGATCTACTACCGATACATTTATATGGCGACAATTAACCAGCCATTAGCCTTGCTAAAAGCGACAACTACTACACGCGCACTAAGCACTTTAAGCTATACTAGCACTACATTCATGATAAGGTTTAAAGCGGCGTAATCCACCTACAGCACGTTTCTACGGGCAATATAGTGGCCGACGGTCTTATGAAGCCACTGTCAACGGTTTAGTTTAGGAACTTTATTAAGCAGCTAGGCCTTATTTAATATAACGTAGATACTAAACCCAAATAGGAAATTATACACAGGCCGGCAAATCCTCGGAGGGCATGCCATTCAATAATTCCAACTAATGCTGACAACTTTCAAAGGGGGGATACGAACAACGTAGAGAGCTCGTAACGGACGATCGATCACAGCTTAGGGAGAGGTCAAGTAGGACCTACAGGACACTCGGAGGATTACGAGGTGTTTCTTTTATATATTAACAAGTTCAACACTAATTTAGGAAGGATCTGCTTCTATTTTGGTGGAGCACTGGGGGGTGTAATGATGGTTCTGGAAGAGTCCTCCACATGCTTTCCTGCTTACATAAGCAGATTCCCTTTGCTTCCATTTTGGTCAGTATCCTTACGGGACGTCTCGGGGCAGCACCATCCCACAGCACCGCGCACAGACGTCTGCACGTGACCCCGCACGGACCACTATCGTCAACTTCATACTCGATTTTGAAAAACCAGGCACTATTTACAATTGTAA
>Ga0307507_10002536_pt1 | contig 38009 bp, 5 predicted proteins | sample 7_EM_MG_FD_207223 | JGI IMG/M metagenome (GOLD analysis project Ga0307507, IMG submission 207223) | Populus trichocarpa ectomycorrhiza microbial communities from riparian zone in the Pacific Northwest, United States - 7_EM | ecosystem: Host-associated > Plants > Roots > Unclassified | place...
TGCTTAACGTCCGATTCGGATCCCTATTGGGCCCACGCGGACTACTCCTTATTTACATGTGGGGAGAAAACTCTATTTGAGAAAATGAGAAAACCCCGTGATCCATCTCCCCGCCTTTTGAGACTCGCATACGGGGCGCCTGCGAGTCACCTGTGGTGCTCTACTACCTTACTTTATGACCTCCTTGGGAACCACTAATATAAGCATATACTAAAGGTGTTTATTCTATTTACGTAATAGGTCAATTATATATAGGTAATCTCTAAAACCTATATATTATAAGTATATGCTAGGCATATACCAAGCGTATATATTTTATATATATACCACCAGCTTGTTTCTTATATATATTAACTATAACCATATAAAGTCCAGTTCTATAAATATATATAAATTATATAGATAATCAGGCAGCATTACCTAAAACCTTAAATACCGGCTTAAACATCTTTATATATGCAACACGTATTTCTAGGTTAAGAAAGGCGTATACCTATACCTTAATTCCTGTTATAAATATTAGCCTATATATAGCATATGCGTAGCATAGGGCGTGCATATATTTTAAATTCTCATCCTATCCAGCAATTAAGAATAGATTCGTTTTACCTCATACTATTTTAAATAATAGGTCCATTTCAATATATATTACATATTAGAATACCTTAGCTTATGCATATATACAATATATAATAAGAAAATGCTTATTATTAAAGTTATAAATTGCCCAAATCCATTACTCGGTGTTCTTTTTATATTAGTCTATAGAAAATTCGCATAGCACACCTACTTCGCTTAGGCTCTATATATACATAGCATGTATCTAACCTATACTTACCTATATATACCATCCCCTCTAGGAATTATAGTATCCTCTCCTTTTAAATTAAAGCAGTAATTTAATCCTTAATATTAAGACTACTATATACTATATATAGCGTCTACGCTCCATACTTCCTATATAAAGTATAATATTCTAATAATAGGATAAATCGACCTATACTATAGTAAGTAATTTTATTTGTATATACTATATATATATAGAGTATACGTATAGTAAGGCTTAGAACTTCAACCTATCTTATTGCTTTAACTACATCATTAGCAAGGTCAATTAGTAGCTTTATTAGGTATAGTGGATAGTATATATAAGAATTCCGCATAATAAGGCAAATGTAAGGATACCGTATTATATTAATAGGAATATAGTAATCTAGCTATACACTATATATTTAGCTTACTATCCTACCTTAGCCTTATAGGTAGTTAAACTCTATATAGGGTTAATATAGGCGTAGAGTATGCAATATAGAATATTACATACCACAATATTTTTGCTTTAATATTAAATGTCCAATATAGGTACATTCTTGTTTTAGTTCTTAAACCCCATATTCTATAAGTAGATAAAGGTATCAAATATCTACTTAGGCGGTTGTTGATAATAAAGGCTAGGCAGTATGCTATAGGTTAGTATCACTGCTACTAGAATAACTGATAAACTCAATCTGTATATAATAAGTATATATCATATATACACTGGCTATACGCGTACTCTATGTTAAAAAAATATCATTAGTCTGCTTTCACCATATACGCGTTCTTATATACTAGGGTAGATACACTGCCACCATAATTATAGAATACTGTGGTAGTAGCTGTATATTATAAGTATATATATAATATATATAAACAATACTTACTTCTCTATACTTTGCTTAAGCTTTTTATTAATCTCTACCACCTAGTATAGACTGTTGGTCACATAGGGTGACTCACCAATAACGACTACTCGAGTAGGTTACAGTGATGTTGGTTAATAGCTTCATTCTATTAGAATGAGGAAGGGCGAGGAGCTTAAGACTCCTCGCCACGCTAGTGCCATGGCGTCACGTGACGACCGCTTGCCTAATTCCCGACACTAGCAACTCTTCTTTTGTGGTTGCTATCTATATACAAATACTGCTTGACTAGCGTAACAAATATTGATCCTCCTTACTTACTATTGCCACTATAATATAAGTCTCGCTGTCCTAAAATTTGCCTTTTAGCACGTGGTGCTTTCTTACTTGGAGTCGCGGGTGGACATTATGTTAGGGCCGCTAAGGCGCTAATTGTAAGCGAGCCAATAGCGATTTTCCGTGCCGGGTATGGAAAATCCTAATTAGCTGCTCTTAAATTGCTATATCTCCTACTCCCTTTTAACCTAACCTTTAACTCATATATGTAGAGTATTTGTGTTAATGAACGTCTCTAGTGCCTTATTTGGGTTTGCCTTTATTATTATATCTACTAGGTTGTCTTAGCTATTAATCTACTAGATCTTAAAGAGTTTTTAACGCTTATAGGATTGCCAAAGTACTATAATATTAATTATAAGACGCTTCTCCTTTGTGGTACTAAGCTTAACTAAACACTTATAGAGGGAATATAAGTTGGTGTATACGATTATAGGGATAACGGGGAGTTTAAGTTAATCTATAATTATCTTTAGGGTAGTTCTAATTGTAATTGCTATGTTAACTCTACTAACTATTCCATATATCTCTAATGCTAGAATGCTTTAGGTAATATACTTACTCTTAGTTAAGCTCTAATAGATAAGATTGCTATAGATTATAAAGTTATTCTCTCTAGTAGATTTATTTATGATGATAATCTTATATTCTAGCTAGGAGCTAAAATCTTTATTATTTATAAACAATCTATTAACAAATATAAAGAGCTTAGCGGTAGGAAGATTAATAGGTATATAGAGTAGTCCCTGATTAAGATGGTTTATTTGCTAGGAAAGACGCTTATTTAGGGCAAGGACGTTATCCTTAGTTGGTTCCTAGTGTTAAGCGGCAATAGAGAGATTAAATAAAGCCTTAGGTTAATAGATAGAAGCAACATAAGCTCTATAAACGCGTTGCTCTATATATCCTTACTTTAGAGAATTAATATTAATAATATTAATCTTCTTACCTTAATCTTTCTGGCGTAAAGTAATAGAATCCTTATTTAGGGAGAGGATGCATCTATTAAAAAGTAATAGTGTTATTAAATTAAGCTTTTCCTTTAGCTTTGCTATAAGATTTGCCTTTACTAGCTTATCTTCTTTAAGAGCTGAGAATTGGTCGTCTTCTAAGATAATTATATTATTAGTTTGCATGCCAACGATTCTAAATAGAGTTTCTATAGTTATGATAAGGAAGCAGGGATTAAATATAGAAGTAGTTATTAAGAGCTTCTCTTTATAGTGCTTACTATAAGTAGCCCACCAATAAGTTCCTGCCTCTACAATTCTATATAATGGCTTAAGTATAACTATAATTATATCTTTAGGATATTAGTGGCGAATTTACTTTGGAAGGTATGCTAGTATTAAGCGCTAAAGGCGTGTCTCTAATTAGGTATAGGCCTAAGTAATATCTTATAAATAAACCGCTATTCTATTCTTTATTAAGGAGGGAGCTAGCGTAATAATAACTCGCTAACTAGCTTGTTAAATTATAGGGGATTACATAAGAATTACTTCCTTGCTGTTATTGTTATAACCTTAAATAACCAGTCTCGACTTCTTAAATAGGGTGTTAGTAGCTTTACCCTTAATTTTATTAACCATTCTTAACTTAAAGATGCGAACTCTATTAAACTTAGTAGGGTTATACTTCTTAAATTTAAAGACTCCTTTTATAATAAGACTATTAATCTCCTACTTATTAGATGCTTAAAAAGGAGCTCCTAGAGTTATAATACGGCCTTTCTTTTAGAGCTGTTTTACAAGCTTAAAGTTAGCCTTCTCTTTAGCTATTATAAAGGCCATTAATAACTCATCTCCACTCTTAATAGCGGTAATAAATTGCTCTTTAAAATTAACAAGGTATTAGTGATTTTATAATCCCTTTAGGCGACCTCTATTACGTTATAGTTGCGGCACATCTGCTATAATTGTATTAGGATTATAGTTGCCTTCTAGAGTATATTAATTGTAGTTCTCCTCTGGGGTATCCTCTAGGGCATTCTATAAAGGCTTAGAACTATCGTTTCTGTAATAGGGCTTAATAACGGTTAAGTGGAATTAAGTAGGTCTATAGGGTATCTAAAGAGTACAAGTTGGACTATTAATTATAATGAGTTTATGTAGGCCTAACTATTCTCCCTTTTTATACTATACGCGTACCTTAGATTGGAGTGGCAGATTAAGCGTAGTTAAGGTATTTGGGCTATTTCTTATTTCTAGTACATTGTTAACCTGGCGCGTAGCGTAGAGACGTTGTACCTCTTTTGTTGCTTTGCAAATAGCCTCCGCTCGTTATATAACGGATAGGGATAGTGGAGAATTGTTAGTTATTTAAGGGTAGGCGCCAAAGACTAGTAATATAGGTATGAGCCTATCTAGGCTAGCGGAATTATTGACAGCCTTAATAGCCATTTATAAGATAAGCTCTTTGCTAGCGCCCTTTAGTTCTAAAGAAATAATCTTATATGCTCATTGTAATGGCGTGTAATATCGTTCTACTTTTTTAACACTATTGTATGCCTTAATAGGGACTTCCTTAACCTTAATTTCTATTGCCTTCGCCTATTGCTAAAACTCTATAGATAAGAAGTTCCTTTCTGTGTTATAAATAACTTAATTAGAGGGTCCTAGGTAGATATTAATCTAGTATAATTAAAGAGTATCCTATGCGTTCCTAGCTGATATATCCTTTAGGAAACGTGCGGCTTGGAAGGAGGTTAAGAGGTTAACAACTTAGAGTACTAGCTTACCGCTAAGATATATAATATTAATAATGATACAGAAGTTAAAGTTATAGTTATCTTTAAGGGTGAATTTAAATTGGCCAGGGGACTTCTAGTTTATTTAGCAGTAATAGTAGTACTTTATAAAATGCTTAATTGCCTTAACCTTAACTTTATAGCCTACTTGCTAAAGAACCCTAAGTAATTAGTAAACAGATAGGTGGCTAAAATAATAGTATAGTTAATGTAGCTCTAACTTAGTTAAGTGGCTTTAAGCAACGCTCTTTTCTAGTTAATAAAGGAGTAACTAGGGGTAACCCTATTTGCGTATAATGGGCACCCGATTATCTCCCTAAATAAGCATATTCTTAAGGTTATTAAGTTTGACGCCTAATTTATCTATATCTCTAATGCAAAATAGAAACGGGGTGTTTGCGGGAATAATATAGAAAGTGATATACCCTAAGGGGGTTTTAACCTTAATTGTACTAAGAGAGATTATAGTACCCTTGCTAAAACGAATTGTATATTGGCCTGCCGTTAATTGGTCGATCTAAACAGAGCTATTAAGCTACTAAAGAGCTCGAACTTAAGGTTCTTCTACTATAGATACTCCTGCGGCTCTAGTATCTGGCATAATACTATAGAAGACGTTTGCTAAGTATCTATTGTTAAAGGAGAATATAGAACTCTTCTTTAGCTTATTAAAGATGTCTGACTTTGTAATAGCATAGAGTGTAGATTGGTTATTAAGAATAGTGATGGTTTATATACTATCTACCTTACTATACTTAGTAAAGTATTGGTTGGGAGAGTAGTCCTTAATTTCCATATCTATAAGAAGCTGTTTGGCCTTATTAACCTTACCCTTAAGATCTTCTTCGCCTTTATATTGAACCAGGAAGCTTTGGAAGTAGGCTGTAGTAACCTTACAATTTCTAACATTTTATACGCTTTGGCGAAACTTATTATATACCTTCTTTTGTTTGTTAAGAGGGTGCCTAGTTAACTAGTAATTTAGCTTCTTATAAATATAGCATTTCTTCTGTTAATTGTTTTAAGATAAACCTCCATAAGGACCTCTACGGTTGCTTTATAGTTGACGTTAATTGTACCTTCTGCCGTATCCCCTACCCTGGCTACTATATGTTTGATTAGTCCAGTTATAATTATATTAGTCGGTCAGGTTAATTGAAGTAGGTTAGGGTTGGGCGTTAAATTACTGTACTTCTTAAGAGCGCAGAGCGGTGCTAATAGAGGATCTTAATTAAGCACACACTCCTTTATAAGTATTTGCAGGATTAAAAAGGGTAAGGTTGTATTTTTTAATACCTTGGTATGCGCTAATAACTTAATCGCGTAGGCTAAAGTCCTCTTAATATAATTTAGATAAACTATATTAAATTATCTAAAGTTAATTAAAGAGCTTTTAAAGATAGTTAAGTTGAGAGGTATCTGGGTTTATAGCAATAATTTTTAGGAAGGTAGTCTCTCTCTACTCTAATATATACTGCTGCTTATTCTCTTCTATTTTAAAGTGGCATCTTATCTTATATATTATTTGGTTAAAATCGCATCCTTTTCCTGCCAAACGATTATAATAGAAGGTACTGGCGCGGCCCTTAAGCATAATGGAATAAGTGTTATAATATTAGTTAGGTTCTAGTCCAACCTTCTAGCAACAGTTATAGAAGATACGCAGCTTTAAATTAAGGATATTATACAGTTCCCCGCTAAACCTCTTTTTCTGGTCCGAATAGAGTTTTGTAAGCTCTGTAAGCATTTTTAAGGTGCTTTTAAGCGGTATTAGGCCACGTTGAAATTGCATTAGAGATTAAGGTGGGGATTGCTTTATAGGCTGTAGTGGAGATGCAGAGCTTAATGGAATATAGTGTGGTACCTGATCTTCCTGTGGTAGAGTTTAAAGGTTATTAAATCGCGAAGTAAGGGGGTCTTGCGCTTGCTTTTAGGGGGCAGTAGTTAAAGTTATGGGTTGAATTGGTGGGAGTGATAGGTATGGTATGTAAGAACTTATGCCTAGAGTAATGGAATTAGAACGTGTCTCTATTAGTGTATTATTTGGATTCTATTGTGAGTTAAGCTTCTTTATATTATGTAGTTGGTGCTTAATCTCTTATGGAGTCTATTTGTGCTCTTCTTTTGCGTTAATAACTTGCTCCTAAATATTGTCTCTAATAGTGTCTCTATCTATAGGGACAAATACTCCGTTCTTTTAAAGGAAGTTACGGAAGTTTTATATAATATTCTTCTTCGCAAGGGCCTATATTTCCTTTGTCTATCCAACAAAGTCCTCCTTTATATAATACTATAGTATAGTATCGTTGTATTCGCTGTCTGTGTATTATGCTATATAGTATAGTAAGAATCCGTTTAGGTCCTGTTGCTTAGCGTTTATAGGGTTGATGTCTTTATCCTATGTCTCTGGGTTAATGTCGTTCTTATACTTCTTTAGGTAGGTTAACGCTATGATAGGAGTAGAATTGATGGGGTGTTGTACGTTGAAGGTAGGTAGGATTTTCGGCTTTGTAGGATCTCGTAGGTTTGCTGTTAAAAGGTAGGCAATTTGAGGCGTAGTTGACGTGTTTTGGACGTTGACTTAGGACCCTAGGTTTAGTAACACTTCTAACCTAAAGTACTTGACTAAATCTTTGTAAACGCGATTGTTCTACATAATGGATGCAACTTGGTATCTCCTAGTACTTAGTGATATTTCTATTACTGGTTTTCCGTAAGCCTAAGGTAGTATAGTATCGCTGGGAACCCCTGTACGAGACTGTCTCTTCTGTCGATAACCTAGCTGCTCTGTGGTTGACTGTGTGTTCAACTACTGATTAGTGTTGGTTATATAAGGTGACTTACCAATAACAACTACTCGAGTAGGTTATAGTGATGTTGGTTAATAGCTTTATTCTATTGGAATGAGGAAGGGCGAGGAGCTTAAGACTCCTTGCCACGCTAGTGCCGCGGCGTTACGTGACGACCGCTTGCCTAATTCCCGACATAGACAACTGCTACGCTTTTAGAGGTCATTAATTAATTTAAGCTTAACCCTATTATATGCGGGGCATATGCGGAGGATATCCTTATAGGCATGCTTATAGTGTCTAATACCGCTATATTTAAACGCTTAATAAAATGCTTTTCCACTTTCCTAATTATTTTCTCTAAAAAGCTGTAGTTATATAATCCTAGGGTCACCAGTTTTATAGAATAAGAATTAAATCTACTAAAGGAATAAATACAGTATATGCCTAGTATATACATTGCTTACCTTTAATATATACTGCTTAATAACCTTACGCACTATTTTTTTATCTACATCTATAGATAGTAGAGGTATTACTTTATGGATAAAGTATACAATTCCTTCTTTTCTAGTTACTAGATATTCTAGCATTATAATATAATCTACTACCTCTTAGACAATAATTTAATACTTACCATAAGAGCTAAAAAGTGCTCTATAGTCTTAAAGTGTGCCCTAACTATCCTAAGCATATACACAGCCTATATATAGCCTATGTATGGAGCCGTTTAAAGTCTTACCTCAAAGAGACCCATATAAAATAAAAGCTGCTATTATATACTATCTTTACCCTTAACCTCCTCATCCTTATCCTCCTTATCTTTAATACTCTCTCTACTAATTATATCATCTTTAGAGCTATCGTCTTTATGTTTAATATTAGGTGCGATCTGGGGTATCTATGTATACTTAGCATATACGTAGCATATAGTTATAGATACTAACCAGCAGGCCATTTAACCACCCTACTATACTTATATTTGCTTTAGTATAGTTTTCACTTATTATTAGTATTATAAGGGACGTATAAATACGCGTATATATATATATATATATATCTGTATATATATATAGCATATACTCTAGATATTTTGGTTTATATAGTCGCTTAAGTTAAATATGGCTACTAATACACGCTCTGTATAGGTAAAAGTTAAATACCACTAACCTTTTTCCGGCGTTCTATTAGTAACCACGCTTAGCTTTTACTAACCCCCATTAGTAACTATATTCAACTTTTTCCAAACCACGCTTAGCTATAACCCCTAATTTGGCGAGCCTATATACCAAAGCAAAATCAGCTTTTTTTTTAAGGGAGGGGGGGAAGCTGGTTATATAATAGGCTATACAGTCTTATACACAACCAGCTTCCCCCCCCTTTAGTAAAAAACAGATTTAGTATAGGCATTTAATTTCGCTAGATTGCCACCAACTTAGACCTAGTACTAATACGAACTAATACAAACTAATAAAATATCGGTTATCGGAAATATATCGGCAATATAATATTGCCAATATTAGGTAAAAAATTAAAATAACTAGCTTTACGCAGCCTTACATTATAAAAGAGCCTTACTACTTTATAAAAAAGCTTTCTTATAAGGTAAGATATAGATAGGGAGTTTAATTAATAGAATAATAGGGTATATTATAAGAATAGACGAATTCTTAAGGAAAAGGAGGTATCCGGCTATGAGCGCATGTGCCCTATATACAAGTCGCTAAGGTTTTAGGCCTCTTTATGTAATGGAGCCTTATAGGAGATACTACAGTAGACTTGTTAATGGGCTAGGTGTGTAGATATATGAACGAAGTTAACAATGTAATAAGTACAAATAATAACTGGTGGAGTGGTTGCCCAATAGATTAACTCCAATTATATTCTAAGATTTACTATAAGGAAAGGAACTATCTAGGTAGGGACTATAGGTCCTTAAATACATATCCGTACTCCTAAGAAACTCCCCTTATATATAAGGTATATAGTATACATAGTATACGTAAGTATGTTTACTATATTCGCTACGTTCGCTATATATAGGTTATATAACTCGCTTACTATTCCTCATTACATAGTTCTATGGGTTCCATCCTAGACTATGTCTTAATTAACTAACTAGCTTCCTCCAGTTCCTTTCTAAGTAGTTATAATATTATACTTAAAGCGTCCATAACACTATCTCCCTCCTCTTTATCTTCGTCCTTAAAGATTTTTAATATCTCTAAGTTGTTTACTAAAGGTGTGATATCCAGCTAATTAATTTAGTTAATATTATTGCTTATTATACCTAAAGCATCTTCTTCTTTATATTTATAGCGTTACGCCCATACCATTGCTCTAATTCTTTTAACTAGTATTGTAATAGGTCCTTATTCTCGCTGTTTAGAGAAGGGGTTAGTTTGCGTTATAATTGCAACTCCCTCTAGTCGCCAACCTACCTTCTATTCTAAGTGTACTAAGTCTAATATACGTTCCGGTTATAACATCTATTCTATATCTAATGGTGAATATATACGTCCTATTACTCTTAATAGTCTTTAAGTACCCTTATTAATTGCTGCTAGGGTCTTATATTTAATCTGCCGCTAACTCTCTTAAGTAAGAGTTATTGCAAGCTTGTGCTAACCTTTAATGCCTATAGGACAACAAGGATCGCGCTTATAAGGAGGAACGCCACCTCTTTAAGGCCCATCTCTCTGCCTTAGCTCGCCTATCTTATCTTAAGAAAGTTTATAAGAAGGTCCATTCCAAGGAGTGGAAACTTATAGAATAAGGTCTTTAAAAACTTAGTAATAAAAGAATAGACTCTCTTCTAACAGAGGGTAAAACAACTTTAAATACCTTAGTAGGTATTCTTCCTAGGTCCCCCTTAGGTGACTTATTTTTTAGTAATTCTTCTTTATTAATACTGCCTAACCCGTTTTCTTCTAATACTCCTATACCTTTCTTATAGCGTTCTTTGAGTTATTTAGTAGCTCCTAGGTAGTCTTATTATAGCCTATTTACTTTACTTTATACCACGTTTCATTATTAACGTCCTTATAACTAATAATTTTTAAAACTTCCTATTTATCTTCCTCTTGTCCTTTATACGTGTCTGCCTTATAGACTAGTAGCTTAACATCCCCATATACTAGCTCTAGCATTGCAATGTGCTATATAGGGTAGATCTTTATTTTCTCTAGTAAGTTAAGTCTATATATAACTTCTAAGATCTTTACCTTAACTATAAATGGTCCTAGTCTAACATAGTCTAACTTCTTGCTTAGTCATTAACTTTTAAAATTTTTATATAGTAGCTACACTTTATCCCCCTCCTTAAGATCTGGTCCCTTAGATCTCTTAGCATTATAATACCTTTTCATCCTTATCTATACTAGTTTAGCTATTTCTTTAAGGTAATTATAAAGATTTATTAACATCTCCGTTCTTTCTTTAGCTGTGCTACTTATCTTCTTTACTTATTATAGCGATAACGATATTCTTAACTTATATCCATAGTTTGCCTTAAAAGGTAATATGCCTATCCCTTCCTATAGTATTGCATTATACGTAAACTATATAACTAGTAATAATAATACCCAATTATTCTGTATATAATTAATATAGTGCCTTAGATACTATTCCAACGTTTAGTTTAGTCTCTCCGTTTAACCATCTGTCTATAGGTAATATACTATTAATATTACCGCTTAAACCCCTTATTTAGCTAAGAATACTTCCTAGAATACTACTACAAATCTTAGATCTCTATCTAATATAACCTTCATTAGTGCTCCATGTCTTATAAACACTTCTTTAATATAGATTTTAGCTATATCTTCTGCAGATATTTCCTCTATATACGCTATAAAGTAGCCCTACTTAGTTAACTTATCTACTATTACTAAGATCGCGTTATAATCCTATTCGGTAATAGGATCTTTTAACTTTAGTAACTTTATAATAAAGTCCCATAATATAACCTCCTACAGTCTTTCTAGTATTTTAATAGGTTATAGCCCTCCATACAGCTTATACCTTATTAGCTTATTCTTTTAGCAATCTAGACATTCCTTTATAACTTATCTCGCTAGTCCCTAGATTCCTTAAATAATATACTCCTCTTAAAGTCTTAACACTAAGCCTATAGCTCTATTATATCCTTATATCATTCCCTTATAAAATTCACTAATAAACTCCCTTATAACTGCTCTAGGCATATATATAACCTCTTAGTACTTATATTACTCTAAGTTTAAATCCTTACTCTATACCTCTTAGATCTTTTATATCTAATCGCTCTCTAGTAACTTATAGATCTAGCTAACTTCCTTTATTGCTGCTATTTTTAGATAATTATACCTAATTAATCCGTCTTTATCTTTCTGCAATATAGCCCCTAATAGTTTCTTATTGTTCTATAACTCTACCTTTCTACTAAGTGCATCTACTCTCGCGTTCTCAGTACTTTTAGTATATTAAATTTCAAAATAATATTCTATAAGCATTTCTGCCTATCTAGCTTGTCTTTAGTTAAGTTCTTTTATTATTAGGAACTCTATTAGGTTCTTATAGTCCATCTTAACTATAAATAGTTTCTCTATACCTTATAAGAATGCTCTCTACTTTTTAAGTACTATAACTATACCTAGCAACTCCTTATTATAGATGTTATAGTTCAGTTCTAGTGGTATTATTTTTTAACTATAGTACGCTACTAGATACTATCTATCTGGATGCTTCTATAATAAGTATGCTCCTAGTATAAAGTCTAATGCATCTATTTTTACAACTGTTTCTAGCTTTAGCTAGTAAATCTTAAGGATTAGATCTTAGGTAAACAACTCCTTAAGTTCCCTAAACAACTTCTTTTGCTTATTGCCCTATATCCACAGTTCCTCCTTTTTTATAAGTCTTGTAAATAGCTTAATACTTTTTAACCACTGTGCTATAAACCTCCTATAGTAGTTGCAAAACACTAGGAATAATCTTAACTATATAATGTTCTCTAGTTCCTACTAACTTACTATAGCTTTAACTTTCTTTAGGTCCATACTAATTTTGCCTAGTTTAATAATAAATCTAATAAAATCGGTCTTCTTAGTAAAGAACTCGCATTTCTTAATTACTACTAGTATCTTCTCTTCTTATAGTCTTTTTAAGACCTACTTAACATATTTTCCATATTCTTCCTTACTCTTAGAGTAAATAATAATGTTATTAAAGTATGCCATAATAAACTTATTAAAGTATTCTCCTAATACGCTGTTAATTCTTTTCTAAAACGTTACTAGTGTATTTATAAGCCTAAACTATATTACTAATAGTTTATATAGTCCTTCCTTTGATCTAAAGGCTGCCTTCTATTTATCGCCTTTCTTAATTTAGATCTAATAATATACCTACCTTAGATCTATCTTTATAAAGATCTTTACATTACTTATCCTATCTTAGATTTTGCTAATTAAGGGTAAAGGATACCTATCCTTTCTGGTAATGCTGTTTAACTATCTATAGTTAATACACATCCTAAGTTTTCTATTTTTCTTTAGGATAAATAACACTGGATATTCTACTAATAACTATAACAGTCTAATATATCCCTTTTATAAGTTTTCCTAGATAGACTCCTTAAGCGCTACTAACTTAGTTTTAGTAAGCTTATAGACTAAAAAGAACTTTAGACTAGTTCTTGGTTCTAACTCTATCTTATAATCCTATGCTATATACTCTAACAGCTTTTCACTTTCTGGTAACTATAACCTTTTACCATACTTATGGTATCTCTTTAATATATAACTTAAGCCTTACTTAGTCTCTTTATACGTCACTCCAACTTAGTACTATACCACCTTGGTTTGTTATTACATCTTATATTATTATATATTCTTAATATTAACCTATCCTATAACCCAATTAATCCTTAGATTATATTCCTATAACTAAGGCATTCCTAATATTGCCTTGTCCTTTCCCAATAATAGGATATTAGAAGACATCTTAACCTATTTCCCTTTAATAGTTAGCTAAATAGGTCTTGTTTTAAGGTTAATAATACCTCCTTTATAGGCTATCTAATCTTCTAAAATTGTTATAAGTAGATATAGGTATTCCTTTTGTCTATATAGTAACCCTATTCTTTCTACTGCTATTAGTAATATATAGTTCCTTATTACTCTACTATCTATTAATACTTTAAACTATTAATCTTACCATTTAACTTATAAGTTTAAGTATTATCCTTTAATTCCTTTAAGGGTTTAAGGCTTTACTACTAGTTCCCTTTGGTTTTATAGGCCTCCCCTTTTTCTAACTATTAGCTGCTAGATCCTATTTATACTTAGTCCTCTTTAGGCCAATACTTAGTTTGTTTCTTTTTCTCTATATACTATAGACAAGTATTCTCTAAATAGTTCTACCACTATTATCTATCTAAGTATTCTTCTATAAGGAATCTTCCTAATTAAAGTATTAGGTCCCCTTAACTCTATACTTCTACTAGGTGCTATCTATATATATACTTAGTATCTCTAAACCGTTTCTTGTCTATTGCCTAATATATCCTTATAGGGTATTTCCGGTTTTTATCCTTTGGTACTCTATATATATTATATATATTATTTATACAAGCTATCCATAATAGTATATAATATGCTAAATAACCTAGGTTAACTCTTGGTTTATCTTTATCCTTAAGTTTAAACCTCTATCTAGTTAATCTAACTATTAGTCTTTTATTTATAGGTACTAAGATTTATCTCTTACTTCTCTAGTTACTAGATCCCTCTTCTAGGTTCCTTAACATCATAATTAATACTCCTTTAATATAACTTATACGTTTTTCTGTAATAGGTTAGTCTTAGACAACTTTTTTATCTAGCTATATATAAAAATCTTCCTACTTATTATTGTGTTATTGCCTATACCACTTTCTATATAACTAGTTTAGTATATATAGTCTATCTATTAGAAAGTACCTTATTATTACTGCGTTATAACAACCCTTAGTATATCTTTCTTTAAATCTAGTTAGAATTCCTAAATCCTCTTCTTACTCTAGTTTATTTAACCACTTTGCTCTAGACGTCCCTGCCTTAGGCCTATTAGTAATTCTTTATATAGGTGCTCTATCCCTTATATATCCTAGCATAGCTAATCTCTTATTTAGCTTTTGCTCTTACTATATAATAATTCTTTATCTAAACTTACTTATAATTTCTTGTTTTCTATATCTTATAGCTAAATCCTTAAAATTGTCTTGCTTCTTAATCTTAGTATTAACTTTTTAATCTTTAGGCTAAACACTGCATTTACTTAGGATTAACGTTCTTATTTATTCCCCAAACTCGCAGTTCTTAAACTTGCGTCTTATACTTATTTATTTGTCTTTAAACTAAATTACTGCCCTTTTCTATTGGTTTTTATCCGTTATAGGTTCTTAGGTATATCTTATCTTATCTTAAGAATTAAGCGTCTTATATCTCTTCTTAAGAATCTTAAGCCTATGGCCTTTTGCCTTTATTAAGTAGTAAGCTAGCACTAGCAGTTATCTGCCTGCTTAATTATCTTTAGATATTACTCCTTCTATCTTATAAAGTAATGGATACTGTATCTAACGGTATTATAATACCCATTACTAAACCGCGTTCTATAGTGGTCTTAGTCTCTACTTCTATTGCGTTGTTAAGGTTTAAGTGCCCCCAATTAGCCTCTTTTTCTTTTTTATCACTATTAATTAATAAGTACTCCAACTCTATTATTATTGTTGCTAATCTTTATCCATATATTATTATAATATCCTAATCCAGCTTATAGAGTTAATCTTATTCTTTATCTAACTCTTTAGTTTTTTTAAGTCCTTTTAACTCTAGCTCTTATAGCTAATAGCTTACGCTATACTTAGCGTCCTTATAAATTTGGTATGCGTTATTATAATAAAACGTAAAGTGTTTAATTAAACACTTCTTAGTCCCATATAATATCCCTATATCCGCGTTATTATACTCTAATAACCTAGTGCCTTTTACCACGTGGTTACTCTAACCACCTCTACAGTCTCTAGTAAAATAACCCTGTTTTCTATAATTTATATAAGCTCCTTTTTTAAACCATTCTTCTTATTATAGAGTCCGCCTAAACGTCTTCTACTACTAAAATCCCTAGTTTAGCTTTTACTCCCTAGTCCTATAATCACTTAATCCTTAACCTCTAGGTTTTTATAGTTTCTTACTCCATTTTCTAGATTCTTTAGTACTGCTTAAGTCTATTGGCTCTAGCCTACCATTTTATAGTTTTTAACTCTATATCTGCCAATACGTTCTCTACGCCTTATATAACTATAAAACTCTATCTTACCCTTTCTTAGCTTGTTCTCTTTAATAGATCCTATTATTAATCTTTATTAATTAATCTATTAAGTCTCTTAGACTTTCCATATCTTCTATTAGAGTAATTACGTCCTAGACTTTAGCCTTAAGTCCCTATTTATACTATGCTATTAGCGCCTTATTATTCTACTTAACCTATATTATAAGTGTCTAAAACTACGTTATATACTTAATTGCTAAACTATATTACACTAGGTTCTAAAGTTTTCTTTCTACTATAGTTATCACTTCTAGGTTTTTAAACATCTATATTAGTCTTTCTATAAACCCGTTCTAACTAGTAAACATAAACTATACTTCTTGGTTAGTAGTTATTATTCTATTTATCTAGATTTTAGTAAAGTAAGGTTTAAACCACTTAAGTGCTCTTCTAGTTAAGAACAATCCTATATACGCCACTTAGTCCACTAGTATAGCTAGCTTTGCTCCTTTCTACATAACCTTAAAGTGTATTTATATAAGAAATCCTTTAAGTTTTAACTTCTCTCCTAAGAATTGTTTAATTAAGGGTAACTTAACCTTAGCTACTCTAATTCCATTAATTTTATCTTTAAGTATCCAATTGTTGTCTATTAACTAGTCAACCATTTCTTATAACTAACCCACCGTAACTAGCTGCGAATTAGTATCTCTTATACTGGTGTCTCCTCCTAACGTTCCTAAGGTTATAGCTGCCATAGATGGCGTTATAACTGGTGCTTTCAGTAGCATATTATTTAACTTATTAATACTATAACTAGGTAGTAAATGTATAACAGAGCCTTGTAGGAGATACTACAGTAGACTTGTTAATGGGCTAGGTATATAGATATATAAACGAAGTTAATAATATAACAAGTATAAATAATAACTGGTAAAGTGGTTGCCTAATAGATTAACTCCAATTGTATTCTAAGATTCACTATAAAGAAAGGAACTATCTAGGTAGGGACTATAGGTCCTTAAATACACATCTATACTCCTAAGAAACTCCCCTTATATATAAGGTACGTAGTATATATAGTGTATATAAGTACATTTGCTACGTTCGCTATATTTACTATATATAGGTTATATAACTCACTTACCATTCCTCGTCATACGGTTCCACGGGTTCCATCCTAGACCGTGCCTCGATTAACCAACTAGCTTCCTCTGACTCCTCTCTAAGTAGTCATAACATTGTACTTAAAGCGTCCGTAACACTTTAGGGGGCCTTTGGCGGGTCTAGGGGCATAGACCGCCTAAAATCTCGTTGCTTAGGCGACAGAGCCCCCATAACTTTGGCGACCTCATAGGGGCCCTATTGCCTAAGCAACGAGATTTTAGGCGGTCTATACCCCTAGACCCACGAAATGCCCCCAAAAGAGGCCTAAAACCTTAGCCACCCCCCTACTAATAATATTAAAAATAAGAGATAATTTAAGTTTTAGAAGATATATAATATAATATTATATAGATAGAAGATAACCTTTAGGTGTAATATAAAATTTTGGTATGCTAAGCAATATTACAATATTATCCGAATATTGCCAATATTGGCAATACCGATATTTTATTGGTGCCAGCACTGCACCAACTGTACAGCTCTGTGCACGACCAGCTTCACCCCCCCCTCTGGCGAAATGCAATTCGGCTCGCGTATTTAAGTTCGCTTGATTTCCATAGGCAATCATAGCGAACGCCTCTGTTTGCGATTAGCTTCCCTCCGCAGCGTCATAAACTTTGTTAATATCGTGACCTGTACGATATTGCCAAATTTTATTGACCTCTCTGCAGAGATAGGCATAGGCAAAAAAGGGGGAAGAAAGAGGAAGCGTACGTCAGGCAGGTTCTGAATTGCTTCAATTCGACTCCCCTGGCCAACCAAGACAATTCCCCAGGGCAACCAGAATATTCTCCAGGGCAACCAGAATAATTCTCCAGGGCAACCAAAACTGTCCTTGCGTGCAGCCACAGGCGTTCGCTACTGTTACTATGTACAGTTGGTGGCAACTAGGCGAAATCATACGCGAGCGAAATTGACTTTTGTCAAAGAAGGGGGGGGGTGAAGCTGGTCGTGCACAGAGCTGTATGTAGAATCAACTTTTTGACAAAAAAGGTTAGCGATATCCGCTAATTGATTCTACCGACTGAGGTTGCTGAGGTAAGGCACTGACTGTAAGCGAGTTACCAATATTTCGGTGATGACTGTATTTTGACGACAGTATGAGAACGGCTGTAATTGAATTTTCGCAATACTTTCGCAAAGGGCAGTAAGCTTGTTCTGGCTTCCTCTCTTGACTCGCCACCGACGATAAAACAACCACTTGTAGATCATCCTATGCGCGCTCTTACTTTCCGAGCACCTATTCGCTTTTACCCCGTCTAGCAAGCCCCGTACCAGCTCCCTTTGTTTACCATCTCAGCAACTGGTGAGTACGTGCATGTTGCCAGCCTGCTCGCCTTACTCTCGATTTCACATCCTTGCATGCTAACATTTCTCTCCCTTTGTGACCTTAAGCACACCTATCAAGTCGAAAACTTCGCTGCTGCAGTAGCCGTTAAACAACGACACATACTGACACTAGACTCACACCGGTAATCATTAACATGAGTATTAATTTGCTCGCACGTGGACCTACAGAATGGAGCAGCAGGGCCGTCAAGCGGCGTAAACTTGAGGACTATAAACCTTCTAATATAGTAAGTTCTTTACAATCCAACTGTTCATCGTAAAGCTGACTAGATAAGGCCGGCCCACAACCAAGCCCAAGCCCAAGCCCAGGTGAGATGGACATTAAGCCCACGTTAAATCCCAAGCTCGACTAACCGACAATGCCAGGACTAATGTGTCTACCCGTTGAGCTTCGTTTAGAAATCCTAAAATACCTCTTGCCTAATTTGCCCGTAATTACGCACTTACGAAAGCCATATCAAAAAGAGCCGCATAGAAGTAATATTATAATTCCTAGCGGCCAAGTGCAGGAATTAGCTAAATCAAAGGACCTAACTCCTTTAAGACGAGATGGAGCCCGTTGCTATACCGCAGTTATGGCCGTTAATCGCACCATCTACCTTGAGGCTCATGATATGATTTACAGGCCAGTGGAAAAGCGAATCTTTGAGATAAGGGTTGAAACGCATAAGGAAACGCGATTCTTTACTCGAGTTCCTGCCATCTGCAACCTCGGCTTCTGTGATAAGAATTGGCAAGTAGGGGCGGGTACGAACCTTGAGCTGGCTAAACATCTTCAAAATCCCGAACGACTCCGTGTTATCTTGTGGAGTAACCCTTTCTACCCTCGCCCGGATTTAGTTGACGCTTGGGCCGAACTGTTTGTGCGCCACCTTATACCAGCAACGAATCTTAAGTCTTTAGAAATTCAGTTCAGTGTTTGTGTCCAAAAAAGATGTGGCTACATGGAAGTTATTAAGATGCAGGACGTAAGTGTCGACGGGGGCATTTGGCGCCGCGCGATACAACACTTTAAAGCTGTGCAGCTACGTCACTTTACAGTTTCGAAGGGTTTGCAAGAGATTTACGTCTCCTTTCTGGACGAAGATAAAGGTGTCGTTTACACTGCAGCTGACTTTGCCGGCGAGGGTTGGCTGTTCCGTGAGTATGCAGAGGACTTCGCTTCCTTTGTGGATCACTTCGAATCGGAAATGTGTTTGGAGAGCAGAAAGAGAATGGTACATGAGGAATAGCCGGGCTAGCAAAAGGCAAAGCGACAATAATAGGACACAGTGAGGTATTCTGTATTCAATATGAATATCAGGGCGTATTGATATTAATATTAAACCGATGACTTATATTAAAAAGAATATTGAATATTAAATAATAAAACATATGTACAGCCTTAGCATGGTGTTTCTGTTAAAATCAAGCCATATAGACGGTGCTTTTATCAGGGTGGCTAATTAAGCGGCCAATCTGCAGGCTGTCCAACGCCTAATTAATCGCCCTAAAATTAGCTGCCCAATCCAATCGGGCCTTGAGGTTATTTGTCTTAATCTAGATTAGATCTAATTAAGGCCGGATATTAGGTGTAGAAGAGGTATATTAGTGGCGGTACTAAAAGTAACTAATAATGGTATAGTTTTAAGAGAAAATAAGGTTTAGGATAAGTCTAATAGTTAGTTTTTAGGCTTATTTTAATGGTGATACACGCTGTTAGAAGCTATAAATTGGAAAGTCGCGGGTAGGAATCCTTCCAGTAGGGCTATTGTGGTAGAATAACCGTATATAGGTATCTATTACAAAGTTAGTATGGTGGTGAGCTAGGGGGGACGCAAATTTGGGCTCTAAATTTGCTTAAAGTTTCCTAAAACGCGCTTTATATACGCTACTACGTATTCTAAGCGTAAGAGGGTCCTAAATTACTATATAAGGTAGTAATTAAGGGTAAGAGAGGCATAGAAGGATAAGGTTTAAAGTTCTTTTGGAAGGGGAGGCCTGTGTATATAATCTTAATTATATTAATCTAACTGGCTAGATTAGAGGTAGGACCGTACGCAGAAAATAACTCTAAACTCCCTATATTATTAACTCCTTTCTCTTACCAACACTAGACTATCGTTATATTGTTTTTACTTAGTCTAAGTTATAGAAATTACTTTATTATTATTATTATAAGCGCCAGAAAATTTGCTATATATTTAGGCCGCGTATGGCCATACGCGCGTTATAACAGGAACGCGACTATAATGCGATTTAAAGCCCAGCATAAAAGTTAATAAGTCTCTACTGGAATTCTCTACCAAATTATTTCTACTTTGTAAAACTACCTACTTTACTTCCTCTCCTTACTAATTACAATAGATTGCTTTATTACTTAAGTTCTGACTACTTTCTGCTACTCTATAGGCATACTATATAGCCACGCGTCCTCTTCTTATAGCCATAGTAGTGGCGTGCTAAGCTCCCTCCACAGTACCCCCTAAAGAGTATTCTAGCTACGCCTATATTCTCTACTATTAAGACTAATAACTATATAATTATAGATCCTCCTACCAAAGAAACTAATAAAGAGGACTCTAATAGTTGTAAGGCTACTAATAAGCAACTAATTCTCAAGAATGGCTATTAAGTAATTAGCTAGAAGGATCTTCCACCTAGTTACAAACCCTCCTTTCTCTGCCGCTGGCGCGCCCATAAGTTATATATATAGGCTTATAGATATCCTGTTAAGAACCAATCTGGGCGTAATTACTGGGCCTGCAAGTGCTATAAGTTAGGCTTAAGATATAAGGGGTAGGATACTAATAAATCTATTATAAGTTATAGGCCTCTTCTAAAAAGCACAGTATAACTATATATTTGCTATAAGCAGCACCTCTTATATTATTAAACACCTCCAGAGACACCACCGCATTGGCTGTAACGGAGCTACTCTTATTACTAAAGAGTCTCCTACCTCCCCTACCCCCTCTATTACCCCTACAATATTATATAATCTAGTTACCCTAGTTAATTTAGATAAAGCCCAGAAGCTGTTTACCAAGTATATTATTATAAAAGGAATTACTAAGCGCTAGAGTACTAGCCCCTAGCTATAACGCCTTATTAAGCTCTTAAATCCTACTATAGATAGTATCTGCCCTAACTCTTATAAGAGTAGTCGCGCTTAGATTAAGGCTTATTATATTTAAGCCTATAAGGCCATTACTAAGCTTCTACGTAATGCAGTCGGTAGAATTTATATAAGCTTTAATGCTTAGAGTTCGCGTAGCGGTGTATGCGTTCTATTAGTGGTGGCCTACTTTATTAATCAGCTTGGTTATATATAGGCTCTTCTAATTAGCTTACCTAAAATCTATAGCTTTAAGACTAGTAAGAACCTAGTAGCTTTACTTTCTGGTGTCTTTAAACGCTATAATATTACTTATAAGCTTGGCTTCCTTATTACTAATAATATAAGCATAAATAACAAAGTTATTAAACTTCTCTTAATTTAATGCGGGTAGGACGCTAAGGAACGTCGCATTTAATGCGTAGGCCATATACTTAACCTAGTAGCTAAAGTAATTATATTTGGCAATGGGATAAGTGCTTTTAAGAGGAGGCTTATAAGTATAAGTAAGGAAGATTAGTATACGGAGTGGAGAAAGAAGAGCTTAATTAGCAAGATGTATAATATTGTTTAGTAGCTATAAGGATTGCTAAAGTATATATAAGCCTTTAAGGAGCTTTAAAAGCTTTACCCTTCTACTAAGCTAAAGTCAGAGGAGCTATTTAGGGCTTACTCAGTACCAAATAATAAGGGAGTAAGGTGGAACTTAACGTTCTTATAAGTAGATATTAGTAAGTAAAGCTTTTAGATTCCTCTTTGCTAAATAATAACTAATTTTTTCCTATAGTATTACCACTTTATAACGCCATTAATATTACCTACTCCCTTTATACAGCCCTATCGCATAATCGCCTTACAAGTAATAATTAGACTAAGCTTAAGCAGTTCTATCGCCTCCTACTTCCTCTATAGGAAATAATAAAGCAAATTAAAGGTAATATAACCGACGGATTGTACGGAGCTTTATAGAAGGCGCTTCCTATAATGGATTATATCTTAGAGTACCTAGAGACTACGGCTAGAGACCTCTAGGATAAGCTAGATATCTATTTTAAAGCTAGTAAAGAGCCTACTAAGTAGTTAGAGTCTAATTACTAACTTCTTAATGCGAAACAGCTGTCAATTTAGCCACCTTAAGATAAGAAGTTATTATAAGCGCACTAATCTTATACCTGCTTACTAAGCTGCTATTGTCCTCTATCTAGGCCTTAAGTTTTACTACTTTAAAGAGAAGTGGGCTAAGAATAGATCCTAGATTACTAATTATAAGAAGGTAGTAACTAACTACTAGGTGGAATATAAGTAGCGGTGCCAAATCGCAATTGTTACAGAGGAGTGCGCTACTGTATTAAGGTCTCTACCTTAACCTACCAACTCCACTAAGCAAGATAAGGAGTGCAATTAAAAGAAGCTATTACTATTTAGGCGCTTCTTACGCCTCTCTAAAATTAAGCAGTAAAAGGCTATAGATAAATTTAAGCAGTACTATAGTATGCCACTAGAACCAAACGTCACCAATCCAATTAAGTGGTGGCTCAATTATTGCGAGTAGTTTCCTACTCTCTATATACTGGCTCTAGAGCTTTACGCTTGCCCTAGAATAAATAGTAAATATAAATAAATATTTAGCGACACTGGCAGGATGACTTTGCCTAATCGCAATTACTTCTTGGCTGTGTCTATTAAGGAGGAAGAGTTATTAAGAAAGTGGTTAAGAATAGGGGTTTCTAGAGCTTAATTTAGTGTAAGAATAGGTATATTTAACTACTTAGTAATTTAGAATATTATAGCTTCCTATTTCCTACTCTACTGCTAATATTATACTACTTACTAATTATAACACCATGCTAAGGATCACGAGGTAAAATCTAGGTAGGCTTAAGATTTTAGCTTACAGTCAATTTTGGCGCTTAGTATTCACTTAAGCCCTAACACCATACTAAGCATTATAAGTTTTATTCTAACCGCCAGATTGTAGGCGTTTATAATCTGGCCTTATTAATCTATCCAACCCAACAGCTCTAATTACACGTCTAATCTGGCCGTCCTAGTCTTATTAGTCCAGACGTCAGGCAACTAGCCACCCTAGCTTTTATCTATATTCAGTATTGATTAACAATTATTAAATATTAAATATTAACACTCAATATATAATATCAATACGATATATTTAATACTAAAAGTTATTAAATATTAACAATTTTTAGAGTTAAGGTAGTGAGAATGGGGTATAGGTGCCTTGGTAGATAACTCTGGCCCCTAAGCAATACATACGTATTTTAAATTTGTTAGGTAAACCTATATCCCATACTGTAAAGGCGTTTAATAAATATGGCCCGTATATAAACACTAAAATATTAACAAATATCTCTAGTATAGGATCTATATAATTTCCTACCTTAATTATATTACTATAGTAGGTCGTAAATATACTTCTAATAATGTAGATCTTGTGTAACCTAGTTAATATATTATTCCAAAGAATAAGCGGGCTAAAATCCTACCACTAGAGCCCTAGCCACTGCCCAAATTTAACCCCTTACCTATTAATCCTTATACTAATAGAGCTCTAAATCTACTACCCTATATAGATCTAACTAATCCTTTTGCCTTATTTAAGCTTATATAGACGGACGACTTACTTAAAGAGCTAGTAGCTTATACAAATGAGTATATAAGGCTTTATCTCTACTAAAAATATAAGAATAAAAGTAGGAAAGTTTAGAGACCTTATAAATAGAAGTTAACTACTACAAAGGAGCTTTTTATATACTTAGCAGTAACGATTTATATAGGGTTAATACTAGAATTAAATATTAAAGAATATTAAACAAAAACCTATATAAAAAGAGTAAATTATTTTGCTATAAGGAAATATATTAGTAAAGACTATTAGCAGTAGATTAATTTAAGGCTTTATATATTACTATTTAAGTACCCTAATAATAAAATAAAGGAGTCCCTTTTCTATAAGATTGCGATACTTAGTAATACTTTACGCGACTACTTCCGGCAATATTAGAAGCCTAAAACTTACTTCGCTATTAATAAAATAATTACTTAGTTTACCGGCCGAGCTTTTAAAACTATTAATATTTTAATTAACCTATACTAGAAGACTTTAAGATATAAGTTATAGCTAATTAGGGCTATATTTTAGACTAACTTTAGTATATAAAGGGTAATAAGAAGGGCTCTATTAATTTAGATAAATATTAAATATTAAAAAAGGGATTTTTAAAGACAGAGGTAGTAGTATTAGATTTTCTCCTATAGGAGCTTAATAGTAAATAATATTTTAATAAGTATAAACATATTATCTAGCTAGATAACCTTTTTATAAATATTAAGATATTTAACTAGCTTTATAAGGAAGGAATTAGGGCTATAAAAATAGTATAAATAACTAAGATAAGATATAAGGTAGTAAAGGAATAAAAGAATAACTTTAATATACTTACTAAGTAGTTAAAAAAATGAGGGTTTTAAATTAATTAATTAGTTACTTATAAACCTTAAGCTAGTATATTTAGGCTAAATTAAATAGGGTAAATTATATAGAAGGCTTTTAAAAACGGTTTTATTATAGAGTTTACTTAAAAGGACGCTAATATAGTACTTTTTATAAGTATAATTATTTTAGGTAAGTTTACCTCCTCAAAATAAGGTTTTGTATGCTCTAATATTATATATTACTAGGTAAAGTTAAGGTTTAATAAACTTAATAATGCCTAGCTATAACTATATTTAGCATCCGCTAAACCTAAAAGATTTTTAGTAACTAGGCTATAAAGGAGCTCTTAATACTATAACTTATTAATATATATAATTACTTTATAGGCAGCGTTAATAAAGCTAACTAATTAAGGTCTTATTATAATATATAAAGGACGTATTTAAAGGCTTAGAAACCTCTTTACTACTTTCTTCTTAATATAACTATTACTAATTACTATAAACTCTCTACTAAATCTATTTCTGGCTACTAGATAAAGCGTAGCGCCTATAAAGCTTTCTATAAGGACCTTATTAAGGCATTATTTAACTATAATAAACATTTTACTAGCCCCTCTAGTTATATTACTATAATAGAGGAAAAGGATATATATAATGCACCCATAAAGGAGTATAGGTAGGGCTCTGTTTAACTATTTCCTAAAAAGCCTAACTATATAGCCTATATAACTATAGGTAGAGAAGCTATAAAGAAATAATTTAAAAGGAAGCCTTTTATAAAGCTTTCGGTAAATATTATATAGAAAACTTGTAATATTAAAGAGTAGATAAGATAATGTCGTTCTTTAAGAATATAATTTAAGTATGCTCTATATAATATACCGCTCTATAAAAAAGGACCTTATTAATAAAAATATTTTATTTTAATCTAATTATAATAGAGATAATAATATAGCAAATTTAAGATTTATTATAATAATTTAGAGCCTAACTAATTAATTAAACTTATAACCTCATTTTACCAAAACGCTATTTAATTTAATACCTCTAGTTAGCTTGTCTATTTAAACGCCTTTATTAATAGTATATAGGATAACCTATACGCTAATAATAAAGGCGTCTAAATGGAGTCTTGGCAAAATAAGGTCGTAGGTTTAATTAATTAGTAAGGCTCTAAATTATTATAATAAATCTTAAATTTACTATATTATCGTCTCTATTATAATTAAATTAAGGTAAAATATTTTTACTAATAAGGTCCTTCTTTATAGAGCGGTATATTATATAAAGTATACCTAAATTATATTCTTAAAGGATAACATTATCTTACCTACTTTTTATTATTATAAACTTTCTATATAGTATTTACCAAAAGCTTTATAAAAGGCTTCCTTTTAAATTCTTTCTTTATAGCTTCTCTGCCTATAGTTATATAGGCTATATAGCTAGGCTTTTTAGGAAATAGTTAAATAGAGCCCTACCTATGCTCCTTTATAGGTGCATTATATATATCCTTTTTCTTTATTATAGTAATATAATTAAGGGGTTTAGTAAAATATTTACTATAATTAAATAAGGCCTTAATAAGGTCCTTATAGAAAGCTTTATAGGCGCTACACTTTAGCTAGTAGCCAGGAATAGATTTAGTAGAGAGTTTATTTTAATTAGTAATAGTTATATTAAGGAGAAAGTAGTAAAGAGGTTTCTAAGCCTTTAAATACGTCCTTTATATATTATAATAAGACTTACTTAGTTGGCTTTATTAACGCCGTCTATAAAGTAATTATATATATTAATAAATTATAGTATTAAAAGCTTCTTTATAGTATAGTTACTAAAAATCTTTTAGGTTTAATAGACGCTGAATATAATTATAGCTAGGCATTATTAAGTTTATTAAACCTTAACTCTACTTAGTAATATATAATATTAGAGCTTATAAAATTTTATTTTTAGGAGGTAAACTTACCTAAATTAACTATACTTATAAAAAGCACTATATTAGTATCTGTTATGGGACTCCTCTATAACACCTTATACACGTCCACCTGTTTCTACCTACGTAGCAAGAAGAGACCGACCACGAGACGGCAATCTGACGGTAATCTACGGCAATCTGACGGCAATCTGCCGTATTCTGCCATATTCTGCCAAGTCCACCAAATCCTGCCAAGTTCTGCTAGGACCGCTACTCGAATCCTATTCTGCTCTGTATATGTGTTGACCAAGCAACCAAACTAGCGATATATACCCTTTCTTCCCGTTTCCTTACCTTCTCTCCTTACGCAACGTCTTAACTTTATTACACAGTTTATATATATAGCTTAATAATATCTACTTTGCTATATATTATCACCACTTATACTTACTCTGTGACACTATATTATGTTAAAACCTACACTCCACCCCGCCCTATTTAAAATGCAGAACGACCTTAAAGCCCCTATAACGGCCGCTAATATTATATCCGCACTCTGGGAACAATTGGTAGATATATAAAAGTTCTTTATAGACGCCCTCGTATAAAACCAAGCTGCTATAGCTTAATAGCAAGCCGAATAAGAAGCACGGCACTAGAAAACAATTAAGGCCCTTTAAGAAGAAATCCGCACCCTTAAGATGTCCACGCTAAGCCCTTAAAACTGGTCGCTATTACTAGAAGCTAATACGCGGAACGTGAGCCCTGAACTAGCAATAGTTATCCCACTAGTAGAACTGACTACTGCACTATAATAATCTGAACGATTACTAGACCCTCTGATATTTACTAGTAAATAATAAGAACTCCGATTATTCCTAAGCCGGCTTAAAAATAAGCTAACTGGTAACGCTGACCGCTACCTAACTAAAGCCAACTAACTCTGTTATGCTCTAAGTTAACTAGGAGGAGATATAGCTGACCTTGTTAAACCTTTTTAACCGAACTTAGTACTAAGCCTAATTGTACTTCTTGAAGCTATATATAGTGACCTAAACCGCCAAGCTACTACTTAGAGAAAGATAAACCATATAACTTAAGGAATAAAAAGCTTTCTAGTATACTTCTCCGAATTTAACCGTTACGTAAAAGAAATAGGCTGGAACGACTCCATACTAATTAATAGCCTTATTAAATCCCTAAGTCCTGAACTAAAAACCTCCCTAATAGGTATAGACCTACTAGGAGCCCTTAACGCCTGCGTAAACGTTATTAATAAACGGTATAATGATATACTACGTCTGACACTGAAGTCCGCTTTTTAATATAATATGACAACCCCGCGAATATCTACTAAGCTATTGTCTTAGCCTAAGCACCCTGACGCTATGGATATCGACACTGGAACCCTAGGATACGCCCTACTAAGGTCCTTTAAATAAGAACGACGTACTAAGCTAGGCCTCTGTTTTAAGTGTGGAAGTAGCTCCTATCTCTCTAACTACTGCTCTATCCCCCTGCCCTAACGCGAATTACGAACGGCTAATACTAGCAGCCGTTTACTGTATTGATCCTCTAGTTACTGTTCCTAATCTCTACCTGGTTCTAGCCCCGTATCCAGTAAGCACCACTTATGAGGACGAAGCTATAACTGATATACTATAAGAACTCTACCCTAATCGCCTCTAAAAGGAAGGTCCTGGAGCTAAGTCGCTCTCTAGGACAGCGCTGCCTTAGGATCTTGTTAAATGCTTTAGATGTTACGAACTTTAACTCTTGGGATCGTAGTATAACCGTTAACTGTTGTCTTCGGCAGAATGATTAATAGGTTAATACTTAAGTCCTAATTAATACAGGAGCTAGCGGCATAGGATTTATTAACAAGATCTTTATGTAAGATAATGGTTTTACTCTAACCCCCCTCAACCGGTATATTAACGTATTTGGATTTAATGGTAAACGCACTGTCTTAGGCCGTATTACCCACGTAGTATTCCTAAGACTCTAATACCTAAACTATAAAGAACTGATTAGGCTTTTTATTACCACCCTAGGTTACTTAGTGATCCTTAAATAACCCTAGATAAAGCTATATAAGGTAACCATTAATTAGGATAACCTTAAGCTTCTATTTACCGCCTCCTATTATAAGCAGAAGTGTTTTACAACCCACTACTTAGACCCTAAACCAAAATCTAGAAAATCCACTAAGATCTACTAGTTTAAGATTTCCACTGACGTCTACTAAGAACCCGGAAATAATATATAACTACACAAACCGACTCTAACTGCTATACCCCAAACCAAGTAGAAGCTTAAGCTTAATATATAAAAGTACTAAAAGAACTAGTACTCTACTATAAAAAGGATACGATACTTAAAGAACCCAAACCTAAATCTAACATCGACTCTATACCTAACACTAAACTTGAACCTAAATAAGAAACTATATAAGAAACTAAGGATAATCTGAGTTTACTTAACACCTTAAATATCTATATAATTGGAGCTACCCTATTAGCACGACTCGCTAAGAAACCTAAATATACGATCTTCGCTATTATAATGGCCGATATTAAAAAGGCCTTAGCACTAAAGAAACATACTAACCCTGCCACGAAAGTACTAGTATGCTACTATAACAACCTAGAAGTATTTTCACGAAAGGAAGCCGATAAACTAGCAGAACACTGACTATATGACCATAAGATCGTACTCAAAAAAGGAAAACAGCCAGGATTTGGACCCTTATACGGAATGTCCCAAAACAAACTCTAAGTACTGCGGAAGTACTTGGACAAACACCTAAGTAAAGGATTTATTAGAGCAAGCTCTTCGCCTATAGCTGCACCTATAATCTTTGTTAAGAAACCTAGCGGCGGTCTACGCTTCTATGTAGACTACTAAGCTCTTAATACTATCACCATTAAAAATCGGTACCCGCTCCCGTTAATTCAAGAGACACTAAATTGATTAAGTAAGGCTCACTACTATATAAAACTTGACCTTATCCACGTATTTAACCGCCTCTATATCGCAAAAGGAGATGAATGGCTTACCGCATTCTGTACTAGATATAGACTGTTTAAATACTTAGTGACGCCGTTTGGCCTTGTAAATGCCCCAAGTTTATTCCAACACTTTGTAAATAATACCTTATGACCTTACCTAGATGTTTTCTGTACTGCTTATATCAACGATATTCTGGTATATAGCAATAACCTAGCTAAATATAAGAAACACGTTAACCTTGTCCTAAAAGCCCTACATGGAGCTAGACTACAATTAGATATAGATAAATGCAAGTTTTATAAAATAGAAGTTCTATACCTTGGACTTATTATCTCTATAGACGGCATATAAATGGACCTAAAGAAGATTAAAGTAATTATAAACTGGCAAGAACCCAAGAACGTTAAGGACGTAAGAGCCTTTATAGGATTTGCTAATTTCTACTAATAGTTTATTGATAACTTCTCCGCCCTAGTTTTACCTTTTATAGCTCTAACATAAAAGGACAAAGCCTTTATCTTTGACAAGAAATGCAAGAAGGCCTTTGCCTATCTAAAAGTCATGTTTACTACCGCACCTATACTCTAACACTTTGACCCAAACCGAAAGAGTGTTATAGAAGCTAATTCATCTAACTACATCACTAAAGGCATTCTGTCTTAGTATAATGAGGAAGGAGTACTGTATCTAGTAGCATACTTCTTAAAACAATTAAGTCTAGCCAAATGTAACTACGAGATCTACGATAAGGAATTATTAGCCATTATTAGATGTTTTGAACAATGGCGACCTAAACTAGAAGGTGCTGGATTTCCGATTAAGGTTTTTAGTAACTATAAGAATCTATAGTACTTTATAACCACAAAACAGCTAAGTTATTATTAAGCCCGCTAGTTAGAATATCTGTTTTATTTCTAATTCTTAATTATGTACTGCCTAAGCGTTTAAGGTTAAAAACCTAATGCCCTAACTTAATGTTCACAAGACATAACAGCATAGAAAGAAGCGCGCGCCTACTATAATTAAACGCTGCTTCGCCTTAAATTATTTAATCCCCTAGCTAAAGACCTTACGGTATACATCCTTAAAATAACTGATTGATTAATTAAGCAGATTATAATTAATAAATACCCAAATAACGAGTTTATCTAAGAGATACTTAAGTTAATTTAAGATAGTATTAGACGCTCCAAAAAGATCTCTTTAAGTAAATGTAAAGCTTGTAGAGAATGCTTGTACTACTAGAACCACCTAGTTATACTTAACCACAACGAACTTAAGCTCAAGCTCCTTAAACACGTATACGATCTACCAGTAGCCGGCTACCCAGGCTAAGGAAAAACCCTAGAGCTGCTCTAATAGGAGTACTACTAGCTAAACATGCACGATATAACACAAAGGTACGTCTCTAGCTGTTATACCTGCCGACGAGCTAAAGCGACCACGAGACAGCAATCTAACGGTAATCTACGGCAATCTAACGGCAATCTGCCGCATTCTACTATATTCTGCCAAGTCCACCAAATCCTGCCAAGTTCTGCCAGGACCGCTACTTAAATCCTATTCTGCTTTGTGCACGTGTCGACCAAGCAACCAAACTAGCAATATATACCCTTTCTTCCCGTTTCCTTACCTTCTCTCCTTACGCAACGTCTTGACTTTATCACACAGTTTATGTACATAGCTTAATAATATCTACTTCGCTATATATTATCACCACTTGTACTCACTCCGTGACAGTATCCTTTTAAGCAAACCTTATAATAAAACTATCTTTTAAAAGCTTTATATATAATTAATCTATTTAGGACCCTCCCTTTTTAACAACTTAGTAAATATAATAGAGTTATTCTCCTATTTCTCTACTACTTTATATTTTATCTTAGTTATTTATACTATTTTTATAGCCTAATTTCTTCCTTATAAAGCTAGTTGTAAGGGGTATTTTATCCCTTACTTGGGTACACGTCTAGGGGCTCTTAGAAGCTGCTAAGGCTAGCCTTTAGCTAGCCCTTAGCACCTCCTTATAAGTTCCTTAGGCCTATAGCCCTTCCCTCCTTATCGGTTCGTCTCCGTACTAGGGTATTGCTATATCTACTCTTTACTATATCGTCCTCTTCCATCGACTCTCCTTGCGACTTATGCTTAGCTTACTTGCTCCCTACTATATACCTAGACAATAGCCTTATACTAGTTAAGTAGCTTAATACTTATAAAAAGGTTATCTAGCTAGATAATATATTTATACTTATTAAAATATTATTTACCGTTAAGCTTCTATAGAAGAAAATCTAATACTACTACCTACGTCTTTAAAAATCCTTTTTCCTTTATCTAATATTCGTCTAAATTAATAGGGCCCTTTTTATTGCCCTTTTTATACTAAAGCCAGTTTAAAATATAGCCCTAATTAGCTATAACCTATATCTTAAAGCCTTTTAGTATAGGTTTAGTTAAAATATTAGATACATATATCCAGCCGCTATAGCAGCAGAACACGCCTACCGCTTACTCAATAAAGAAATAACCACTCCCAATCAATTCTATAGCATAACATGCCCTAGAACTAATGTACGCATCACAGCCAGAAAGCCTGCGCGACACAGGAGGATTACTACAGACTTAAAGGTGGGTTAACATACAGAAAAACGCGACACCACAACAAACCTAATAGGGGGCGACGCAACTATAACAACCAAAGAACAACGACCAGAAATGGTAGAAACTCATAGATATCCTAAAAGACATCAAGGAAGATCTAGGGAAGGGAGAAGACGAACACCTACATACAGGGGTAGCGCGTGCGGCCCAATAGGCAGGATAAATCGCCCGGGAACTCTGGATAAGGCACAATAGGAACCAGAATACAGTAGAAGATAGGCTTAGGCGTATCAAGGATGCCATAAAATTATAGGGAGCACTAACAGTACAGGCAATAAAGCCATCATAGGCAAATATCGCTGTAAGCGCCCAACCGGCGCCTCTCTAGCGCATACCCAGCGTGGCACTAGTTAGGGCTATAGTTAGGGTTAGAACACTAGAGATAGTAGAAGTAGAACCAGAACAGATTCTTATATTAATTAAGGCACATATACCAAGGGTAGTGGCGGTAAGGGTATTATATAGTAGCGATATTAAAGTTACGCTCCCTAACTAGCAGATAAAGGATCAGGTTATTACCTAGGGAGATACCCTTAAGTGCAAGATCCTCCAACAGGACTACCCAGTTGAAGTAATAGGGGTACCCCTTAATATATAAGTAGAAAGCGGGCGAGGCGCCATAAATATATAGCTTATTTAGAGGATTATAGAGGCTACCAAGAAACTAGCCCCAGGAATTACTATAACTAGAGTTATATAGCTTAACAAAAAACGTATAACGTATATAGGGGAGTCACCGGGGTTCCAAAAGGTCAAAACGCGCGGCACCCTAATAATCAGCTTACCGATATAAGAGATATAGGTAGCACTAGCCCGTAAGGGAGTAGTTATAAATAGCCTCTAGTATAAAGCCCAACTCTACCACCACAGAGTCCAAGTTAGACGATGCTTTAGATGCTAATAGTAGGGACATACCTAGAGCGCATATGGGAGGCAGGTAAGGTGCGGAGAGTGTGCCAATACTTACAATATTAAGGACTGCCCTAAAGACAAGGGAGCTAGATGCGTAAACTACGGCAAAGAACACAGAGTATAGTAGAAAATGGTGTGTAAAACCTACCAGGTATACCAAGAAGCCACTATAGCAAGACAAGCCCAGCTACACTAGATTACAGCTACGCTACGGGGAAACGCCTATAAGGAGAAGGAGATAAGCAGGGTAGGCAAAGGCGGGTAGATAGTTGCCCAACGGAAGAGATCTAGGGTTCCTACCCTAGCAGGAGCACCATCAACCCAACTAGCAGCAAAATGGAGCGTAGGACGCCCGCGAGGAAGCATTAACGCGGCCAGAGACCCATCCTAGCAGAGAATCCCAACCGCAACGGCCCCGGCTAAGACGCCCTAGACATAAAGGGAAGACGCCTATAAGTCACCAAATGAGTTATAAAAGGGTTAATAATAGTACAATACAACTGCGGATATTTAAACTATAGAGCAATACGCCCTTTATTTAATAGCTTTAACCTAGAAGAATACTAGATAATAGCTTTATAAGAACTAGTATATAATAAGTAAACCCGGAAAATATATAAACTAAAAGGATACTACCTCTTATACAAACCAGACCTAGTTACCCGCGTGTGCTTCCTAATCAGCTAATATATTAGTATATAGGCGTGGAGCTACTAGACTATTAGCCCTAACATAGCTAAAGTATAAATAGCTATAGATAGGGGCTAAATTAGTATAATTAACGTCTACAACCTAAGTGATAATAGGCCCCAGATAACCACGTAGGGTCTATTATAACACACTATTAATATAGTAGAAGGCGAGATAATAGTTCTAGGGGACTTTAATACGCACTACACAGCATAGGGAGGTCAGCAGGCTATAGTAGAAGTATAGTTAACTTACCTACTCCACAAACTAGAAATGTAAGGCCTCGTCCTAACTACCCTAACTGGCGAACCTACCTAGAAAAGAGGGATTTAAGAGAGCATAATCAACCTAATATTTATATAAGAAGCACTTATAGACCGGCTAGCGTTCTATGGGATAGAAAATATATAGGCAATAACTACAGACTATATACCTATATGGATTACTCTTAATGTTAACACCCTAGCGCAATAAACCTGCCGGAGATACGCCATATAAAAACTTGACCAGGAAAAATACTCCTAAGAAATTACAAACAGACTAGCATTAATACCAGAGGCAACGCTAGGGGATATCTAGAGAACTATAAGTAACTGCTTAGAAGAGTACTGCCTAAAAGCGTAACCTAGTAAATATGCCCAGCGGGAATAGTCGCTAGAGGCGGCTCAGCTACTTATAGGCATAAAAAGGGTAAAGCGCCAGTATAGCGTAATAGGCGAGGCCCACTACTATTAGAGCTATAAGGCCTTAAAAAATAGGCTTAAGAAGACAATACGGAAGGGGAATAGAAACAGCTGGCGTTAATTCCTAAAGAAAACCACCTTAGACCCTACTAAACCACACAACTAAGGCCTATGGCGCCCATTAAAGTGGAGTAGGAGAGCTGTAGGGGAAATGCTAGGTAACCCCCACCTACCTGCACTCCGCCGGACAGAGTAAGACCAGTATATAAATAACAATAGGGAAAAAACAAAAATACTTATAAAGAGATTCTTCCTAGGCGCGTGCTAAGCGGACCTATAGGATATTAGCAATTAAAACCTCCCCCTACCTCTAGAGATAAGCCAGATAGTCTTGCTAAAGGATATAAAAGATGCTATACGGAAACTCCCTACTAGCAAAGCGGCCGGGCTAGATAGGATCCCAAATAAGGCGATTAAAGCTGCGTTAGAGGCTATAGCTACACTACTAGCTAACGCCGCGACTACCTACCTCCTTAAAGGCAAGCTACCAGAATACGGTAAAGAAATAATTATAGTCGTCCTACGAAAAGCGAATAAAAAGGACTACTCCCTACTAGGAAGCTACTGACCAGTCGCCCTTAAAAACACGCTAGGAAAGATACTAGAAAAGATAGTAGCAGAACGTATATAAGAGGCCGTAGAGGAGCGAGGGCTCCTACCATAGACATAAATGGGCGTAAGAAAGAAGTAATTAACCCTTTTAGCTCTCTCCCTAATTACCTCTAGCGTTTAGGCGGCGTGGCAAGCCTGCCTAGGCTGCGTAGTATCCATGCTAAGCCTAGATATAAGCGGAGCCTTTAACCACGTATTATATAAGAGGCTCCTATGGATCCTAAGAAAAAAGGGCCTACTAGACTAGATAATTATATTCACCCAAGCCTTCTTAATAGGGCGCACCACTAAAATAGTATTTGAGGGCTACAAAAGCGAAATAATACTAACACCTATAGGCATCCTATAAGGATCACCCCTCTTACTAATTCTATTCCTTTTCTTTATATCTAAGCTACTAGAGATACTTAATAGTAACTAAGAAGTAGTAGCCCTAGGATTTATAGATAATATAAACCTAATTACATAGGGAGACACGGCGGTAGAAAACTACACTAGGCTAAACTAAGCGCATAATAGGTACATTGCATGGGCAAAACAATACGGAGTTAAATTCGTACTAGACAAATACCAGCTTATCCACTTTATAAGGAAAAGAAGGGCAAATAATGACCTAGTATTAATAGTAAGTATCTAGGGCTGCGAAGTAAAACTAGAAATAACTCTTAAGGTCCTAGGGGTCTGGGTAGACGCTAAGCTAAACTAGAACGTGTATATCACATAGGTGACCTATAGGGGAGCAGCGGCTTTTGTAGCGGTATTATAAATAGCAGCCTTAACCTAGGGACCCTCCTTTAGACGCACACGACTACTATATATAGCAGTAGTAAGGCCGACAATGCTCTATAGCGCCTAGATCTGGGGTATAGGACTAAACGGCAAACTAATAGCAAAAAGCTCCCTAGCGCTACTAGAAAAGCTATAAAACTAATATCTACGCAGAATTATAGAGGCTTATAAAAGGACACTACGCGCCGCACTAGAACGCGAAGCAGTAGTACCACTAATAGATATATACATAGAAGTAACCGCAATGCAGAGAGCATCCACAGTACAAGACCACCTAGTGGAGAAGGAGATACGCCAGATACTAGAACGTATTTAAGGAGCGAGGGCCCCCTAAAGGGGTACTGCGCCTAAGCTTACAAGCTAAGAGACCCTACGCCTATGGGCTAAAGAGAGGGAACAGGAAATATGGGAGCTACTATAACACTAAGCAGAAAACCGGCGCCGCGCCAGTAGAGCGGCAATAGAGGATAGGGGGCCATTAGCATAAGTAGAGATCTACTATATGCATCGCCAGATAGGCAGATATTAAGTAAAAACAGCGCTAAAAGAAGGCTGCGAAAGCATAGAGTGCAACTACATGGGGCACCCTATAGTCGAAGCCGACTCTCCCCCTATACAAAGGACAGACGAAGGCGGAATCTACGGCCGCCTTCTTACTATAGACAGAGGTCCTAGGACTAAATATATAGCTAGCAAGCATCCACGTCCCAAATACTATACCATACTGCACTTGCGGGTGGCCTACGCAGTTAGTACGCTACGTATTACTCTTCTGCAACCACCGTATAAAACAAGACCAGCTATTTGCTAGGGTGGGTATATATAATATTACCCAAATGCTCTCTATAAGTAGGGGCCTATACGCAGCAGCAAAATGGCTTATAGGTTAAGGAGTCCTCCAGCAGTTCCAGATAGCGTATAAGATCCAATAGGAGGACATGGGAGGATACGCCCCTTTCTAGCCCCTTAGGGACTAGACTCCCCCACTAGAATAAAAAAGGCGTGTAGACAAACCACTAGATCCTCCTACTACCCCCTAGACCTTCTAAGATACCTTAAAAGCATAGTACGAAAGGCAGATAGATAATAAAGGTAAATAGGCTAGGCAAAGGCGGAGCGTGTAAGACTAGCTAAAAGGTTAAACTAAGGGTTTCCCCTACTAGGGATTTTTCCTGTAAATAGAAGGTATAAGCCTGTATGGACCTAGAAAAGGGACCAAATTGGGCAATAAATAGAACAAATAATAGTTAAAATATTAATAGTTTTAAAAGCTTTACTAGTAAACTTATTTAATAATATAGCTAGAAGTATCTTAAAACGCCTCACTACAGTAAAAACTCTGTAGTACGATATTTAATTACAACGATATTCTCTATATTACGATCTAGATATTCTTCCTCGTCAAGACCTTTTTATATTAAGAGTAGTAAGGAACTTTTGGAGCTCTTGCTGCACCCGGCCTAAAAAGACCAAACCAACTAAAAGAACCCTGAAAAACACCCTGATAATCCCCTAAGATGCATGCATCACAGGGGAGGCATAGGTGGAACGACGGTGGTATACAGTCGCGCGCGACCGCCAGACCTATACCCAATAATGGCCCCCCACAACAACAACAAGGACGGGCAAATACTACACTAGAAAGCGGAAATACCCTAATTAAGAAGGCATCTAATAAAATATAAAGCCTATTAGACGCGTCTAGTATCTAAAACTATAGGGGAGTATCTATTAGCCATTACAAACTAATATAGCTA
>Ga0307507_10002537_pt1 | contig 37997 bp, 7 predicted proteins | sample 7_EM_MG_FD_207223 | JGI IMG/M metagenome (GOLD analysis project Ga0307507, IMG submission 207223) | Populus trichocarpa ectomycorrhiza microbial communities from riparian zone in the Pacific Northwest, United States - 7_EM | ecosystem: Host-associated > Plants > Roots > Unclassified | place...
GCTTTAAGCAGAGCCTCGTGCAGAGCCTCGTGCAGAGCTTTATATAGAGTTTGTATTCGTGCAGGCGTTCGTGCAGACGTCGTGCAGGCTTCGTGCAGGCTTTCGTGCAGGCGTTTGTGCAGGCAGCGGAGGAGCAATAAAGCAGGTAATAAGGCCTAGAGTTAGTCTAGATACAATACATTAGCTATTTAGGTGTTTATCTACTATAAATATTAATATAGGAGGTTAAATGTTAAGGTTTAGTAATGGTTAATGGCTCTGGCTAAATATTTACTATTTTAGCGGTAATATTTAAGGCAAAATATAGCGGTAATATTTAAGGCAAAATATAGCGGTAATATTTAAGGCAAAATATAGCGGTAACTACAACGCTATTTATAATAATTTTGGTAGCATTAGAATCGCCTTATAAAGCTCTAGAATATAACGTTGGCCGATTATCTATAAAGGCGTTAGTTTGTTATTAATTAATAGTAGTAGAGTTTTAAGTAGAGGTTTAAAGGGGAGATCCACTTATTTAAGGCAAAATATAGTAGTAACCACTAGGCTATTCGCAATAATTTTGGTAGCATTAAAATCGCCCTATAAAGTTCTAAAATATAACGTTGGCCGATTATTTATAAAGGCGTTAGTTCGTTATTAATTAATGGCTAAAAATTTAGTATGGCGCGTGAGTTTGTATAAGAATTACATACAAATCAGCGCAAGGGACTAATAAATTTCCAAACCGTGTACCAGACGACAACAACATAAGATAATTAATCTGTTATGTAAGCAGCTTATAATTGGCTGATCGTCTGGGACCGAGATAACGGAAAAATAGTAGAAGCGAGCGGCGATTTGTATGTGATTCTTTACCTTAGCTTACCTTAGCAAGCTCAGACGCGATTCTGTTGGTGCGGATTTTCAATCGGTCCGCAAGCTTACTAACTACGTTTGTGCGAAACCACTAGAATTACGTCTAAGCCACATTTCTAAGGGTTCTTACGCGTTCCGATAATATCCGCGTTACGGAGATTACGGAGATTAAAATAACTTAACACTAATATTTTATATTACTTCCTAAAGTTAATTAATTATATAACAGAACCTAGGCTTTTAAAATATATTATTTTTATTACTTAGGTATTTTTAGGTATTATAATTATTTTCTTTAAAAAAAAAACGCGTTATTAGGAATCCCGTAACTATATATAACTTTATTAAACACTAGCTAATATATATAAAACCTATATATACCTATAATAGCCACCCTAAAGAACCTATTATAGCCTAGCGGATATATAGTGTCCATGTTATAGTGTGTAACACCTACTAAAACCTTATTACGCGTCTACTACCAAGTTACGGATATCTAGGTAAATCTACTATATACCAGCACTAAAACCCACTAGCCGGAGAGGGAAGAAGTTAAATAAGGTACTAGAACAGCCGCGGCCGTATTAGGTGTTAGATAATTAGACTTAGAGGAATTATAGAACGGACTAGGAATAACGGCTATAGGACCTTTAAAATTAGCTTCTTGCGCTTTGCAGAGAGAGTAAGGCCTGGCAGCTAAGCAAGGTTAATAAGGCTATTACTTTTTTATATCCTTATTGCGGACATGCGGAGCAGCTTAAAGCCCTTAGGTAGCTACTATTTAAGAAAAAAGATATAATACTTATTACAAGAACCTTATTTGGCAAGAGTATAATAATATAAGTAATACTATATCTTCTTTAGGCTTTAGTAGTGATTATTATCTTACTAGTAGTAAGATCTTTAATTAACGTCTGATACGGATCCTATCTAGGCCCACGCAGACTACTCCATACACAAGGGAAACTTGTAAATTGACAGGAAGAAAACCCTCGTTAATATAGGGGACGGAAAAACCCTATGAGCCACCTTAGTAGGATGAAAAACCCCTGCTTTGCCATGTCCGTCCGTAGCAGCGGCCCTGCGGGCCTACAGCTACGTCCTGTACTCCTTAGATGTTTAAACTCCTTGGGAACCACTGCTTCCTTTTCTAGCTTATCCCAGCTAGGGTTTACTACGTCCCAGCTAGGCCTTGCTAATTGATTGCTATATTGTGTTGTTATTGTTGTTTCCCATATCTTGGCCATCCCCTGTGTGCTATCTCCTGTTTAACTATTGCTATATACGCCATGCCTCCCCCCCCTAGGGCCTATCGAAGGCGTAAGGGGGATTCATCCATTCTAACTATGTAATACCAAAGGCGAGCGGGATATGTACGTGTGTACTCTAGGTATCTTTTGTGCCTAGGCCCCGGTTGCTAGGCCCTCTCAGGGTTACCACTCCGTTGAGGAGATAAGGAAAACCATGGGTTGTAATCCGGGCTGCCAGGCAGTATTACGGCAGTAAAACGGCGAGTGACTGCATGCTCCGCGGGCGATCGCCCTAGGGGTTGGGAGGGGCCGTATATTTGCTCATTCGTCCGTTCGTTCGCGTTCGTTTGTTGTCGATGTGAGGTCGTCGATGCTTTCTATTGGGGGTCGGGGGATGCTATTGAATGCAGTGCATCCATGTTGGATCGTACAGGTGCCTTGATAGAGCAGTGTGGTAGCTGTTATCGTGAAGGGGTACTAACAGTGGTGGTTTTCGAGATCTCACTATCCCATGTGAAAACCTTTCACCACCGCCCATAACGCTCACAACCACCACCACCAGGTCGTATCGCACGCTGTGCGACGTCTCTGCGTTGGCTCTGGGTCTGAACTTCAAAGACCCAGGTTCGTAGCCGTCACCACGTACAGGTGCAGAGTCCGTTTTCGACGGCCTATTATCTTACTACTTAATACGATTAGTGCAGAGTAGAAGGTAAAGATTAAGGAGCTTTCTGGAATAAGGCTAGTTTATATATACGCTAAGACAATATCTGCATGTCTTTTACGGGAAATCCGCATTAGAGTGTATACTTATATTTTAATATCGCCAGAGCTGTTGGTTAGTAAAAGGTTTTATAAGACTCTTACTAACCCTGCCTTTTATATGCATGTTAGTTTGGTAGTGATTAATAAGGTGCACCTTATAGCCAATTAGGGGGATTCGTTCCGAAGTTCGTATACACAGCTATAGAAAGTGCGGTTGTTATTAGGGCGGAAGCCTTAGTTTGCTTATACTACAACGCTTAATAATGTAACGTTTAAGATTGTTTAAGGGTTAGTGGGCTTTTAAGATAATATCAATATAGTACGGATATTAATTGACCGGCCAGATCTATTAATTATTAGAGAATATGTTAAATAAGGAAGTAAGAAGTCCTTTAAGAGCTTATACTTTGTTATAGACCGCGCGTATACCGCTATATCCGCTAAGCAGAGAATCTAATATACGCTAACTCCCTACCAGATCCCAAAGACAATTATCTTTCTTAATTTAAAAGATATAATATTACTCTATAGGGACTTAATTTGTTTGTAGTTGGTATATTACGGGTACATCAGGAAAATATTCGCAGGATGAGATTTAAGTAGACTTTGTTTTTCGCGTTTCGCGTAATTAACATGCAATTTGACCAACTCGACACGTAATTAACCAACTTAACACGCAATTAACCAACTTAACATATTTAAAAGTTAAATAACACGCAGTTGACCTACTTAACAACTTTAAAAGCTAACTGCACATTCCTTGATATGCAATTGACTAACTTAAAATTTAAATGACACGCAGTTAACTAACTTAACAACTTTAAAAGCCAACTGCATATTCCTTAACATGCAATTAAGGTAATGTAATATATTATTTTAAAGTTATATGCCAATTGCGTAAATGAATTTTTACTATTTTCTTAGCCTGCAGTATGCTAGCTTATAATATATATTAGGATCAAAATAATTTTATATAATCTTATATAATCTTATACAATCTTATACAATCTTATATAATCTTATATAATCTTATACAATCTTATACAATCTTATATAATCTTATATAATCTTATACAATCTTATACAATCTTATACAATCTTATATAGTCCTATATAGTCTTATATAGGTTCTATGCTAGCTTAGCTGCTTTTACTATTTGTCCTAGCTTCTATATAATAACGCAATGCAAGTTCCTTCTTTAAGAAAGTTGTCCAAGTATAGAGTATTGTATTGGTCCTAATCAATATAATTATTAACATAGTACAAATCTGGACAAGAAGTAGCGGCTGGAACAACATATACGCTTTATAGAATAGATAGCATTAAATAAAAGCGACCACCTCTAAGTACTTGCCTAGTATTTATGCTTAAGCGCAGCCACCTTTTCACCTTAACCATGCCGTGTATTGGATGCGGCAGTCCATAATTTAATAGCTAAAGCAGCTCTACCATAGCTCCAGTATACTGTATATATACACTATACTTATCTAACCTTTTAATATCTAGAATAGTAACAATTAGCTAAAGCTGGCCTATAAGTCTTCTACCTAATGGCGTGCGGCCTTTTCCAATACGGTTGCCGTTATCCATATACTCTTAAACCCATACGTAATCACGCCTCTACTGGTTAGAATATTGCCAATTTAGTATACAATGTACTACCTCACTAATTTAGCCCTTAAGGTCGGTTGCATTTTTTCTATCTCGTTTCCAACAGTAGATAGATGGATGTATTTTAACAAGCAGGCGCTTAACCTATAAGGGGTCCTTCTCTTTCCGGTCTATATTAGAGTTCTAGGCATATTCGCCTTGTAGCTTTCGCCTACACTCTTAGATAAATACTATAATACTGTCTAGAAACCCTAGGATTTCGTAGCAGTTTGCTATATAAGATATATAAAGCCACGTCTTTAACCTAAGACGCCTCTAGATAAGATCTGTTGCCCTATCTATATCTTCTAAAGGCCACCGAAGCTTTGCAACTGCTAAATGCTATATTAGTTAAGTAACCTGCACCTCTAGACGCTAGGAAGACTGTGGTATAGAATTACTATTTATAAAAGCTATTTTGTCTTCCATTACTAGTACTGCTACCCGTCTTCCATTACTAGTACTGCTACCCGTCTTAAATTATAAGAGCAGATTTAAGATAGCAAATCCCGTTTATTTGTTAAGTCATAAAACGCCTTAACAATATAATGGTGTCCAGCTTCGCCATTTACGCCAGTGTAGTACCCATCTGCGCATCCGTACAGGCGGATATTTTCCTTAAAATGTATAAGGGCATGGAATTTTGGTATATTAAAATGGCCCATATTAGAATCCTTTGCCTTTAGACGGAAACTTTAAAACACGCCTTTAAGCATATCAATTTAATATAGGGCGTGGTGTATATATCGTAGTATCTCCTTGTTGTGGGTGCGATACTAAGCCATAATAACGAAGTCGTATACGGCTCTTATAAAATGCATAGCATATGGTTCCCTAGACGACAGCAGTAGGGCTAGCATAGCGACAAGTTAACAAACTATGGCTTTTTATTTATTACCTGTCTATTAAGTAACTTTACTAAATAACAGATTATTAAACCGTTTTAGCCCTATAAAAGCTGGGACTTGTCTAAAATGCTAATTAAGCTAAGCCTCCGTAGATATATTTGTTGTAGTTATCTTTATCCCTCTTCTTTTTCTTTTTGGCTGGACAATATCGCCTACCAGTTTCCGTACCTATTTAATAAGTTGCATGATAATACCCTTTAGAAGCTAATATAGAACATCTACTATTATGCCCTTATAGATGTTAAATAGGCGATAGTACCACGCGAAATATTCTACCGGGTGTACCCAGTTGTCTAAGAATGGAAGAATGTTCTCTAGTTGCTAGCATTTAATCTATCTTCTTATCTCCTTATAGGTGTATAGCGGGTATTATTTCTTAGTTAAGTTTTTACGCTTTAGAGGGGGGACCTAGCATATAGTGCAGTGCTATCGGCTTTTGACACCTATAAGTAGCACTTATTCTTTATAGTCTGCCATTATTCCACACATAATTGGATAACATCGTCACACAAAATTATCTGTATATTAAAGGTCTATGCCGCTTTCTGTAAGATGCTTAATTACTATTGTATTTTAGTTAATAGGATATAGCGTTAGAATACTAAAGTAGGACTTATGTTTAAGTATAGTTCTTATCGCCTTATAATATACTTTACTTTTTATATTGTTATCCTTTTCTTTAATAACTGGTATAAAGCCAATAAGGATATTTGCGGGGGATGTCTATTAGCGCCGAACTTGTCAGTTAAGATTACTAATAGTAAGATATACGGGCCAGGCCGATTTGTTACCATAGTGCATTGTTAGCTGGGTCTTATTAACTGCTATAAGTATAGGAACTACTATAGCACTGCTAAGAAGCTTGCCTTATGTCTCCTACCACTAGTCACTACTATATAGCTCGTTGTAGACTTGGTGGTTTTCGGCATTATAGAGTCTCTTTAGTGCATATGCCAGTGCATCTTTAAAGGGTCGATGGCCAATTAGAAAGGTAATTACATTTATAACATCCTAGTAAAGAATATGGTATTCCCTCTGCTTAAAGCCTTTAACGTTTAATTCCACCTTACACTCTAATTAGAGCTATTGTTCGTCTTATATACCAAATAAAATAGCGGTAATTAGTTCTTCCTATTAATTTGCAGATTGGAAGCTAAGCAGGCCATAAAGTAGGCTAAGGCAGGTGTCTTTAAGCAGTGCGTTGATATCTCCCTTTATACAGCAAATGCGGTGCAGCTATATTAAAAAGGCGTAATTAAACTCCGAATAAAAAGGATTGTATGGTATACTTTAGCTATTGTTATGTTATAATATAGTAATATCTAAAATTGTCTGGCTAACTTACTACACATTATTATCGGTCTTGTATGAAATTGGTTTACCCGCCTTTATATTCTTAGTTGCTTTAAATATCTCTACTCTAAGTAATAATAATAACAATATAACGCTTTTCTGATGTGGTATACCGCATAGAGGCACTAAATAGGCATTCTGCTCGTATTCTACCGCTACCGGAGCGTACTCGTTGGTATCCGTGTTTATACTATCCGGTTGCGATTACGCGTTATCTAACCAGTAAGAGTGGTGAAATTAATCGCGAATTATAAGTAGTTGGGCCGCAATAAATGTGCAAGTGTTGTATCTCTCTTTGCGTACTTTTTTATAGACGTGTTGGTAGCTAGGCAGCCGCCTTTTGCAGCACTATAGGTGTTGGTAAAGGCCGCCGTAACTTTTAAGGGTATAAGAATACCATAGATAGCTCCGCTGCATTATCGCTAATTATATATTAAATAATGTGGTATTGTTTCTAGGCGTAAAGAGTACGTATTATAGTACTAACAGTTAATTACCGGTATTTAATCTATGTAAGTGGCTTGGCTTTATAGCTGCTAAGAGTATACCTCTTATTTTCTTACTAGAACTAGTTACGCTGAAGCATAAGTATAATTAGCCTAACACCAAGTTTAAGGACTTAAAAGAGTCTAAGGCAGCCAAACTGGATGCTAAAGCATAAGTATAACTAGCTTAACACTGAGTTTAAGGACTTAAAAGAGTCTAAGGCAGCTGGAATAGACGCTAAAGCGCAAGTATAACCAGCTTAACACTAAGTTTAAGGACTTAAAAGAGTCTAAGGTAGCCAAACTATATACTAAAGCGCAAGTATAACTAGCTTAACACTAAGCTTAACACCGAGTTCAAGGACTTAAAGAGTCCAAAGTAGTGGAACTGGACACTGTAAACTAAAGACTTAATAGTACCTAAAAAACCTTTATCCGTCTAAATAACAATATACAGTATTCTTAGGCAATGGCTATAGGACCATAGCTACGGCGAAGATATTATTTACCACCGATGTTATAGAGCCTGATGATATTAGCTATCTGGACCTACGGATTCCGTTATTTCTATATAAGCCGTAGTAAAAAAAAAAGGGAAGATTAAGGGTAGTGCTAGTTAAGTTAAGATAACTGAATAGGTTAGTACTTAGAACCACAATATCCGGTTTTAGGTATATAGAGTTCTAACTAATGTCTAACTTAAGCTGCCGCCCGGAAGTCTTATATTTGTCATTAGGGTAATGCTAGAGGGCTAGGCCGGATAATAGATATTGGCAATAATATAGATAATTTAAAGCCCGCGAAGTAACCAAATAGAAAGCCCGTGTCTTATAGGCTAACTGCTTATCTTTAATAGCTTTTGAAAGTTTATTTCTAGAATTCCTTTTAACATCTCCGGTTTCCTATTAAATAGATATGTCAGCATAAGCCTATATACTACTAGGGTGCGGAGAGCTAAAATACAGTTAGAGCTCTTTAAATAATTTGCCAGAAAAGAACGGGTTATTTGGGTCAGCTTATAGATTAGCCAGCTTAACCTTAATATCCTACCCCAGCTTGTAAAGATTAGGGCCATCTCCACCTAGTATACTACCGTTAATCTACGTATTAGCATCTCCCTTATTTATAGCGGCTAAAGAAGCTTTAGGTGTCTAGTCTCTAAAAGGCATTATAATACGGCTTTTAAGAGAGCCTACTCCGCGCTAGGGCACTAGATGCTATATTGTAGGTAGAGCTTATAGTAGTTGTGTAAGGCGGAATACATTTCTAGGCAGTATACGTTTGGAGAAATTAAGGCTGAGGCAAGCTTAATATAGCTATGTTTTTAAAGACAAAGAGGCTATAGTGTTGGTTTAGGCGGCTATAGAAGTTTAAAAGATTAAGTAAACAATAGCAGGAAATGGAAGAAAAAGGCGTGTGAATAAGAGTATGGTGTTACAGGGCTAGAGTGACAATAGCTGTATTATGGATGGCTTGATATATAATTTAGACTACGGGACCTATATACAAATAAGTCTAGCGAATATCTTTAATATAAAGTGTAGTAGCTATAAGTGGGATCTAGGATACTAGTTTTAGGTTGCCTGTGTAGTAGATGTAACAGCTTACCCAAAAAAAAGTTGCTTTGTTAGTGATATAGCTTAAAAATGGGTTATACTTTAGGTGAAAGGGTATCCTAAAGCCTTATCTTACGTTTATGGGATAAAATACCATATTATATTTCACTTTGTTTCGTATAATCTCAGACTTTCTATAATGTCTTAGATTATCCCCTACCTCTCTCTACTATATACTTTACCTTATCTTACACTTATGGAATAAAATACTATATTATATTTCACTTTTTTTTATACAATCTTGGACCTTTTATAATGTCTTAGATTATCCCCCCACCTCTCTCTACTATGTATTTTACCTTACCTTGCACTTATGGAATAAAATGCCATATTATATTTTACTTTTTTATACAATCTTGGACATTTTTTAATGTCTTAGATTGTTCTAAACTTATTCCCCTATCTCTCCAGAGCTGCTTCACTAACCAGTTATAACATAAAGAATAGAATTATTAGCTCTCTTATTATTATGTATCTAGTCTAGTTACTTAAGTATACCTATTAGGATATCTATTACCCTATTTATAACTCTTTAGGTTCCTATATAATGCATATAATAACTAACATTCTAAGGCTTCTACTGCGGATTACACTTATTTTTATATGCCTTGCTATTTATATCTTGCAATTTTATTTACTTGGTTAGTAGCGCAAATCTTATATCTCGTCTTGCTACGCACCTTTTATTCCATTTCTTACTCTAAGTCTTGCATTTTATCCTACTACCTATATTAAAGCTTACATCTTATCCTACTTCTTACATTAAGACTCGCATTCTGTTCTATTTCTTATATTACTCTTATATCACTCTTATTAGAATCCGCTATTGTCTTAAGTTAACACTATTAGTACACCTTCTTATTATAACTATTAGGATTATCTTATTAAATTATTTCTAATTGTCTAATATATTATCCGCTCCACTGTCTTTATAAGTCACTCTATACTATTCTATATAAAGCTTTCACCCGCTTATAAATATATAGGGTCCTTAACTATAATGGCGGCGCCACACCTAGACTCTAGTTAGTACTTAATTACTGCAACTAATAAGAACTTATTGCAAATAAGTAGTCCAAAGCTACAGTAAGGACTCGCAATTAACAAAAAAATATATAAAGAGATCCTCTAATACTATGCTAGCAAAATCAATAAAGTGTCTAGTGGTAGGTTGCTAGCGTCTAGGCCTGTGCAAAATGGAGTTAAGCGCACAGTCTTTAACCTTCTTAATATTGAGTATGGGCACGTGTTCAAGAGATCCGATCTGCCATCAGAGTTCAAAGCTTTCGCTATCGCCGCTAAAAAGTCTATATAGCGACACGTAACAACCAATAGACATAAAGGCGTGGAGGTTATAATAGCTAATATTGTTCTAAAGTATAGCGCCTTGTCTTCCAGAGAGCAGTCTATTGACTTATCTAGATTAAGGGCAACCTCTAAGGCTGCCCAGGTACTCAGTAGTCTATCCATTAAAGTCCCATAATAGCTAAATACCACACCTACACCATTCTATAAAATGAGCTTTGCTATATACAGTTACCTAAACAAAACGCCATTAAATAGGGCCCCTATTCTATATAGATTTGTATTAAAAACTAAGCATAAGCATCTATTGTCCGATTCTCCAGAGAAAGTTAATGTATATTATTATAAATATAACAAGCTGCAGGCCGTAATAAGTATAAACTTCTTAGTAGATGAATATAGGGATGGCTAGGCTATAGTAGATCTAACCACCAGTATACTAATTCTCAACTATATAAACCTAGCATTTACGGTGCTTTCTGTAAAGAAGGCTGGACTTAATATAATTATAATTGGAGTTAAAAATCCCAATCGGATTATAAAGCGTAAGAGACTTTATAACTTATATAAGATTGTATAATATTATATAGAGTTATCTAATGTATGTTTATAGGTATAAGATTTAATAAGAGTAATTCTAAGTCCGACTTTAACCCTAATATTGCACGACTAGTGCCGACTAGGAGAAGAATAGGCATACCTGCTCTGGGTCGAAGTAGTTACAAGCAGTCAATTCTAGAGTCCACGCTACCTATATCTAAGCAGTCAAATCCAAAGCCCACGTCAACCCCAAAGTCACCGCTACTTATGCCTACTAGTGCATCATCAGCCGTATAGCCGGCTATAATTAAAACTGCTTGTAGCTGGACCCATAGTAGTAAAGACTAGCCCCTACTAGATGAATTAGAGCTCTTAAAAGGCATAGATCTAGACAAAGTGTAAACATTTAAGACAATGCCATGGGATGAGATAAAAGGATAGTATAATAAATAGCCAAAGTCTAATCGCGAAATGTTTATTGATACATTGTTTAAGGATATAAATAATAACCCTAACCTAATTTGTATTAGGGAAATTAATCTTAACTATATATAGGAGCGCCGCCACTTTAACACCTTAATTAACCCTATTTTAACTAATAAGGAACTAGAAGATAAGTATAAGGATGGAATTAAGAAGGTTAATTAGAAAGTTAATCACCTAAAGAACGTGCGAGAAGCATACATTAACCCAGTATTATGGGTAAAGGCGCTACGGTTCCTCTTGTTTCCATTAACTATTTATAATACTCTTTAAGACACAACCTTCCACTTATACGGCATGAAAAAGGGTAAAGCTATATAGATATATCAGCTGCTTAGTATTACCCATGCTCTTTATAATTATGCAGCCCTAGGTAGAACCTTTCTCGCAGATATAATAGGTTTAGGTAAAACACTTTAAATGCTCTTAATCTGGTATACTAGCGTATTAATAACCAAGATCAACCTTAACTGGCTTGATTAGGAAAATCAAGAAGGTAGAGATAAAAGTCTCCACCTTACCCCTAGTATAGATGAACACCTATAGCCCCCTAACGCCCAATGCCCAAGTTAAATAGATGGCATGCCATAGTGCTGTTGTGTTAAGGGAAGTATTACCAGAAAATTCCTTTACTAGCTAGTAGGACTAACTATATATATTACTAGACAGAATCTACTGCCCTAAGCGGTTAAAGATATTGAATTATGGTTTAAAACCTTAGAACTAAATAATTGTATTCCTAGAGGCAAACTACAAGTTCGCATGCGCTATTTGGCTTTTATTAGGTCTAGCACAAAGAAGTATAATTTTATAGATAAAGATAAAGACATTTTTAAACCTATGAAATATAAAGGAAAAGGTAAAAAGGTCTAGTAGAAAATGGACTTAAGATCGGCTTTGTATCTTATAATTATAATATTATAAACTTGGGCAATAACCTAGACCGCTTAGAAACAGTATAAGACTATTTTCAATCTCTATAGAGACGGTGGTCCTCATTGTATCATTAGTGGGATTCTTACTAACAAGTTCCATACAGATAGGTTAGAGACAGGTTATCTAATAAAAATGGCCAAATAAGTGTATAATGATTAAGCAGTATTTCCTTGCTTCTAACGCCTAGGCCTATCTTATAAGGACGGCAATGGTAAAATAGCCTACTACACCTCTCGACCTTTAGTAGTGTTTACTTCCAGTACGCCAACTAGTAAAGGTTTTATAAGTCTAATTCCTGCCTTGGAAATTTTTAGGGCCTCTAATTGGGCGGATTGCCCAAATACAAAATTAATTAATGGTTGCAATATTAAAGCATTAATTAAATATAAAAAGCTAGGAGCAGCTAATTACTCTTCTCTTCCAAATAAGGTTATTATAGGCTTTAAAGAATGCTCCTCTTTAATTGCAAAGATCTTAATTATACGTAGGATAAGGGAAGACCGATGGTTTAATAGGAGGGTAATTAATAAGCTACCACTAGTCATCTACTAAGACTGCTATATAATAAACAATTTAATATTTAAGCCATATATTAAGAAGCTCTGGCGTAGAGCATCCCTAGAAGCTTTTGAATAGCTAAATAAAGCTTTTAGACACTGGAAAGCTAAAGGAAGAAAAGAAGAAGAACCCATCTTCAATATAGATCAATTTCTGGAGGGAGCCGGTTGCTTATTAAAAATTTTTGCTATCTTTCTAGGCCTGGCTAAGATAGGAGATAAGTGGTAGGATATGTGGTAGAAGGATAAGAAAAAAGTTAGAACAAAGCTAAGGTGGACGGTTAATGAGTTTCGTAGTAAAAAATGGGATAAACCTTTGGACGAGAATCCGCTTTGGAAGAATTAGAGCATAATTGCTAACTCTGGGAAACTAAAGGGAATTATAAAATACGTTAATAAAGTACTTAAAAGGAATCCTAATAAGAGACTACTATTTAGCAGTTACAAACTAGCGGCATATATACTATTACGCCTTATAAGTTAGCCATTAGACTAGTGGTAAACTGTTACTAATAATATAATATAGTATTTCTATAAAAGGCTTAGCCAGTCTAAATATTCAACTGTTTACTAGATGGAGTTTAGGATATCCCTAAAAGACCAAAAGGATATCTATAAAGCATTTTGTATTCTAATAGGCGGTCCTTACTAGAATAACGTAGTCTAGTTTCTTATTATTAACTAAAGGGTTAAAGGAGAGGGTCTGAATTTGGTCTCTATACACAGAATCTATTTGCTTAAACCGGTAACAACGGTAGATATAGAGGTGCAAGTATTTGGCTAAGCTGCTAGATCTAGACAGCTAGCGCTAGTAGTCACTACGTCAATAATATATAGTACGGATAAGTGGAACCCAATTAATATGATTATGTTAGCAAGGCGTATAATAACTAAAAGGATAATAATTAATAAGTTCCATAAGGTATTTAAAGCTTAACCTACTTAGCAGGCTGATAATAATATAATGGAAATAGCGTAGCTGGTATAGTTGGAGCAGTGATCACCTGCAATAAGAATGTGTCTTAGTATAATGCACACATATATAGACAATATGCAACTGTTTAATATTTTGTGATATATTATCTTAATATTAACCACCGTGTAACTAAACCTTAGAAAGTTTAAATTTGGTCCAGATTAATATTACTCTAGCTACTAACTACCGCGATACCTATTAAGTAATCCAGCCTATAACCCTACCAACTCTTATTCCTAATATACATTAACAATTTCTATTAAGGTGTATCCTCTCTACTAATAGACTATGTATATATACCATCTTTATTATTCTAAAAGCCTAATTGGTATATAAGAGGATCCTTCTATAACTAAAAGAGTTTACTAAATCCACTTTCCTAAAAAGCGTTACTCTCCATAGATTAGGTATCCTAAACGTACTGTCCTCTATATAGACTCTTTGGATTCCAGCTTTATATATAATAAGACGTCTATAATGCAAATAAGGACTATATAACAGCTTATACTAGGCCTGTTTAGTTTGTCCTAAATCTGCTATATAGGGAAATTAATATCTAACTCCCTCTATATCTTAAATTGTTATAAGAAGCAAGATAGTATCAGAATAAATAAACTAACGTTTATAACTACCGCTTTTATCTGCTAATTGCATAGTTACAGCGTATATACAAAATCCCTAACGGCGAAGAAAAGCGTACCCTAATTATTCCATTTAATTTGCCTCCTACCTTTTTCTAATAGGTGTAAGATATTAAATTAACCCATAACATAATGCTGTACTGGAATAATTAACAAACCTGGCTCTATTAAACAAATGTATTTAATAATAAGGACCGAAACCCCATTACTATTAAGCCTATTATACTGCAAAACGAAAGAGCTATTATTAATATTGGTACGTTTTAATCGCACTTAATTAGCCAGCACTAATAGATATAGGTTAATAAACTATTTACCGCTTTATGTCTAATGGTTCTAAAAACAATAGGGCAAAATATACCATTATTTGTTGTGTTCCTACGGATTACAACATTTAATTCATTATAGGCTAGAAATTTAACCTCAAAGATAAGCAAAAGGCAGACTTTTAGGATATATTAGATATATTATGGACGAAACCTTTATATAGCCTATCCGCATTAGAACACATTAATAGCAGTACTATACCGTTGGATTTTGCTGTTAGGTATTAAAGTAACTAAGCAACCTTAAGTCTTCCCCTTATTGCCCAGCCCTAAGCCCCATTATATTGCTAAAACTTATTACATTATTAAGTCTTATTACATTGCCGTTAAGCCTTATTACGTCGCCGAGCCTCATTATATCGTTAAGTCTCATTGCATTGCCGTTAAGCCTCATCACGTCGCCGAGCCTTATTGCATCGTTAAGTCTCATCACGTCGCCGAGCCTCATTGCGTCGTTGAGTCTCATTGCGTTGTCGAGTCTCATCACGTTGCTAAGCCTCATTGTGTCGTTAAGTCTCATTGCATCGCCGTTGAGCCTCATCACGTCATCAAGCCCTATTGCATTGCCGCCGAGCCTCCTAGCCAGATCGGGCAATTGGATATCGCGAGTGCAACTCCCAGGGGTGGCAGGTTCGATTCTCACTTGTCACGCATTAAAAATATTAAAAAAGAAGGTTGTTTTCTATTAAATTAAGTGTTAGCAAGGCTCTAAATTAAGCTTATATTTTTATACGTGTCTCACAACACCCAAAGTCATACATTTAACAAAATCTTAGTACTATATACTTAGCATATTAGCTCTTCCACGTTAAGTTTTAATTATATTAGGCTAGCTCTAAATGGTAAAGGGTAGAATATACCATACCACTACACTATAAGGACTTTGGAATATAATCTTATGGATTTAACTAAATTATAACCCCTTCCTAAACCTTATGATTAAACTAGATCTTTAGGGATAGATCCCTATAGGGAACATTTGGTTGCAACTTTAGGAGCTTAAAGCTCCTTTAAACTCCAAATTAAATCTGAAGCTTTGTATACGCGCCTAATTAACAACTCCTCATAATATGGCGTCTCTGCCCACCCTAATCGCGACGCTACTACAATCGCAGCTATACGTATTTTATGACGCCCTTATTCTAACTTTTATAATCGCGATAGTACTCCTTCCGCGTAGGGTCTATACTTAGCATACTAATATGGCGAGGCACAATAAAGCTAGTTGCTATACTATATTGGTATTACAAAAGCTAATAAGAGAACTATAAGTGTGCAATATTTTTTAAATAGGAAGGTATCTAACTGTCAATAGATTCCCATTATTGGAACACCTTATTTAGGTCTAATAGAATGTTAAAGCACCACAATATGTTATGAATAAGCCTTATACGGATCTTAGTTTAATTATAGCTATAGAGGTAGATGGCGGAATTAGCTCTATAGCTATAAGGCACAACTTCTAAGTAATAGAGGCCTAATAGGAGAGGTATTTATTTAATCACTTACTAAAATTAACTATACGTTATATAAAGTTAAATTCTAAGCCTTATCTAGAGCCTTACAGAATAATTAACTTAATTTTAGATTTAACCGAGCCTTAATCCAAAATCTTAGTTATTAGAAATTTGGGGTATCTGCTACTACGGTAGCAGAGGCACCTTAAGTTTAACACCACACTAAGTATTATAACTTTCCTATAGTGACCAAGCAACCCTAAATTAAGGCAATTATAGAACTTACCATACCACTACGCTGTAAAGGCCCTTAGTTATAGTCTTATAAATTTAATTAAAATATAAACACCTTCCTAAATCTTATAATTAAATATTTCTACGTGCAACACTATGCCAAGGATTACGATATAATTGCTTAAATATAGCTTTACTACAATATAACGGCTCTACACTAATTAATTAATCTATAGCTCTAAAATCTAGATCTATAACACTAAAAACAAGCTTTAAGCTACTGATTTTATACTAGCAGAACGAAACTTGGCAAGAGATTTAGGTAGTAAAATTACTACCAAGAGTTACTGCCTAGATTCTAGCCAATAAATACCCATAACCACAATTTTAGTAAATGGCAAAAAGTATATAGCAGTACTGAGACAATAGTAGGACAATATAAGACAATAATAGGATAATATAAGACAATAATAGGACAATATAAGACAATAACAGGACAATATAATATAATGGCAAGATAATAACAGGATAATATAATATAATGCTAGGACAATGCCAGGATAATAATAGGATAATATAACACAATGCCAGGATAATGCTAGGATAATATAATATAATGGCGGGACAATGCTAGGATAATATGGGACAATATAATATAATGCCAGGACAATGGCAGGATAATATAAGATAATATAAAAAAATAAAATACAAGATATAAAAAGAGGGAGCCCTAATGCTTTCTCTTCTTTCTACCCCTATAGCCCTAGCGCCTAATACAGTGTAATATCATCTGTCCGTATAAGCGATAGTATTAAGACAGTTACTTTAAGCAATATGCCCAGATAACTGGTCTAGCGCATAGTTTGTATAACATATAATAATAACAGGGGGATCTCCTATTATTATATTGCTGAGTAATGCCTTTAAAGCTACGTTTTTCTAGTGCCTAGAGGTCCTTAGATTATTATAAGACGCTTTATAAGAACTTATTTTAGCGCAGTGGCTTTAAGCCCTATAGTAGTTATATCTAGCTAGTCTTTAAGAATGTAAACATTCTTAAATAAGGAAGCATCCTTAATAGCTACAATTAAGCTAAGATCCGTATAAGGCTTATTTATAATGTATTATAGTGCTTTAATATTCTATTAAACTTAAACAAGGTATTCTAATAACGGGAATCTATTAATAGTTAGATATCTTCTTATTTAGAAAATATCGCATACTTACGGCTCTCTTATTAGCTTTTGTAATGCTAATATAGTATAGCAACTAACTTTATAAAATCTAGTTTGTTCTTAACTATTGTCTATAATATAGATAAGTCAATCTTAATCTCTTTAGGTCTTAAAGAATAAGTTAATCTCTGGAGGATTCTATTCTAATACAGCTAATGGTCTCACCGCCGCTGTTGCGAGTATACATTCCATTTAAAAATTGTTAGTCTTGGGAGTTAAAGCAACTAGAGACCTAGCGACTAGTCTTTTTAACTAATCCTAATAGATTATCTTCCCTACTTTCCTAAGTGAGAACGCCACGCGGATTACCAGCCCTTAAGGTAAAAATATTACTGAGCTAATATGGACCTTATAGATATTAGGGGATAACTGCTTTGGAATTATAGCATGCTTACCTGTTTATATATACCGATTCCATTACTATATCTAGATTCTGGCAAACTAAAAGGGTCTGCTCTAATTTGACCTACTGTCTCTCTTAACGGTTTAATTATATCTTCTCTTAAAAGATTGTACTAAGAGCTTAGATACTTCTTTGTCAAGCTAGATAGACCTAAGATCTTATTAACTTGTAGTAGAATATCTCCGTTTTCGCTGATAATATTCTAGCCCTTATTAGGGATATTAAGTATTTTAGCGAAGGTTGGGACCTCTAATTATACTAACTAGGCTTTACTAGTTAAGGGCTAACTAGGCGTCTTAAAGTATTAATAAATATAGTTACTAGTACATGTTAAGCTGCCTAAAAGGGATTTATGTATATAGAATTATAGCGCTATAGCCTAGAGGCTGCATACGTAGTATTATATATAGTATAATACAATAGAGATAAAAAAAAATTATATATATATATATATAAAAAGTATTGACGAATCTGGGTGCTAAATCAAGCTTATTAAGACGGAGGAGATATAAAATAGATAGGAGGAGGCTTGTAAGTCTAGGTGGTATAGTAGGTGGAGAAGCGTTCGCTAATACGCTTATTTATTTCTTATAAGACATTTAACCGATTGTTTTATATATAACTAAATAATATAGTTACCTGTCTACACAATCCTGTATATTAGTCTTGGCGCGTAATTAAGACGTCTTTCCTACCGCACCTCCCCTAACGCTTCTAGAATTATAGCACTAATAATAGACCTAAGCTATAACACCAAAGATACTCTTAAGCGAGATCTTAGGGTTACGAATAAACAATATAATACGATCTACTATAATGTTAAAATTAAAATGTCAACGCGTGGGCTCCTTAGACAGCCACTATACTCCCTTATAAGTAAGGCACAAATACGGCAAATATTAAACGAAATCTCCAATAAATTCCTATTTGTGTTTCTAGGTTTACCTGAGAACCTATATACTAAATATATTAAACAACTTACCTAGCGCTGCAGCTATAACGCGACGCGTTAAATAAACAAAACGGCTTCTATTAGGCAAATTATAATAGGCAACCCAGTACTCCCACACTCCGCTATTGCATATTATCTACCAGCCGGTATACCAAAGGTAATAAGGTAGGAGGGAACACTAAGGTTATATAGAATAACAACAATACTAATCCGGCGGGCAGCTGATAAAGAGCCAATAATTATCCCTACCCAAAAGCTAGCGATTGGCAAGAATAACGCCCTAGATATACACGTTGATAATCTAAGCTTTAATACATTTATAGACATGCTAGGTTAGGATATTAACTTTAACCCTAAAAGCGAAACGCTTTGCTACTATATTGGCAACAAGATAGCTAGAGGACAAATTCAGCTTATAAATAAAGAGAAATGGCGCAGTGTGGTTAAGGATATGTTTCTACAAGAAATGGATAGGTTTTTATTTATAATAGAATAAAGAAGAACGAGTAGGTTACTACTTAAAGTTAATTCAGCGTTACTAACTCGTATTTACAGTCTACGCTGCCAGCCAAGAATGATGCAATCACTCACCCTCTATTTCCGCACCCTTGCCTTTACTAGACAACTCGCACTCTATACGTATAAGAATAGGTAGAACTAGTAAACGGGTTAATACCAAGGCGATACTTAACCTATAGCTATCCTAAAAAACCTCTCCTAGTTAAAAAAGAGCCCTTACTCTATGCCTTAACCCGCAACAAAAAAGGCGAAGGCAACTATAACAATAGCATAGATTATACGCCTTAAAGCCACTACTTTATTTAGAATACTTGCTAGTTTAATAGATTACCACATATAAAGGTAGACGGCTTAATGTTAGAGCCCTTCGGCGTGCTATTAGGTGAGGAAGTCTTAGAATAATATAACCTAGGATATTCTTATAACTTATCCGGCATTCTTAAAACGCCTAAGGGGATTAGATAATAAAGCCTAAGGTTTACACCTGTTCTTTCTAGTGAACTTGTTGGGGTAATATATGTTAACATCGTCCCTGGCTCGCTCTTAGTATCTAACACCCAATCCTTATGTCTATGCTTGCGCTTTCCTTGCTATTCTACTAAATTTAATTACTGTTGTAATATATATATAGGGGATAGGTTGGGCTTACTATAGGCTAGCAGGGTTAACGACACAGAAGAATAACATTGGATATTTGCGGTAGAAATACTAGGTGTTGTATAAGGGTGTGGAATATGGTAATATAACTATATAGAAGTGTTATTGCTGTCCTATATACCGCCTATGCCTACCCTAGCATCATCTACACTAGCAAGCTGTATGGATAAGGTAGATAAGCTTCGCTTTAAGCGCAAGATGGGTGTTAAACCTAGTATAGGTAAACTGGAATAAGGTATAGGATCTAAAAGCCAGCGCCCTAGGTGGGTAAAGTAGTTTAATAAGGTACCTCCCTATTAAATTTAGATACAAGCCTTACTAGCCTACTACTTTTGTTGCTAGGATTAACATTTAACCTTTTATATACGCATACCGTATCTGCTAAGGGATATGCTAATAGAATAAAACAGTTTCGCGTATAATAGTAAATAGTATTAGACAATCTTTGACTATGTGACAATGTTTTCTTAACTACTAACTTGATGTAAGTTGATAGGTCGCGGTCACGGCTTAACCGCAACTGGTTAGAACTAGCAGCTAATCACAACAAATACACCCCTATTTAAGTCATTTGTAAGCACTATAGCAATAATACTCCTACTAATACTGCTATTAGTCCAATATATACCATACCAGTATATATTCTTTTAAGTTGTTAATCTATATACGCCCTAGACATTACAGAAACAGCTATAAGGTAACCTATTCTAGCTATAAGCTATACCTTCTGCTAACTAGGCAAATATAGGAGTGTTACTATAGCAGGTAAATATAAAAATATATTATTAAACACTTAAACTAGTAGCAAGAACCCTACTTTAAGTTAACGTAGGATAAGGAAATAAGGATAACTGGTATAATTAACCTTATGTCTCTACCTAGCCTACTGCTAGGAGTTGCCCATGTTCTAGCTAATGGAAGGAAGAACGCGTTGATAGAGAATAAGCACGTGGAACCTAGCTAGAACAAGTATATGGAACCCAGCTAGAACGAGCACATAGAACCCAGCTAGAATAAGCAATATTATAACTCTAGTCTAGTTATATTTAGGCGCAAAGAGGAGTAGGCACGTAATAGACCCTATTAACGTTGAATATAATATATTAAGCTAGCTGACAATGTATAGAATGTATATGGCCGCCTCTGGCTAAAAAGGGTATTATCTAATGATGAGAATAGCGACTCTAGTCTAGTTGTATCTAGGTATAAAGAGGAGCAGGTATGTAATAGACCCTATTAACGTTGTATATAATATATTAAGCTGGCTAACAATATATAGAATGTATATAGCCGCCTCCGGCTAAAAAGGGTAATCTCTAATAATAAGGATAGTGACTGCGAGTCTACACCTACTTCTTTTACGAAACGACAGTGACTAAATATTAATAAATCTACTAAATCTGTTAATGATCTGGCAGTAGAACTAGCTTAGTTAAAGACGTAAAGTCCCAATCTTTTAGTTAAGGTAGGTTATACCTTTATGCATAACCGGAGTCTAACTGCAATACTTAATAGTCTCCTCTACTATTTGGCACTTAGCGAGCCCTAGTAAATAGAATACTCTCTTTGCTATCTAACCGCCCACCGCTATAAAAAGCAGCATCTTTGCAATATACCTCTGGCTCTTAATGATTGCATATTAGTTTAAAATACTCTTCTATATACCTAATCCATACTTTACCGTGTAAACAATTGCGTGCTAGTTTAAAATACTCTTTTACACGCCCAATCCGTACCTTACTGTGTAAACAATTATATACTAGTTTAAAATACTCTCCTACGCGCCTAATCTATACCTTATCATATAAACAACTAACATTTGGCTTCACATTCTCCCTAGTAAGCTATGTTCGCCTAAACCCTAATATAGCTTCGTCTATAAAATAAGTAACCTCCCTCTAATATAGAGTATACTAATTTAGTGTTTGATCTAAAGGGGACCTGGATAGTACCAGGGAAAGTAAGAACAAGTCGGACTATAAAGATGATTTTGACCTAACTACCGCGATATGGGCAAGAGAAGAGTACCTCTAGACATTACAACAGTGATGTATAAAAGAAAACCCACCTAAGAGACATGAGCCTATATTTGCGCTTTGTAGGTCTATTTTACTAGCAAGGCTGGTAACTAACTCTGGGACTTGTAACGGGCATCTTATTGACCTGTGGTTTAACCGCTTTCTAGGCCTTATTAAGGAAATAATAAAAAAGGCATAGTTAGAAGCTATTTTAAAGCAGCCGAAAGTAGTGTAAAAAAAAGCTAATTGTATTCCTAACCCGGTGTCCGCTTGTAAGGTATCTATATACTGGAAATATTATATTAAATTGTCCACTAACAATCTTAATATTATGTATAGCTATTTAACGTAATAGGGAACTTTAGGAACCACGCGATTATAAAGGCTCGTATAGTTATAAGGAAGGTGTATAGGCTAGGGTTCAACGACGCGCCTAAACTAATTGTGGAACTACTAACTGATTACAATTTTATTGCGCTGGATTATATAAAGGTATTTTACCTGTGCTATTTAGTAAAATACTAATAAGAGTTAATAGCTAAGTAATAACCGCTTCTGTTCCAACGTAATAGTTGCTAGCATAGCTGGTATATTTTATGGTAGAGGAAGAAACGGCCTTGCCTAATTACCCTGCTCTTGTAATATGTTTAAAAAGCTTACCAGTAACACTATTGCTTTTGTTTTAACAGTAATATATTATACAATTAGGGAGTATAGAACTGGGTTTAAGGGAACGGACAACTTTTATGGCACTATTGTTAGCGGTTAGTACATATCTGGTGTTTTACTACCTATTATTATTCTCTAACCTATTATAGAAGCCTACGCTAACCTCTTAGGCAGCTAGAACCAGATGTTTAGAAAACGGCAATCTGGAATCTGGCTACGGCTTTAGCCTATAGTTATTAAATATGCTACGGGCCTAATGCCGGATTAATTGACTATAGAAATTATTAAGGACCCGCATAAAGATAACCTTAATAACCTTATAGCGGATCTAAGTAATGACATAAGAGAGAGGTTTCTTGTAAGCCTTAGCAACAATGAAACTAACGCGATTATTAACTTAGGCTATTTATTGGTGAGCTAGGCTATACCATCTAATCTACCAAGTCTATTTTAAAGGGAGAGCTCTAAAGTAGGCCAGACTAGTCTACCAAGTCTGTCCCAAATAGAGAGCTCTAGAGTAGGCCAGAATAGTCCGCCAAGTCTGTCTTAAAGGGAGAGCTCTAGAGTAAGCTAGAAAATCTAGGGCCCTACTACTACTATAATATTTACTAATTTAACTTTTGGAACTAGCTAAGTTTGTTAGATTTAGTAGAATATATATCCTCCGCCCCAGTGTACTACTTTGTCCTAAATATAGGAACCGGCGAGCCTAGGCTAGAAAGGTTTAAATCTAATAAGTCATTTACATAATTTAAGCAGTACTACAGCCTTGTAGAGGACAGCTATGGCTAGTATAGTAACGGAAAAGCAATATCAAATTTGATTAAGAATGAGGAGCAGTATATAAAGTTTGTAATATATGCTCTGGACTCTAGTATGGAGGAGCCGGTAGAGTTTTTGGTAGGAGATTAGGTGTAGGACTTTTTATACTCTTCTATAGGATGACTGCGGCTTCCTTATTATATATACTAGCTCTTAATCTACCTTTTTTTCAGCCTATATCTGCTACTCTTAGTAGCTACTTTTTGGCTATATGTATATACTATGCTAGCAAAGCTAAATACTTATAGTATATTATTGTTGCAGGGAGAGCAGGAAAGGTCTTATACTTTTAGAATATATTATAAAACAGTTGGGATATTATATTAAATTGTCTAAAACAATATAATGGATTATATAAAGAAGTGTATATAATTTGCTTTACTAGCCTTATAAATAGCTTTAAAGTAGCCTTTGTTTATTATCTAAAATATACTGTTGGTACAAAAGAGGTGGATGGCTCCAAATATAATTGTGGTTGCAGGTTGCGCGCAGGCTGTGCGCAGGCTGCGTGTCAAAAAAACACGACATAGGCTAGTCGGTCGAGTTGCCAAATGCCCTCAACTGCGCGCCAATTGCGTCAACCACCAACCATTGAGGCCATTGGTAGGGTACCATATTTTGCCGATGTACCAGGAAGCGTAGGCTAGAAGAGCTATTCAGCTTTATTACATATTGTTAGCTATTGCGGATAAAGACAGACTATATAAGGAGTTTAGAAAGCCTAGCTTAAAAATCCACATTCTGCTCTCCTTTAATGCGCTTGCCTATGGCGCTAATATTCCTAATATTGAATGTGTCGCGCAGTATTGCATGCATAAAGATAAGTCTATTAATATAATATAGCAACGACTTAGACGCGGTGCTCGTGGTAGTGGTTAAATAGGTAAGGCGATATTTCTAATTAAGGATTGGTATAAAGGTCTACGTAAGGATATTGCTGGGCCAGCCAAAAATTGCGGTTGTACTAAAGCCTTCCAATCTTAGCTAAGTTAACTTAGCCGCGAATATCGTATTAAGTGATAGGTACTATAAGAGGACGGGGCTGCTGATTTTGCTAGTAATATATCTTTAAGAGTATCTGTGTATAGTAATGCTGATTCTAATCCGTCCGTATCTAATATAGGGCGAGAGCTTAGTCTGGGTGGAACATCCGTAGTTTTACCTATGGATATTCTACTAGGGAAGCTAGCACGGCGCCTAAAGACTAAAGCCAAGAAAAGAGCAGCTCTCTCCCATTATATATATGCTCTTATAAATAAAGAAAAGGGCTACTTATAAAAGATTATATTAGAGAACTATAAGGAACAGTCTCCGTCCACTAGTAGCCAGGGTTGTTGCTCTAACTATAATCCTACTTTATAGGCTTTTAAAGAGTTTAATATCCGTAAGCCGTATATAGAGGGGATTCCAAGGAAGATACAACAAAAGGCCTTTACTATAAGCATAAAAAACTGGTTCTGTAACTAGATGGAGAAGAAATATTAGCACGCTATTTAGAATCCAATTTTAAGCTATATTATATCCGATAAGCAAATTACCGCCCTCTGCAGCTGCGCCTGGTATATAACTAGCTATAAGGCGCTTAAAAAAAACCTACCTAATTAAAATTGTAATCAGCTTAGTAATAATTTAGATAAATTTATTGCCTTTATTTAAGCGGAGGTAGAAAAGGCAAATTAGGTAGAGAGCTAGCTATTAGCGTCAGCAAGCAAATTAAAAGATAGTATAGAGCGGATATTACCATAGTCTAGGGTAGTGGAGAGGCGTATAGTATTAGCAGCTTAATATCCGTAAATATAAGTAGCTTAGCTACCTTAATCGATATCTACCAAAAATCCGCATGCGGGGTAGCCAACACTATTACCTTCTTAGCTTATATCTAGCAGGAACGCGTAGCTGGCTAGCTTAAACTCTAGCTAGTAGAACACCTTTAGGCTAAGTATACTAATACCCTATAACGGACATCAGTCCTAGCAACGCGATGGTTAGGTCCAGTTTTTAATATAGGGCGGATATCCAGGATCCTAAAGTTAGGCCAGGTATTAACAGCCCTAGGGCAACAATTAGTGTTAGTTATTATTAGGTATTAAGTATCGGCCTCTTAGATATTAGGGTCTATACTATAACAATAAATATTAACTCCCTACAGCTCCCGGATATCCAAGTCTATACTATAATATCAGAAACCAGTCTCTAGGGTAGGCTAGGTATTATAGCTTATAAGGTAGCTCCGCACCTTAACCTTTAGAACAATCCGGATATTAGAGCTTATAGCGCAGTATTAGGTCTTAGCCCTTAAAGCAATCCGGATATTAAAGCTTATAGCGCAGTATTAAATCTAAATCCTTAGGGTAGTCTAAGTATTAGAGCTTATAGTACAACACTAAGTCTTAACTTTTAGATAAGCCTAAGGTTTAATATTCGCAACATAGCACTGGATCTCCAATTACAAAAATTTCCAAAGTTTAAGATCTATACCATAGCACCAGTTTCTAGGTAGTAGGAAATCCGGAAATTTAGAATTTATAATACAGCATTAGATCTCCGCTCCTAGAGAATCCTAAGGCTTAAGATTTAAGTTGTAATACTAAATCTCCGCTCCTAGGAAACTCTAAGGCTTGGGGTTTATAGGCTAATACTTAATCTCCGCCCTCTAAACTGGGCGTAGTTCAGAATTCGCGTGCTAATGCTCGATCCCCGCCTTCTAAATTGGGTGCGGCTTAGAATTTGCAGTCTAATATTCAATCTCTGCCCTTTAAACTGGGCGTAGCTTAGAACCTGCAGCCTAGTGCTTAATCTCCGCCCTCGGCTTTAGATATAACGCAGCTTTAGCAGGTTAGTATTTAATATTCCTTGGCGTTTTACTTGTTTGTTAACTTAACTAAGACTAATATAGAGCTCTAATTAATATCCAGGTGTTAAATATCGATCTCCATATACGCATCTAAATAGTCCATTAGCTTCTTATCTAGAGAGATACTAGGGTTTATACTAAAAGCTCCTAAAACCCGTAGAACCTATATTATATTAGCCATTTAGTTTAAGTGTCTCACAATCCTCTTAACTAGATATTATCCGTTCTTCTTAGGCTACTATACCTTAAGCCTCTTAGCCAATATCAGATCTACCTCGCAGCAAGAGAAAACAAAAGGACGTGTCTACGCACTTTAAAAGTAAGAAATCCGCTTACCAAGTAAACCTAATATCCGCTTACAACCCTTCTCCAGCACCTTAATCAAGCGGTGATTCTATATTAATGTCACTTTATAAGTCAACTAGACGGCGCCTACTTACTTTAATTAGTAGTAACTTAACTATAAAGAATTTGCGCGTTACAAATAAGCATATAAAAGGTAGTTAATATTTACTAAGGTAAGTTACTATAACAGTAATTATTTGTTAGTAAGCTAATTCGATAAAATCTATAGCGTAGATATTTACCTTAATTAACCTCCGCACTTCTACCTTACAACATCACACTGTAAACTTTATCATTATTGTTTCATCTACTGTCCATTAGTATACTACTATCTATAATGCCTTTTTTTATACCTCTAAATACGTCCGACAGCTATTTAGTTAAGGAACTTAATACGCGTGACGTTGACGATAAAATAATTAAGGACGCTTTTAAGGACGCTCTTTCTTTTACTAATTCTTTAGAATCTCTATTTAGAAAGTAAGCTTTCTAATACTAAATTATGCCTGCAGCTAATATAATTTTAGGAAATATATACCAAAGCACTCTTTATCGGATCTAGCAGAGCACCATAATAAGGTTATTGCAAAATCCGCTAGAAATCCGCTTACCTTTTTACTACCTACCTCTTTGCCGCCTACTTCTTTACCACTTGCCTCTTCGCCGCCTGCCTTTAAGCCACTTGTTTCTTCGTCGCCTACTACTTTTAAGGAGTTTGATCCTCGTCGTGCTTCTACTTCTCTTAAGAGGTAGGCTGATAGAATTGCTACGCAAAATTTTTAGTATAAGATAGCCTTTAAATCGTATATATTAGCTATACTCTTTTAGTATCTTATCTACTAATTTACCTCTTATAGTAACCTAACAGAAATGTTGGAGATTTTAGATAACGATAAAGAGAATAATCTTAATAACGCCAACTCTCCCAAAAGCCCTCCTTCATCCTCTTATAATCTCCGCAGCCCTCGCAAGCTCCGCAGCACGCAGATGGCCCAAGCTATAACATTAGATATTAATATAAACGAGCGCCTTCCTATTCAAGTACCATTAGCAAATAAATGGTACACCCTAAAGGCTGGTGCTTGGGAGAATATAAAGAAAACTTGCTAGCGGATATATACCCACGTCTAGAATATCAAGGGTAGCTCTGGTATGCTACGCGATCCGATATACGCTCTATACATTAAGCAAGACTATAAATATCACGTCTATAAGCAGAACTCTGCGCCACATTTTAGAGGTGCGTGCTCAAGATGTCGCTTAAGTGGCAGGTTGTGCGAAAAGGTATATGCTAATAGTATACTATTATTCTATTAGCTAACACGCATATAGGATAGTTCGCTAAGACTAGAGCTGGTTACACCTTAGCGCAAAAAACGTACGCAATTAGCTTCTGCCAGTAGTCCAGCTGGAACGCCTACTAAGAAGGTATAATATCCGCATAGCTTTGTACCCGTACTATCCCCCCTCTGGAGACCTCCCCTTCCCCTAAGACTTTTACTCGTAGTGATATGCGCAGCTATAGGGGCACCTGTTCTGCCGCTGCTCCTTTTACTCTTTTACTAATTCCTAGCACGCCTGGTGCTGCTTTTAGTACTACTGCCGCTCCCGCTAGCACGGAGAATGTCGGGGTATATTTAGCAATTGCTGTTTCCGCACACGTTAATATAGTTCGTGAATAGGTAACTAAGATAGCGAAAGATGTTCGGGCTATAGATCGCCAGTTAAGTGAGCTTAAAGATTCTCTAAGTAAGATAAAGGATAGGCTTGCGTTTATAAGGCGTAGTATTACAGCACTTATACGCAACACCGGGTTGCTAGATATAGAATTTAAGTAGATACCAGTTAGCTATTACTACGGGTTAGCTGTTACTGCGGGTTAACTATTATTACGGGTTTAAAGTAATAAAATAGTAGCTCTTACCTCTCTATTACTATGTATATAGGAATCAAGTCTCTACCTTATATTTAATAGATGTAATTAATATTATAATATCCGTATAAGCTAAGATAAAGATATCCATATAAGCTAAGATAAAGATATTTATATATCCGCACCGTTAATGATTACTAAGGTAAGTCACCATAGTAGCAATTATTTGTTAGTAAGCTAATTTGATAAAATGGGTAGTATAGATATTCACCTTTAATTAACCTCCGCACCTCTTTTTTCTCTACTAACCTTCCACCTCATAGCACCGCACCGTAAACTTCATTATTGTTGTTTTATCCACTGTCCCTTAGTATTCTTCTATCTACGATGCCTTTATTTACACCTGTAAACGATGTTAATGCGAATAATAGTAGCTAGGTAGTTAAGGAGCTTAATATACGCGAAATAAACAAGGATGCTGTTAAGCACGCTATAGCTACTCCTACTAAGCCTTTGGGCTCTGTTTCTAAAGAGTAAGCTTTCTAATACTAAATTGTACCTATAGCTAATGTAATTATAGAGAATATATACCAAAGCGCTCTTTATAGGATTTAGTAGACAACAAAAATATAGATAGAGCGAAATCTGCTAAAAATCCGCGCACCTTTTCGCTGCCTGCCTTTCCTTTATATAACGGAACCTTGTAGTAGGAACTACGGTGGGTCCTATTATTAGGCTAGGTACATAGGTAAGAACAGTGTCAATAACTTAATAATAACTAGTGGAGTGGTTGCCTAACAGATTAACTCCAATTGTATTCTAAAATTCACTACAAAGAGAGAACTATCTGGGTAGGGACTATGGTCCTTTAAATATACAACCATACGCCTAAGAAATCCCTTTGCTCTGTGAGGTATATATGCTCTGTTTACTCTATTATAGATTACACAGATTATATAGATTATATAGATTATACTATATAACCTTAGCTACCATTCCTTGTTACATAGTTCCACCAGATCTATTCTAGATTGTGCCTATATTAACCAACTAGCTTCCTCCGACTCTTCTTTAAGTAGTTATAATACTGTACTTAAGCTGTCCGTAACACTATCTCCCTTCTCTTTATCTTTGTTCTTAAAGATTCCTAACATCTCCAAGTCTTCTACTAGAGGTGTAATGTCCGTTTAACTAGTCTGGTTAATATCTTTACTTATTATACCTAAAGCTTCTTCTTCTTCTTCTACAGCTCGCCGGTCTTGCACTATTACTACAATCTTGTCTCTAGATGAGATAATACCGTCTCTATGTTCTTGCTGTGTAAAAAAGGGGTTAGTTTATATTGCGTTGGTAAGCCCTTTGTCTTAACAACCGTCCTCTTATTTAAAGTGCACTAAAGCAAATATTTGATCGTCCTGTGACGTCTGCTCTATCTCTAACGCTAAGTATACGCGTTCTATAACTCTTAACAGTCTTTAGGTTCCCTAAGTAACTTATTATAGGGTCTTGTGTTTAATCTACTACTAAGAAACTTAATGGTAAACTAGCCTCTGCGCTACTCGAGGTTTAACATATCTTAGAAGAGTCCGTATATATCCTTAAAGCTTAATGTCTGGCTTATGCTTGTCTTTAACGTCTTAAATATGTATATAAGAAGGTTTGTTCTAAGGAGTAAAAGCTAGTTTAATAGGGCCTATCCGAGCTAGGTAACGAAAGGACTGGCCTTCTCCCTATAAGGGAAACAACTCTAAGTAGCTTAGTAATTGCTCCTCTTGGGTCCCCCTTAGGCGACTTGTTTTTTAGCGATTCTTCTTTATTAATACTGCCTAACCTGCTCTTTTTTAATACTTCTATACCTTTCCTATAGCGTTCTCTAGGTTGCTTAGTGGTTCCTAGGTAGTCTCACTATAGCCTATCTACTTTACTTTATACCATGTTTTGTTATCTACGTCCTTGTAACTAATAATCTTTAAAACTTGCTATTTATCCTTCTTTTATCCTCTATATGTGTCTGCCTTGTAAACTAGTGGCTTAATACCTCCGTGTGCTAGTTCTAGCATCGCGATATGCTGTATAGAATAGATTTTTATTTTGGCTAGTAGATTTAACTTATATATAACCAATAAAATTCTTTACTTAACTTTAAAAGGTTCTAGTCTAATATGGTCCAACTTCTTACTTAATTATTAACTCTTAAAATTTTTGTATAGTAGCTATACTCTATCTCCCTCCTTTAGATCTGGTCCCTCAGATCTCTTAGCGTTATAGTACTTTTTTATCCTTTGCTATACTAGCTTGGCTGTTTCTGTAAGGTCTATATAAAGATTCATTAACGTCTCCATTCTTTGTTTAGCTGTGCTATTTGTTTTCTTTGCTTAATGTAGCGATAACAACGTTCTTGGTTTATACTCGTAGTTTGCCTTAAATAGTAATATCCCCATTCCTTCTTATGGTGTTGTATTGTATGCAAACTATATAACTGGTAATAACGATACCTAATTGTTCTATGCGTAATTAATATAATGTCTTAGATACTGTTCTAATGTCTAGTTTAGTCTCTCCGTTTATCTATCCATCTACGGATAATATGCTGTAGAGGTTGCTACACAAACTCCCTATTCTACTAGAAACACCTCCTAAAACGCTACTATAAATCTTGGATCTTTGTCTGATATAATTTTATCTAGTGCTCCGTATCTTGCGAATACTTCCTTTATATAGATTCTAGCGACGTCTTCTACTAATATCTCTTTAGTGCATGCTATAAAGTATCCCTACTTTATTAGCTTGTCCACTATTACTAAAATTGCGTTATAATCTTATCCTATAATAGGATCTTTTGACTTTAGTAGTTTAATAATAAAGTCCTATAATATAACCTTCTATAGTCTTCCTGGTACTTTAACAGGTTATAGCCCTCCGTACAGCTTATGCCTTATTGGTTTATTCCTTTAGCAATCTAGACACTTCTTTATAACTTATCTTATTAGTCTCCAGATTCCTTAAATAATGTACTCCTTTTAAAGTCTCGCTACTAAGCCTATAACTCCGTTATATCCTTATATTATCCCCTTGTAGAATTCCTTAACAAACTCCTCTATAATAGACTTAGGTATATATGTTGCTTCTCTGTTTTTGTATTGCTCTAAGTCTGGATCCTTTGCTTATACTTCTTAGATCTTCTGTGTCTAATCACTTTCTAGTAATTTATAGATCTGACTTTCCTTAGTTACTGTGATTTTTAGGTAATTATACCTAATTAATCTATTTTAATATTTTTGTAATAAAGCTCCTAATAGCTTTTTATTACTTTGTAGTTTAGCTTTTCTACTTAAAGTATCTGCTTATGCATTATCTATACCCTTGGTATGCTAAATTTTGAAATAGTATTCTATAAGCATTTCCGCCTATCTAACCTGTCTTTAGTTGAGTTCCTTTATTATTAGGAACCCTATAAGGTTCTTATAGTCTATCTTAACCATAAATGGTTTCTCTGTGCCTTGTAAGAATGCTCTTTATTCCTTAAGTACTGTAACTATACCTAACAACTCCTTGTTGTAGATGTTATAGTTTAACTCTAGTGGTGTTATTTTCTAACTATAGTACGCTACTGGATGCTATGCGTTTTAGTGCTTCTATAGTAAGTATACTCCTAGTGCAAAGTCTAATGCGTCTATCTTAACAACTATTTCTAACTTTGGTTAATAGATCTTAAGGACTGGTTCTTAGGTAAACAACTCTTTAAGTTTATAGAACAGCTCCTTCTATTTACTACCCTAAACCCATAGTTCCTCCTTTTTTGTTAGCCTTGTAAACGGCTTAATACTTTTTAACTATTGTGTTATAAACCTCCTATAGTAGTTATAAAACCCTAGAAACGACCTTAACTATATAACGTTCTCTGGTTCTTGCTAACTTACTATAGCTTTGACTTTCTTTAGGTCCATACTAATCTTTCCTAGTTTAATAATAAATCCTATAAAATCGGTTTTCCTTGTAAAGAACTCGTATTTCTTAATTGCTACTAGTATCTGTTCTTTCTGTAGTCTCTTTAACACCCATTTAATGTGTTCTTTATGTTCTCCCTCGTTCTCTAAGTAAATAATAATGTTATTAAGATATGCTATAACAAACTCATCTAGGTGTTCTCCTAATACATTATTAATTCGCTTCTGGAACGTTGCTAGTACGTTTATAAGCCCAAATTGCATAACTAATGGTTTATATAGTCCTTCCTTTGACCTAAAGGCTGCCTTCTACTTATCGCCTTCCTTAATCCTAATCTGATGGTACGCCTACCTTAGATCTATCTTTATAAAGATTTTTGCGTTGCCTATCCTATCTTAGATTTCGCTAATTAAGGGTAAAGGATACCTATCCTTCCTAGTAATACTGTTTAACTATTTGTAGTCTATATACATCCTAAGTTTTCCGTTTTTCTTTAAGATGAACAGTACTGGATATCCTGCTAATAACTATAACGGTCTGATGTATCCCTTACGTAAGTTCTCCTGGATAAACTCCTTAAGCGCTACTAACTCTGTTTTAGTAAGCTTATAGATTGGAAAGAACTTTGGACTTATTCCCTCTTCTAGTTCTATCTTGTGGTCCTATGCTGTATATTCTAACAGCTTTTCACTTTCTAGTGACCATAACTTCTTACCATACTTATGGTATCTCTTTGGTATATAACTTAAGCCTTACTCAGTCTCTTTGTATGTCGCTCCGACTTAGTACCATACCAACTTGGTTTACTGTTGCTCTTTGCGCTATTAAGTATCCTTAATATTAACCTAACCTATAACCCAATCGATTTTTGGATTGTATTTCTGTAATTAAAGCATTCTTAGTATCGCCTTATCCTGTCCTAATGGTAGGATATTAAAAGACATTCTAACTGGTCTTCCTTTAATAGTTAACTGAATAGGTTCTATTTTAAGATTAATAACGCCTTCTCTATAGGCTATCTAATCTTCTAAAATTGTTATAAGTGGATATAGGTGTTTTTTCTGTCTATATAGTAACCCTATCCTTTCTACTACTTTTAGTAACACGTGGTTCCTTATTACTTCACTATCTATTAACGCTTTAAACTGCTGATCTTGCTACTTAACTTATAAGTTTAGGTATTGTCCTTGCATTCCTTTAAGGGTCTAAGGCTCTAATACTAGTTCCCTCTGGTTCTGTGCGCCTCCCCTTTTCCCAACTATTGGCTACTAGATTCTATTTGTACTTAGTCCAACCTTAGCTAATACTTAGTTTGTTTCTTTTCCTCTATGTGCTATAGATAAGTGTTTTCTAGGCACTTCCACTACTGTTATCCGTCTAGGTATTCTTCCGTAAGGAATCTTCCTAGTTAAAATGTTAAGTCTCCTTAACCTTATACTTCTACTGGGTGCCATCTATATATATACTTGGCGTTTTTAAACCGCCTTTCCTTGGGTGCCCAATACATCCTAGTTAGGTACTTCCGGTTCTTATCTTTTGGTGCTCTATGCATGTTGCAGGTGTTATCTATATAAGCTATCTACAATAGTATATAATGCGCTGGGTGACTTAGGTTAACTCTTAGTTTATCTTTATCTTTAAGTTTAAATCTATACTGGGTCGACCTAACTACTGGTATTTCTGTTGTGGGTACTAAGATTTGTCGTTTACTTCTTTAGTCCCTAGATCCTTTTTCTAGGTTCCTTAATATTATAATTAATACCCCTTTAATATAACTTATGTGTTTTTCCGTAATAGGTTGGTCTTGGACAACTTTTTTATCTAGCTATATATAAAAGTCTTCCTATTTATTATTATGTCATTGCCTATACTACTTTCCGTATAACTGGTTTAGTGTGTATAGTCTATCTATTAGAAAGTACCTTATTATTGCTATATTATGATATCCTTTAGTATGCCTTTCTTTAAATCTGGTTAGGATATCTAGATCCTTCTCTTATTCTAGTTTATCTAACCACTTCGCCCTAGGTGTCCCTGCACTTGGCCTATTAGTAATTCTTTATACGGGTACTCTATCCCTTTTACGGTTTAGCATGCTAGATCTCTAGTCTAGTTTCTACTCTTGCTATGCGATAATTCTTGTCCTAAACTTATCTATAGTTTCTTGTTTTCTACGTCTTGTAGCTAGATCCTTGTAGTTATCTTACTTTTTAATCCTAGTATTAACTGTTTAATCTTTAGGCTAAACACTGCGTTTACCTAGGATTGCTAACGTTCTTATTTGTTCCCTAAACTTGTAGTTCTTAAACTTGCGTCCTGTACTTATTTGTTTGTTTATAAACTAAGTAGCTGCCCTTTCCTATTGGTTTTCGTCTGTTATGGGTCCTTAGGTGTGTCTTATCTTATCTTAAGAATCTTAAGCTTCTTGTATCTCTTCTTAAGAATCTTAAGCCTATGGCCTTTTACCTTTATTAAGTAATAAGCTAGCACTAGCAGTTATCTGCTTGCTTAGTTTCTTCTAAACATTACTCCTATTATCTTGTAAAGCAATAGAAATCGTATCTAATGGTGTTATAATATTCGTTACTAAACCTTGTTCTATAATGGTCTTAGTCTCTACTTCTATTTTGACTTCTCTAAGGTCTATATGCTCCTAGTAAGCTGCCTTTATTGCCTTATTATTAGTAAATGCTTCGCCTATGTCTAACTTATTATCTTTAATGTCCGACCTATAAGCTGGTTCGTTGGTTCCTCTAAACTTAGATAATAATGGCTCCTATAGCTAATAGCTTGCGCCGTACTTAGCGTCCTTATAAATTCGGTATACGTTGTTATAACAAAACGCAAAACTATTAATTAAACATTCTTTTGTTCCTTATAGTGCACCATTATCCCTTTATATATACGTGCTATCTGCTAGCCTGGTTCCCTTTACTATATAATTACTCTAACCACCTCTATAGTCTCTGGCGAAATAACCTTGTTTTCTGCAATTTATATAAGCCCTATCTTTAAACTATTTTTCTTGTTATGGAGTCCGCCTAAACGTCTTCTGCTGCTAAGATCTTTGGTTTGGCCTTTGCTCCTAGGTCCTTTAATTACTAGATCCTTAACTTCTAGGTTTCTATAGTTTCTTTTCCCACCTTTAGGTTTCTTTAGTATTACTTAGGTCTATTAGCTCTGCGCTATTCCACGGTTTTTAACTCTATGTCTATTGTTGCGTACTCTGCGCCTTATATAACTGTGGAACTCTGTCCTAACCCTTCTTAGCCTGTTCTCTTTAATAGATCCTATTATTGATCTTTATTAACTGGTCTATTAGTTCTCTTAAAGTATCCATATCTTTTATTAGGATAATTATGTCCTAGACTTTAGCCTTCAGTCCTTGCTTATACTATGCTATAAGCGCCCTATTATTCCACTTAACCTATATGGCTAGTATTTAAAACTGCGTTGTATACTTAATTACTGAAGTGCGTTATACTAAGTTCTAAAGTTTCCGTTCCGCTGTTATGGTTACTTTGGGGTCTTTAAATATTTATATTAACTGTTCTGTAAATCCGTTCCAACTTATAAATATATACCATATGTCTAGGTTAGTAGTTGTTATACCGTTTACTTGTATCTCTATAAGGTAAGGCTTAAACTACTCTAGAGCTCTTCCTAATAAGAATAGTCCTACGTACGCTACCTGGTCCGTAGGTGTTGCTAACTTCGCTCCTTTCTGCATAACCTTAAAATATATCTGCGTAAGAAACCCTTTAAGCTTTAACTTCTCTCCTAAGAACCATTTAATTAAAGGTAACTTAACCTTTACTACTCTAATTCCATTAATGCGTTCTTTAAGTAGCCTACTATTATCCTATAAGTGATTAACTATTTCCTATAACTAACCTTACGTAACTACTTAAGAATCCGTGTCCGCTATACTAGTATCTCCTAACCCTAAGGTTATGGCTGCCGTCAACGTCGTTGTGACTGGTGCTTTAGGTGGTATGTTATTTAATCTTATTTAATACTATAACCTTAATAGTGAATGTGTAACGGAACCTTATAGCAGGAACTACGGTAGGTCCTATTATTAGGCTGGGTATATAGGTAAGAATAGTATTAACAACTTAATAATAACTGGTGGAGTAGTTGCCTAATAGATTAACTCCAATTGTATTCTAAGATTTACTACGAAGAGAGAACTATCTGGGTAGGGACTATGGTCCTTTAAATACATAACTATACGCCTAAGAAATCCCTTCGCTCCGTAAGGTATGTGTGCTCTGTCTACTCTGTTATAGATCACACAGATCACATAGATTATATAGATCACACTACGTGACCTTAGCTACTATTCCTCGTCATATAGTTCCACCAGATCTATTTTAGATCGTGCCTGTATTAACTAACTAGCTTCCTCCAACTCTTCTCCAAGTAGTCGTAACACCGTACTTAAGCTGTCCGTAATACTTTGCCTGCATCTTTGCTGTAGACCACTTTGCCGTTTACTTCTTTGCCGTCCGCCTCTCTACTGCCGCCACCTAATGCTTCTAAAAGGAGGCTTAATAAGGCTCGGTTATCTTCTTTTCTTAAAAAGTAGGCTGAAAAGGCTGCTGATACAAATCTAAAGGCTAAGATAGCCATTAAATCGTATGTGTTAGTTATACTGTTTTAATATCTTATCTACTAATTTACCTCTTATAGTGACCTAAATATTTATAAGGTTTCTTCAGATAGCGAATCTTTAGATAGCGGCAAAGATAAAGATCTTAATAACGCCAACTCTTATAATCTCCGCAGCCCTTATAATCTCCATAGCCCTCGCAATCTCCGTAGCCCTCGCAATCTCTGTAGTACCATAAATATAAACAAGCGCCTTCCTATCCAAGTACTGTTAGCGAATAAATGGTACACTCCAAAAGCTAGTGTTTGGGAGAATATGAAGGAAAGTCGCTAGCGGATATTAACACACGTCTAGAATATTAAGGGTTGCTTTAGTAAGCTACGCAACCCGCTATATACTCTATGTAAAAAGCATAGCCACGAATATCGCGTTTACAAAAAGGACTCTAGGCCTCATTTTAGGGGTACGTGCTTAAGATATCGTATAGGTAGTAGGTCGTGCGGAAAGGTACATGCTAATAGTATACTATTATTCTATTAGCTAACACGCGTATAGGAAAGTTTACTAAATCTAGAGCCGGTTATACCTTAGGGTAAAAAACGTGCGAAGTTAGCTTCTGCTACATCGGCAAAATATGGTACCCTTTCAATGGCCTCAATGGTTGGTGGTTGACGCAATTGGCGCGCAGTTGAGGTCATTTGGCAACTCGACCGACTAGCCTATGTCGTGTTTTTTTAACACGCAGC
>Ga0307507_10002538_pt1 | contig 37985 bp, 7 predicted proteins | sample 7_EM_MG_FD_207223 | JGI IMG/M metagenome (GOLD analysis project Ga0307507, IMG submission 207223) | Populus trichocarpa ectomycorrhiza microbial communities from riparian zone in the Pacific Northwest, United States - 7_EM | ecosystem: Host-associated > Plants > Roots > Unclassified | place...
GGGGGGGTGGGGGGCGGCGGGGGGCCCGCCCCCCCCCCCCCCCCCAAAGATTACAGCACTGGCAAATTGCTGTTAGATTGCTGTAAACTACCGTTACGTAATGGCAAGTTTCGGCAAGTTGCTATTACGTAACTAGAAGATTGTATATAACTTTAAGCGGTGCTTCCGTTCTTCTTATTTCCTTTCTTTAGCTTTAGATCCTCGTTTATAGACAATCTGATTATACAGGCTTGCGCGACCCTCTTGCCGTACTCGTGCCTTAATTGACTAAGTCGCTAATAGGGTGGGCAGCTCGCCTATCTAGGCAGCTCGCCTATTATGTACGTTACTATTATAAGGGAATATAAGCTATGCGTGGTCTATTATAGGTAGTAGTTCCAACTAGTTGTCCTAGTAGTAATTAATAAAGGGGCGAAGTTGCTGGTTAAGGTATTAGTTTATAATCTTGGTTTGGCCATTAGTCTAAGGGTAAAATATAGTAGAGAGACTAAGCTTAATCCTAAGGATGCGGTAGAATTTATCCTAAAAGTCTAATATAAATTGGGGTCTATAGTTAGAGATAATTAACTTAGGAGCGCTATAGATCTGGTAGATGTTGTTAACGTATATATAGGCTATATCCTTTATAGTTATAGTCTTAAAGTAAGTGTCCGTACCACTTCCGGTAGTACGTATCGCTATTGCTATAGTATTGGGGTAACTGGTTAATTGATTAATGCTTAATTAATTCTCCTATTCTACAGGTGGAATTTAGTGGATTTCCTAAGCTCGCCTAGCTTACGTGATTACGTACAACTGCATTACGAAACCTTGTTCAGACACTAGGGGCATTTAGTTTTATAACGGTGCTTAAGCGCGCCACCTACCGAATTCTGCCAAGTTCCATCAGGTTCTGCTAAATTCTGCTATGTCGCTAAAGTGACCAATTACGATTTTCCATGCCTAGCATGGAAAATTGCCATTGGCTTGCTTACTACTAGTGCCTTAGCTGTTAGCTTAATATCTTTACACTCTCTATTCCTGCCTCTCCGTCTTCTCCTTTTTCTACCCACTTAGTAACCTATAGCTTAATTATATTCGTATTAATTAGGTCCTTTAACGCCTGGCAAGGCTTTAATTTTATCATAGCGTCAGCAGGGTTACTATTTCCGTTAATCCACTTAATCTCTGCTATCTCTCTTCTTTTATATAATTATTGTAAATATATTAGGTTAACTATAAGTCGTTTCTCTTATGTTGTCCTGAGCTTAACTAAGCAATTATATAGAGATTTTAAATTAGTATAGAGGATAACTGGTAGTTGTTTGAGTTATAGGATTTTCTTAATGGTTGCTTTAATTGCAGCTCTAGTGTTAAATCTATGGGCCATTCCGTATAATTTAGATGCTAGGATACTTTATATAACCCGCTTACATTTAATAGATAACCAGTAGAGGATATTAGCCTTATTGTCTTTGTTTATAAGTATAATAACAAAGCTAATTTGGGATAAGAGGTCCTAGTTATTCGCAAAAGATAAGTCTATAAAGATTATTAATTTAAGGAAGTCTTTGCTAGTATTAAGTTATATAAAATAGAGCCCTTTTAAGGGGTTATCGATCTGCTACTATAGCCGCTTATTAAGCTACTTCGCGTATTCCTCCTTTAGATTAATAACTTGTGCTATAAATAAGAGATTAAAGGCAGCTTCTAATTGGCAGACTATGGCGATATAAGCTCCTCTTGCTCTCTAAGCAATATACTAATCCTTTAGTATACCTGCCTTATAGACTTCCCCTCTGGAGCTAGTTAGGTCTATAGCCTTTATAGTAACCAACTTTAGGTTCTAGCATTAACGTTCCTAAGTAAAGGCTATTAAATCTTCCTCTTGCTTAATATAGCCTCTATTAAACTTAATTGGGGTATTTAGTATAAGCTTCTCTCTCTCTTTTACTAGGAACTTTGCCTTCTAAAGCCTAACTTCTTTAGCCTCCGTAAAAGTTTTATTAGTAAGGAATAGTGTGTTATTAGTCTGCAGTTCTATAATTCTAAAGCCGTTGTTAGTTGTATATAATAAGTAGGGGTTGTATATTAACTGGTTTATCTATAGCTTATTAAGGTGGTAATGGTAGTATATATTAAACTAATGGTTACTAGCTTCCGGGATAATGTAGAGTAGTTTAATAACTCTTAGAATTAATCTATTATTTAGTCTAAGTTCTAGTAGTGGGCGTATAAAGAAGTCTCTGTTTAGGTGGGTACTAGACTATATATAAGCTTATAAGATATCCTATAGGTATAAAAAAGCTAGTCTTCTTTTATTTCCCTATAGGGTTGCTATAAGCGCTAGGATAATTCTTTGGCTAACATATTAAATAGTTAGTAATTATATTAAGACCAGGTCTTTGCTATAGTTATTATAGGCTTATATAACTAGTCTAGACTTTTTAAAGGCCTTATCTATTCCAGTGTTCTTAATCTTATTAATAAATTGGGAGTTAAAGATTCTAACTCCTTCTAGGGTATCTGCTGTATTAATAAACTTAAAGACACCTTTCTTAAGTAAACCGTTTATCTCCTTATATTAAGACTCTGTAAATAACAGTAAGGTATACTTAAAGGTTATAGTATTAGGTTTTGTTAGGCTGTTGTTAATAAATATTAATATATCTGCGGTGTTTTACTGGGACTTTATTAGTGATTATTGTATCCATTTTAATTTTTAGGGGGATGCACTAGCTGCTAGTTCCTTGGTTGGTTCCTTAGTTAGTTCTTTAGTTAGTTCCTTAGTTAGTTCCTTAGTTAGTTCTTTCTCTAGTTCCTTATTAGGTTCTTCTAGTTTGGGTTATAGGTATAGCTTTACTACTATGGTCCTAAAATTGGTAGGTCCGCTAGGGAGCTATACCTTATATATCTCTCTGTTAATTCTAAGTAACTTAAATAGGCTAGTCTATCTACTGCTCTGTCTAGTATTGCCTTTACGCTATATAAGTATTTCTAAGTTAAGGGGGAGGTTATAGATTGTGGTAACAGATGGACCGTTTTGTTGGTTTAGTATATTATTAACTTACTTCTTTGCCCTAATCCTTGCGATCTCCTTTATTGCCTTCTTTATAGCTGCCGCTTGCTATATAATAGAGGGTACTAGTAGGTTGAGTTTACTTATATAAGGATAGGTACTAAAGATAAAAAGTGTTGGGACTAAGCCATTTGGGTTAGCTGTGTTATTGGCGGCTTTTACTACTATTTATAGAGCTAATTTCTTAGTTATTCCTAAGTCCTATAGCTCCTCTATAATTATCTAGTATACTTAGTATAGGGTTAAATAAGCTTTTTCTACCATTCTAATAGACCAGTAAGCTTTTACTAGGACGCTCTTAGTTAATATAGCTATTGCTATAGCGTGCTATTAAAACTCCTTGCTTATAAAGTTCTTTTTAGTATTATAGGTAATGTAATTAGGTGGTCTAATATAGGTGTTAATCTAGTATAGTTATAGAATATCCTAAGTGTGCTTTGTGGAGATGTTCTATAGCTATCTTGCGGCTTAAAATCTAGTAGCTTTGTTAATTATATAGAGGACAGGGCTTCTATTAATATATATAATAAAAATAAAAATAGAATAGTTAAAATTAGAATCTTGGTCTTCCTATAATATAAACTTAAACTATTTAGGGGATTTACTGTGCTTCTAGCAGTAGGAATAGTACTTAGTGAGATAGTTAATAACCTACTTATTAATGTTATTGTGGCTAGAGTGTTTTAATACCTTATATAGCTTATCTGCTAATAGATGTCTAAAGCGGCGGTAGAGTTGGCGGAGTTTAGTAGTGGTTAGGTAGCAAGGGTTTTGGTTAAATAAGTAGGTTATAAATAACTATAGTAACTCTTCCCATAGCAAGAAGGGGTAGCCAAATTGGCGAACTACTGGTACTGATTTTATTAGGGTAACTAGGATGTTCTTAAGGTTATTATAATAGGCTTTTAGTATGTCTATATCTACAAGATATAGTAAGAAAGGTATATTGGCCTTTATAATATAAAACTTAACATTGCTAACTAGTGTATTAACTATAACGGAGCTAATAGAAGAGGTAGAGCCGATGCTAAACTAGATATTAATAGCGCTAGTTTTTAAGGTATTAATAACGGTATTATAGACCTTCTTGTATATAAGGTATTATCTATAACCTACTGTTAACCTCTTTAAGGCTCCAGTGTTAATTATTACTCTATAAAACTTGTTAGAGGTATATTAGCTGGTAGTAATATAGGTAAATAGGTTTAGGTCGTTGTAATAAGCAGTTAGGTTAATGTTAGTAATTATATAGGTAAAGGATTGATCCGCTAAGTTAGTTATAGTATTAATGGCTCCTCTATGCTATATTGTTCTAAAAGAGGTAAGGAATAGTTTAGTCTGTTCCTAAGTTAGAGATACTAGTGGTAACTTAATATTAATTATAAGAGCTTCTATTGCGTTATTAATAGATTCCAAATTAAGTTTATTATTATAATCTATTCCCTTATACTTAGTAATGTATTACTTAGCGTGTCTATTAAAGCGGCAGTTAAATCTGTCCTTAAACTTCTTCTTTAATTTATCGCATTCTTCTCTTAAGTGTTTAGATAACTAGTAATCTTCCTTATAGCAAACAAAGCAGCGCTTCTTAGGTAGTATATATCAGTTAGGTGGTCTATTATACGGTCAAGATAGTAGCTAGGGGTACTGTTTATAGTAACGGCGGTCAGTAAAGAAAGCTTAGGGGTTCTTATTGTTTAACTTTTCAAAAGTTATAATGGAAGATTATAGGTTATTAATTAAGCCAGTTAGGTTGTTAGAAGGTTTAAAGTAGGTATATTAACAAGCTGGTAACTCCTAGTAAGCGTTAATAAGTTTATTATAGAGGAACTTGTTAGTACGTAAGTCTAGGTTAAGGCTATGCTAGAGGTGTTTTAGTTCTTTAATAAGCAATTGCAGACAGTCTAGGGTTAATTTTTTAGTATTCTTACCTTTGCTTATTATAGACCTTAAGGTTATTAAGTTCTATTGCCCTAGTATGCCATGCCTATACTTAGGTCCCTTAAAGTAGTTACATATAGCATCGCAGATTTGGTTAAATGAAAGGGTTAGGGTAACATTTTTAAGGTTAGTGTAGTAGTGGCTAAGTGCTAAGCCGCGTAGCATTATAGGATAGGCTTTAACCTTAGCTTCTTAGGGTATATTAGCTCTGCTATAAAGGTTATAGAAGATGGTAAGTTTAAAGTTAAAATTGTTATCTTCTCCGCTGTACTTATTATCTTCTATATATATCTTCGCAAGGTTTATTAACTCCTTGCTAAAACCCTAGTTTTAACTCTATCCCCTAGGTGGTTCTAGTTATAGGGTTAGGTTAATATAATTAGACTTCCGTTATAGGGGTAGTGTAGGAGTAGGCTAAAGTATGGCGGTAAGTAGTATCGTGGGTAGAATGGGGTTTGTAGGTGGTATCGTAAGTAGGGTAGGGTTTATAGTTGGTAAGATTAAGGTTAGGGTTTTAATAGTACTAGTGCTAGTAAAATTGTTCTTAAGGAGGTAGTCAATTTGTCCTAAATTAAACTTTCCTCTAGTTACTATATGTTCCCTAATCTTAAGCTTAGTCTATTTTATAGGCTCTTCTTTTTATAGGGTGTTAAAAAGTGACCATAGGACTATAATACGTCTGTCCTTCTTAACCTATACTCCGTGAACTTAAAGGAAGTGTTAGAGGTTACAAATAGTTGTCTAGTTATAATTCTTAAAGACTTCTGGTATAAAGGTGCTAAAGTTATCATGGTAAAGCTCCTATAGGTTATCGTCTGTTATATTATAAAGTCTATATTCCATAATCTTGTACTGTATAAATTCACTAATTTCTTCTTTGTTAATGTTTTTAGACTATATATTAAGTCCTTCGTTCTATCTCCTCTGTCCTTCTTTAACTTATACCCTAATGTTTAACATATTAATTCTTGTCGTGTAACTCTTGTAGGTTTAATTTTAGGTTCTAAACGCGTAATAGACGCGAATTAATACAAACGCGTGATGGACGCGAGTGTTTTAAGTTTAAATGCGTAATGGACGCGAACTAAAGGCCTATTAAAAGGGGTCGGTTCTTTAAGTACCTAAAGGCTATATATAAAGAATCAAGGGCCTATTAGATAGGGGTTAACTTTTTAAATACACGTTAACTAATGCTCCTTAACGTGATCTGGGTAGTATAAAATGCGTAATAGACGCGAACCAAGGGCCTATTAAAAGGGGTTAGTTCCTTAAATACCTAAGGGCCGTGTATAAAAAATTAAGGGCCTATTAGATAGGGGTTGACTTTTTAAATATATGTCGACTGATGCTCCTTAGTAAACGAGATTGGTAGAGGCCTATAGCAGGGACTGATTGAGCTCGTCTCTCTTTATAGATGATATGTCTCCTAATCTATAATCACTAATCAGTGTCCGTACCACTTCCGGTAGTACGTATCGCTATTGCAATAGTATTAGGGTAACTGGTTAATTGATTAATGCTTAATTAATTCTCCTATTCTATAGGTGGGATTTGGTGGATTTCCTGAGCTCGCTTAGCTTATGTAATCGCGTGCAACTGCATTACGAAACCTTGTTCAGACAGTAAGGGAGGGAAATAGCTTGCTTACTTAATTGGTTAACTATTATAAAGGCTATATTATAGCTATATTTATCCTTTAAAAATAATTTAAAGTCTATTATAATATATTGCTAAGGGCGTTTAGGAACTAGTAGTGGTTATAGCTATCTAGGTATTTAATCCCTAGGGGTATCTGTATATTTACAAGTATAACAGTTTTTAATAAATTGTTACATATTAAATAGAAGCCCTTACTAATAGTAACGAGGCGCTAGTAGCTAGTGGGTTTTATCTTAACTAGGGTACACTATAGAGACTTAACAGTAGGCTTTACAAATTAGCTTAGTTTATAGGTTATTAATATTAGGCACTATAAGCTGTTCTTAGTATAAGAGTAGTCTATCTTCTATTTTTAAATTAGGGTTACCTTTTATAGCTTAGTTGCAGAGGGCTTTTAGGGATTTAGCCATACGGCTTATAATTAGGATGCAATTAATTAGTCCTATTAGTTTATCTAGGATCTTTCCTTTTAAGGGTACTAGCTTATTCTGTTTAGAGCTTAAATCCTTAAGGATTTATAGATTAAGCTATTTAGGATAGAGGAGGGCACATATCTAGTGCTAAGCCTTTAGCTTATTTTATGGCTCTATATCCTATTCTCTCTAGGTTAAAGTATTAGCCTTAAAATTTTATTTGTTAGGGTAGTATATAATCATAAAGAAGAATTTGTTAGATAATCTGTATTCTCTAAGGCGTGGGACACGTGCACGGGGCACGTGTATTGTAAATCTCTTTATAGAGCCCCAGGGGCCCTAGGTTAAGCAAGAAATATCAATTAACAATTAAGTCAAGATTATCAATCAATCAACCTATTTTATCAATGAACTGCTCTACACGAACTTCGCGACAGTTATAAGCCCAGTCTGCCGACTTAAGAAGCTATTTAGCTATTACTCAATCATTTAAAGAAATTCTACCTCATCGTCAGACTCTAACACCTTATCGTTAAGACGCAGACTCTAACAGAAATCCTACCTTAATTGTCACAGGACGATTCCGACACGAGATTCCATGAGATTCCACAAGATTCCACCTTAATCGTTATAGGACGATCCTGACGACAGGACGATCCTAACGACCCTGACGACCCTAACGATAAGGACGATCCTGTCAACAAGGACGATTCTAATAACAAAATACCATCTCAATTCCCCTTTACCTATTAGTTAAATGACTCCACCGTTAAGTTTGTTAACTATAATTATCCTCAATAAACCAGAAGACTGGGAGCAATGGCTATGGCAACTCTAAGCCCTTATGGATCAGCGAATTTGGGCCCACGTTGACCCAGACAATACAGCACCTTAATAAGGCCTACTACAAGAACCAGCCTATCCAAAATTTATAGATTTTAACGAGGATGCAACCTTATATGCATAGCTCTCAACAAATTAACAGAAAGCGTATAAGAATAGCAGACGATACTACAACTAGGATATAAAGTATTTCCTAAGACAGGAAGATTATCTTTAACAGATCCGCACCTAGATTACATCTATAGTATTAATTTAGAAGAAGCTACTGCTTAACCCTTTCTTAATAATTAAAGAATGGCTATCCCGGCTAAAAGAGAACACAGAACCTACCTTATTATTTATTAGGAAAAAGGTACAACACTAGTATATAGAAGCCCTTAAGGGGTTCAAACACTTATTAAAATTAAATTAGTGGTTAGATTAATAGGAACACGTAATAGTACTAGGAGAGAAGTATAAGATCCCTTAAATATCCGATGGAATCTGGCTTCAAGATTTAGTAGAAGTTATTTAACTTTTTAGCGACGCCTACTATATAAAGTATACTACTAAGTTAAATAACCCTTAGAAGTTAAGATCTTTTAAATACCGTAGAGTAGTAAAGGAGCTACAAGAAGGACTTAGAAGACCCTTAGAGAAAGCCAATACTACTATAAAAGGGAGTACCTTTAATACAGACTTTGCAGAGTAAGCCATTAAGGATCACTTTAATACTACTAAAGGTTTACAAAAAGGAAAGGCCTTAGCACGCACTAGCCGCTTAAAGAGAGCCGGGTTATTAGTTAAGGAGACGTCCCAAAAGAAGCTAACACCCAAGTGCTTAGCGTGCGAAAGAAGAGGACACTCTATTTAGGACTATTGGTGTTTATTTAAAGATAAGAGACCTACAGGAGTTATAATTAGAGATGCTCGTATTAAAAAGGCACTAAGGAAGGTAGAATAAAATAAGGATCTTGCTAATCTAGTTACCAAAATTAGACTTAAACAAGAAGACAAAACTTAACAATAACAAGACAAGAGCAAGGGAATCCTACGTCTCAAGGACGTTGCCTTTTATACAGACTTCACGAATCTAGTGTCATTCCGTCTACTTTAAAAATAAGAGTACTACTAGGATAATAAAGGATAACACAATCCTATACTAAATGGAAGAACGTTATGGATAACAGACTATTAAAATACGTCCAACCAGGGAGTCTATTAGCGTTTAATATAAGCCAACTACTACGCCGCCAATAGAAGCGTAGAGTATTATTAAGAGACATTTATCTAGATGCGAAAGGTAATATATAACTACGGTATCTGCGTCTAGGTTATCTAGGACCTATAAGGTCTTACAAAGGTTCTCGGATTAGAATATCAATAAACCCTATCTTAACCTCCTAACTGGACTGACCTTAAGGAAGCGCTAAGGGGTTATATTTAAGCCTTTGGCACCACACACCTAAGCTTAAAATAGTACCGCCAAACGCTTAGGGGGTATAATTATTAAAAAAGCACGTAACGGGATAGCAGATCTTTAGCTTAATAAGACCTACCTACAAAAGCTACTGCATTGGCGAGTATGACCTATGGCGATCACCGTAAAATTCGACCTAGAGACAATATAGAAAGATACAGACAACGTAATTGTCTATTACAATCTCAATAAAGTCGTTTATTAATAATATTGTCTTCTACTACTAAAAGACAAATAAGAAGAAAGCTTAAGAAGTAATTAAGGATCTAAGTAAGGAATACCAGATAAGTACCCTTAGCGAGCTAAAATAGTTTCTAGGAATCCATATATTACGTAATTATAGCTAGAGGCTCCTGTAGCTATCCTAGGAAGCCTATATTAAGAAGATAGCTAACCAGTATAAGATAGATCTTAAAGGGCATCTTCTAGACACTCCTATGGCAGAATCGGAACTCCTCCCTACTAATTACCGATTGATCCATCCAACGCTTCCGTCCCTAATATAGACCTACTAGTCCGTCCTATATCCCTACTCAAAGAAGCAGCTTCTATAATGCTATATTAGAGACCAGTACCTATATAGCATAAGGAGTAGAGTAATCTACTATAGAGGAGATAAGGAAGGAATAAACAGGAAAGAGAGAGATAAAGGAATAAGCGATAAAGGATAAGACGACGGAGACGGTAGAGGTAAAGCGTAATTATTTATCTATGCTAGTAATGCATTATTCGCGGACAACTCCGTTGACAGAAAGAGCTCGCAAGGATATATTATAAAGCTATTTAGGGGACCGATCACACAGAGAGCAAATAAGTAGGATATAGTAACTACGCCGAGCACAGAAGCCAAGTTGTTAGCCCTATCTTAGATAGTAAAAGAAGCTATCTTTACCAGCAGGATATTTAAAGCTCCAACACGTTGATATCTATCAATATTTAATGCGTTAAGAATACGCAATAAGACGAGTGGTATTTTAATAGAAAGTAATAAAGGAGATAATTGCTAATGGACTTACGAAGGCCCTATCCAAGTAGAGGTTTTAGAACTTCGTCAACCTAGTTGGAATGGTAGATATCAAGAAGCAGCTAAATAAGAAGCAACTGGAGGACCTAAGGGAGAAGGAAGGATTTAATTGACGCATTAACGGATATAAGAACGTAGTTAGCTTTAACCTTAAAAGAGCTTAAAGCTAAGGAGGTATATTAGATAATCTATATTCTCTAAGGCGTGGGACACGTACACGGGGCATATGCATTATAAATCTCTTTATAGAGCCCTAGGGGCCCTAGGTTAAGCAAGAAACATCAATCAACAATCAAGTCAAGATTATTAATCAATCAACCCATTTTATCAATGAACTGCTCTATACGAACTTCGCGACAGAATTAGGAGAGTATTTTAGCCTACTAGGCCTATTAACTAGTAAGCTGCTTTATTATTATAAAATACTTAAGGGCTTTATAATTAGCATAGACTTTAATCTAAGAGTCTGTACTTCTAAGCTCCGTATATTACTAGGATAATAATTATACAATAGCTAGTATTTCCTTATTATGTACCTTATAGTTATATTTAGTTAGGGCTATTATCTTTAAGAAGAAAGTAATAGGGTACTATTTACTGTCTAGGTATAGCTGTAAAAGGACCCCTACTACTACTCTATTAGATATATCTATTTTTAGTATTAATTCTAAGTCTAGGTTATAGTAATAGAGAATTAGGGAGGAGATAAGTTGGTTCTTTAACTCCTTAAAGGCTTCTATATAGTTATTATTAAAAATAAAAGGCGTATTGTTCCTAGTTAGTTGTATAAAAGGCTTAGCCATAACTCTGTAATTATGGATAAACTAATAGTAGAAATTGTAAAAGCTAAAAAAGGACTGGATTCCCTTTATAGTATAAGGGGATTTCTAGTTATAGATTGCTTTAACCTTCTTAAGGTCAACTTTAATTCTTTTTATACTAATAATAAACCTAAGGTACTTTATGCGTTTTACTCTAAATTTATATTTCTTAATATTAACTTATAGGCCTATATTCCGCAACCTCTCTAGGACCTTCTCAATATAAACTTAGTGCTTAAGTTTATTGTCTAAGTATATAAGAATATTATCTAGGTATACTATACAGAATTTATTAAGGTAATTAAAAAGAACATTATTTATATACTATTAGTACATAGCTAGCCTATTTATTAGTCTAAAAGGAAGGACTTTATATTTATAAGAACCGTAATAGGTATAGAATGTTATTAGATCTTTTAATATAGGGTCCATCCTAATTTAATAGAAAGCTTAGCGGATATTAAGCTTAGTAAAGATTTTGGCTTAGCTTAGGCGTATAAGGGTCTTGTTAATTAGGGGGAGAGGGTAATAGTTATAACGGTTCGTCTACATAGCTACCATCGAGGCGTCGTCGGTCACGGATCAACGTTGCCCTAACGTTGCCCCGACGACCGAACATGTACATAGTCGTCTACCGCGCCCCTTTCTTTAAGCCCTTACCTTAGTCTACTTATAATATAGCCCCTTATTGTTGCCTAATCTATCAGACCGCTCCCATAGGAAGCTAGCCGTGACATTAGACTAAGGTCTTCTTCAATTGACCTGTAGAGGCGATATAATACTAGGTCCAACGGTTAAACGCGTAGCCAGACAGAGAGCTGTTCTACTATCATGACTACTGACCAACTAACCTACTAAAGCCCTATATTGAGCAGGCAACTATAATAGCGGGTTAAGCAGCTGAAAGAAGAGACTGCAGTAATTAGATTAAAAGGATCACCCTAACTACAACCCGAGAAATTAAAAGAGACACTATAGCGAGAAAGAGTGCATTAAGGCCTAGTGCACTAGAGATAGCCATTAACCCAGCGCTAGCAGGGCGCGAGGAACCTGTAGATGCGACACTTGAGCCACCAGAGCTCTAACCGTACTATGGCGAGACGGAGCTTTCGGATGATATAAAGAGTAAATAGGACCGTCTTATGGCGTAATTAGAAGACGACGAAGACCCTATATACTTTAAGATGGAGACTAAGAGAGAGTACACAGCTATAACTACTTAAAAGCTATCCGAGATACCTACAACCAAACTTATAGAGGAGCCGCGGCTCCAGGGAATATAAAGGAAGGCGATGGAACAGCAGATTACTATGCTATGGCGTCTTACAAACAACTACACGCATAAAGCTCTTAATGCGAAAGAGGAAGCTTAAGCAAAAATAGCGGAGCTTAAGGAGCACCTAGATAATAGGACAAATAAGCTCCATAAAGCTAATTGGAAGATATTAAGAATAGGCCGTAAGGTTACTATACAAGCCCCAGATCAGGAAGATAGCAAGTAAGGAAGCACACTGTTACGGACGATATGAGAAGGGACACCACTCTCTTAGATAAGCAGTGTTGCGAGTTTAGGACGCATGGCAAAATTTCTAGACCCATCTACGCTAATAGATGGGAAAGAGCCTACCTATTATGCCTAGAGCGGCTATGTACGAAATAAGCTTCAATCTAATGTAGACTGGTTCTATTAAGACAACCCAGATTAGGAAGAAGATGCAAAGGTAGCGTATATTAAGACACGTGTAGGCGGCAAAGCTTATAACTACCTTTTACCCTACCTAGAAGCAGAGCGCAATATAGGACGCAACCCTACCAGCAAAGAAGTACTTAAGTTCCTAGAGAACGTCTTCAAGGATCCAGATTGCCGCATTAAGGCCTAGCAGGAACTTAAAGGCCTTAGGATGCCATACCTAGGAGACTTCAACCATTTCCAATCTAACTTTGTACGGCTGGCAAATATCTTAAGGATGCCACAAGATCAGTAGAAAAAGGAACTTTATAATAAGCTTTACGACAACCTACATGTCCAAATAGAAGTTAAGGTGGTAGATAAAGACTGTAGCTTCTAGGCCTATTACAGGACTGCCTAATAGTACACCTAAGGTCTAAAGCAGATAGGCAAGGAATAAAGTGACCGCAGAGCAGCCTAGGCTATTAAGAGAGCTTCCACTAGGGGCGCTAAAAAGACCAAAGGTCCCCCTCCCTCCTGGTAGCCTCTAACTCTAGCACCAGCCGCAAAAGTGCCAGTTACCTATTTTAACTATGGTAAGTAAGGACACTACTATAACAACTGCCTAGCGCCGAAGAAGATGGAAGCTAAAGTAATTAACCAAAGCAAAGAGTATAAGATAGTTACTGGCTTATTGGAATTGGAAAATAAGCAGCTCTAGGAGAAGTCTCCTACCTAGAGCAGATTGGAGCAATTAATATAGTGCCCATACAGCTAAAGGAAATCTTAGAAGGCGCAGCCCTTATAACGCTATGCAGGATTATGCTAGGCGGCATGGCTTTTAATATAATAAGCCTACTTAACTCTGGTGCGGGCGGAGAGGCTTTTATACACTATAAGCTACTGCTAATTATTAAGTAATAACTGTAACCAAAGCTCTACAAGATTAAAGGATGAGGAGTTGCTGTATTTGGCTATAACAACTAGCAAACGGATATAATTAGACAGCTCTTTAAGGCTAACCTAGTTATAAATGGCCAATAAGTCCCTATATAGTTCCTATTCTGTAATACTAGCCGCCATAATCTTCTTATTAGCTGTAGGTGGTTTAAGAAGACTGGGCCCTTATTAATTGCAAACACTAAGTCTTAGTATAGCAAACCAAGAGGAACTACCATGGTAGGCAGGACATAATTATACCAAGAAAGGAGCTCCTACCCCTGCTAATCAATAAGGATTACCAGAAAGATGCAGATTAAAGGGACGCACTACTAGACCTAGAGCCTAGGCCTACCCCCCAATATATCCTCAAACGTACAGTCGCAATCAGCCAACTCTAAGAGAAGAAGTCCTCTACTAAAATTAAGCCAGAGGGATAGGCTAAGCCAAAGCAAGCCAAGCGGGCCTTATACAACTATAAGCACACTCGGAAGATTAATACCCAAGACACAATTAGGAAAATGGAAGACCAGCTCCACCCTAGGCCAGCTCCACTGTTAAAGCTAAGAAAGAGAAGGCCTTTATTTACTAGGGAGTTTAGGGTAGCAGACATCACGCTACTTAAGGCAAGGAACTTCTTATAAGGAGTGAAGCACAAGGACATAGTAATTAGATATACCAGTCTCTATAAGATAGACCAGTTAATAGAGGATAGAAAGGGACAAGACGCCCTACCTAATAACAAGGAGGAACTTCGCCAGCTTGTCTATAAAAAGCTGCCGCAGCCCTACTAAGAATATACTGATAGCTTCTTAAAGGCTACATCTAATACGCTACCACCGCATCGCGAGGGAGTGGACCATAATATTATTCTTAAAGGCGATAGCCGCAATCTAGCCCCTAGCCCACTATATAATATATTACTAGAGCAGCTAGAGCTTATCAAGGTCTACCTATAGGAGCACTTATAGAAGGGGTTTATAGTACTAAGCAATATACCCTTTATAGCTTCAGCCCTATTTGCCAAGAAGCCTAGAGGGGGGTGGTGATTCTGCGTTAACTTTCAGAAGCTCAATACAATTACCAAGAAGGACCACTATCCGCTGCCATTAATTAAGGAGACGTTGATAAGGCTATTAAGAGCTAAAATCTTTACCAAGCTAGATATTCAGCAGGCTTTCTACCGTATACAGCTAAAGGAAGAGGTAGAGGAGTTGACCACCTTCCGTATAGGGTACGGATTGTATAAGTACCGCGTCCTACCCTTTAGACTATGCAACGGCCCTACATCCTTCTAGAGGTTCATTAACAGCGTCCTTTTTAACTACCTAGACGATTTCTGTATAGCCTATATGGACAACATTCTAATCTATTTGGACGACCCGCTAGAGCACGAGATCTATGTCAAGAAGGTCCTATAGAGGCTTTAAGAGGTAGGCCTATAAGCGGATATTAAGAAGAGCAAGTTTAGTGTTACTGAGACGAAGTTCTTAGGCTTTATTATCAGTACTAATGGGATTGCTATAGACACTAATAAGCTAGCTATGATTAGAGATTGGGAGCCTCCTACCTCTATAAAAGGAGTGCAATTTTTTCTAGGGTTCTGTAACTTCTACTAGGCCTTCTTAAAGGATTACGGCTAAGTTGTATGACTGCTTAGTAAGCTCACGAAGAAGAAAGCATGGCACCTACTAGGGGAGGAAGAGCTTAAAGCCTTTAAGTAAGTTAAGGCCTTTATGCTATTGGGCAGTGTAATAAAGCACTACTTACTGTTTTAAGACACCTGTGTGGAGACTGACGCAAGTGACGGAGTAGTAGCTGGGGTGCTAAACCAGCTGCAAGATAATGAGACCTAGAAGCCAGTAGCCTTCTTCTTAAAGACAATGTCCCCTAAAGAGATGCGGTATGAGATCTATAATAAAGAGATACTAGTAGTGATAAGAGGCCTATGGGAATAGCAAGGTCACCTTATTGGCCTCCAGCGTACACCCTTTATAGTAATTACAGACTATTAAGCCCTTAAGTACTTTATAACCAAGAGGCTGCTAAATCCACGGCAGGCCTGCTAGGTAGACCTACTAGCTGATTTCTATATATGGATTACCTATAGGCCAGGCACGGTAAATATAGTAGCTAATACCCTATTACGAAAGTAAGAGGACCTAAAGACGCAGAAAGAGAAGAACGTAGCCATACGCACTATATACTTAATTAACCCCGCCCTTATAATTGCTACACTAGAGGCAACCTCTAAGGACCTCCTAGTTGCAGCAAATCGCGAATAGCAGCTATATAAGCTAGTTAATCAGATACTTTAGGCTAATTGAACTAGTAAGTTGCTAGTAGGGCTATGTTAGCTAGCCAAGCAAGACTAGAAGGGCTAGAAGCTTTAAGGAGGACTACTTACCCACTTTAGCAAGCTAATGGTCCCTAATACTAACTGCCTCTATATCTACCTTATTACAGAGGTACACTCTTATTAGGTAACTGCTTACCCAGGCAAGATAAAGACTAGGAAACTTATAGTAGACTAATACTATTAGCTAGGACTACCCTTAGACTGCAATACCTATATAAGAAACTATAGGGCCTATAGGAGGACCTATATACCCCAGGACAAAACCCCAGGCCTGCTGCACCCCCTACTAATTGGTAAACGCTACTGGCAGAACATCTTTTTTAATTTTAAGTCCTTCCCAACGGACAAAAAAGGCTTCAACAACGTCTTTATAGTCGTTAATTAACTAGGCAAGAGAGCCTTCTTACTACCCTGCTATAAAACTGCCACTATAGCTGACGCAGCAAACCTATACTACCAACACGTCTGGCGCGTGTACGGCCTCCTAAAGACGGTTATATCAGATTAAGGACCCCAATTTATCTCAGCCTTTATAGATAAGCTATATAAACTAACCAGCGTCAAGCAAAAGCTCTTTATATCCGGTTACCTATAAACTAATAGTAATACAGAGGTACTAAACTAGTATATTGACTAATGCTTAAGGCCCTTTATTAACCACTACCAGGACAATTGGTTAGAGCCCCTCCCCTATATAGACTTTTCATAGGCAATCTTACTATATAAATCTACTAGCTTCGCACTATATAAGCTAGAGCTAGGATTTAAGCTAAGGCTTTACTTTAACTGGGAGGAATGTATATGAGCAACCTCAACACCTTATAAGAAGCTAACACAATAAGAAGCTTAGGCTTTTGCATATAGGACCTAGGACGCAGTTAAATAGGCAAGAGACAACCTAGTAAAGGCCCAAGAGCAGCAGATAAGGCAAGCTAATAGGCACCGTTGCAAACCAGACTTTAGAGTAGGTGATTGAGTATACATTACTAGGAAGGGCTGAGCTACTAACCAGCCAAGTATCAAGCTAGATAGACAGCTCACAGGATCCTATAAGATTCTAGGCATAAAAGGATACTCGTATATTATTGACCTACCCCCAAACATGAAGATGTTAAACGTCTTCTATGCTAATTAACTATGAAAGGACCTAGATAACCCCCTACTAGGCTAAAATAGGGAGCTAAAGGAGCTAATCCTAATTAATGGCGAGCCGGAGTATAAGATTAATAAGATCCTTACTAGTAGAACCTACCACGGAAGGCTACAGTATAAGGTTAACTGGGTAGGCCACGACCCGGACGACACCTGGTATAACATAGACGGCTTTATTAGCGCCCCCTATAAGATCAAGGCGTTCTATAATAAGAGACCCTATAATGCCAGACCACCCGTACGGCTGTTATAATGGCTAAAGGCGTATCATAAGGACGTAGATCTAGAGCCCTTGGAGGAAGACAATAAAGCAGAGAAGGACGGAAGGGCAAGACGGACAAGGAGAGCCTAACTATAAGGATTAAGGGCAATCCTCCTGGCTTAAATGGGGGTGATGTGACGGTTCGTCTACATAGCTACCATTAAGGCGTCGTCGGTCACTGTCACGGGACACCCCCGTGACACCTTATACACGTCCACCTGTTTCCACCGACTGAACAACCGAAGACCGACCACGAGACGGCAATCTGACAGCAATCTGCCGTATTCCGCCGCAATCTGCCGTCTCTACTGTCGGAGTTGCCAACTGGCAACTTCAAGGACCTCTAACTGCCGAATTCTGCTAAGTTTTACTAGAACTGCTACCTAAGCTCTACCCTGCCTATGTGTAGCACAGTACCCGTTAACCTAGTAACCAAGCGAATGTTATATACCCTTTTTCCCCTGTTTTCTACTTTTCTTTTCTTACACAACGTCTTGACTTTATTATATAGTTTATATACATAGCTTAATAATATCTACTTCGCTATATATTATTATCGCTTGTGCTTACTCCGTGACACTACGTTGCGTTAACCCTATATACCACCCTCTAAAATACAGAATGACCCTAAAGCCCCCATAACAGCCGTCGGCATTATATCCGTACTTTAAGAACAATTAGCAGAAATATAGAAGTCCTTTATAGACACCCTTGCATAGAACCAAGCTACTTTAACTTAATAATAAGCCGAATAAAAAGCATAATACTGGCAATTAATTAAAGACCTCTAAGAAGAAATCCGCACCCTTAAGATGCCTATATTAGGGCCCTAAGACCAAACACTATCTCTAGAGATAAACACGCGGAACAAGAGCCCTAAACCTACAGTAGTTACTCATCCCAAACCAACTACTGCACTATAATAATCTGAACAACTACTAGACCCTCTGATATTTACTAGTAAATAATAAGAACTCTAATTATTCCTAAGCCGGCTTAAAAATAAGCTAACTAGTAACGCTAACTGCTACCTAACTAAAGCTAACTGACTCTGCTACGCCCTAAGTTAATTAGGAGAAGACGCAGCTAACCTTATTAAACCTCTTTAACTAAACTTAGTATTAAGCCTAATTGTACTTCTTAAAGCCATGTATAGTGACCTAAACCGCTAAGCTACTGCTTAGAGAAAGATAAACTATATAACTTAAGGAATAAAAAGCTTCCTAGTATACTTCTCCAAATTCAACCGTTATATAAAAGAAACAGGCTGGAATGACTCTACACTAATTAACAGCCTTATTAAATCCCTAAGCCCTAAACTAAAAACCTCCCTAATAGGTGTAGACCTACCAGGAGCTCTTAACGCCTATGCAAATGTTATTAATAAATAATATAATAATATACTACGCCTGACACCGAAGTCCGCTCCTTAATATAATATAATAAACCTGTAAATGTTTACTAAGTTATTGTCTTAGCCTAAGCACCCTGACGCCATGGATATTGATACTAGAACCCTAGGATATGCCCCACTAGGGTCCTCTAAATAAGAATAACGCACCAAGCTAGGCCTCTATTTTAAGTGTAGAAGTAGCTCCCACCTCTCTAACTACTACTCTGTCCCTATGCCCTAACGCGAATTATAAACAGCTAACACTAGCAGCTATTTACCGCATTAATCCTCTAGTTACCGTCCCTAATCTCTACCTGGTTCCAGCCCCGTATCTAGTAAGCACCACTTATAAGGATAAAGCTACAACCAACACGCTATAAGAACTCTACCCTAATTGTCTCTAAAAGGAAGGTCCTGGAGCTAAGTCGCTCTCTAAAATGGCGCTGCCTTAGGATCTCGTTAAATGCTTTAAATATCACGAACTCTAACTCTTAGGATTATAGCATAACCATTAACTGTTGTCTTCGGCAGAATAATTAATAGGTTAATACTTAAGTCCTAATTAATACAGGAGCCAGTGGCATAGGATTTATTAATAAGATCTTCGCGTAAGATAATGGTTTTACTCTAACCCCCCTTAACCAGCATATTAACGTATTTAGATTTAATGGCAAACGCACTATCTCGGGCTATATTACCTACGTAGTATTCCTAAGACTCTAATACCTAAACCACAAAGAACTGATTAAGCTTTTTGTTACCACTCTAGGTTACTTAGTGATACTTAAACAACCTTAGATAAAGCTATATAAGGTAACCATTAATTGGGATAACCTTAAGCTTCTATTTACCGCCTCCCGTTGCAAGTAGAAGTGCCTTATAACTTACTACTTAGACCCTAAACCAAAATCTAAAAAATCCACTAGGATCTATTAGTCTAAAATTTCCACTAACGTCTACTTTGCACCTAAAAAGTCCACCCAATTCTACTAAGAACCCGAAAATTACACTAAACTACACAAACTAAACTTAACTACTATACCACCCCGAACTAAGCAGAAGCCTAAACTTAAGCTTAACATATAAAAGTACTAGAAGAACTGGTATTCTACTATAAAAAGGATACTTAAAGAATTTAAACCTAAATCTAATACTAACTCTATACCTAATACTAAACCTAAAGTTAAACAAGAAATAGTAGATAATTAAAAGGAAGTTACTAGCTAGCAACTTACCCCCCTTTTTATAGATATCTATATAATCAGAGCTACCTTATTAGTATAACTTGCTAGGAAACCTAAACATACAATCTTCACTGTTATAATAGCCGATATTAAAAAGGCCCTAGCACTAAAGAAGCATACTAACCCTACCACAAAAGTACTAGTATGCTATTATAAGCATCTAGAAGTATTTTTATGAAAGGAAGCTAATAAGTTAGCGGAGCACTAACTATATAACCACAAGATCGTACTTAAAGAAGGAAAACAACCAAGATTTAGACCCTTATATAGAATATCCTAAAACAAACTCCAAGTGTTATAGAAGTACTTAGATAAACACCTAAGTAAAGGATTTATTAGAGCAAGCTCTTTACCTATAGCTGTACCTATAATCTTTATTAAGAAACCTAGCGGCGGTCTACGCTTCTATATAGACTACCAAGCTCTTAACGCTATTACTATTAAGAATTGGTACCTGCTCTTATTAATTTAAGAGACACTAAACCAATTAAGTAAGGCTCGCTATTACATAAAACTTAACCTTATCTACACATTTAACCGCCTCTATATTATAAAAGGAGATAAATGGCTTACAGCATTCTATACTAGATACGGACTATTTAAATACTTAGTAACGCTGTTTGGCCTTATAAATACCCCAAGTTTATTCTAACACTTTATAAATAATACCTTATAACCTTACCTGGATGTTTTCTATACTGCTTATATTAACGATATTTTAGTATATAGCAATAACCTAGCTGAATATAAGAAACACGTTAACCTTATTTTAGAAGCCCTACGTAGAGCTAAACTACAATTAGATATAGATAAATACAAGTTCTATAAAACGGAAGTTCTATACCTTAGACTTATTATCTCTATAGACGGCATATAAATGGACCTAAAGAAGATTAAAGTAATTATAAACTGGCAAGAACCCAAGAACGTTAAGGACGTAAAAGCCTTTATAGGATTTGCTAATTTCTATTAACGGTTTATTAATAACTTCTCCGCCCTAGTTTTACCTCTTATGGCTCTAACCTAAAAGGATAAAGCCTTTATCTTTAATAAGGAATGTAAGAAGGCCTTTGCCTATCTAAAAGTTATGTTTACTACCGCACCTATACTCTAATACTTTGACCTGAACTAAAAGAGTGTTATAGAAGCTAACTCATCTAACTATATTACTGGAGGCATTCTGTCTTAGTATAATAAAGAAGGGGTACTATACCCTATAGCATACTTCTTAAAATAACTAAGTTTAGCTAAATATAACTACAAGATCTATAATAAAGAATTATTAGCCATTATTAGATATTTTAAATAATGGCGACCTAAACTGAAAGGCGCTGGATTTCTAATTAAGGTCCTTAGCAACTATAAGAATCTATAGTACTTTACAACCATAAAATAGCTAAGTCATTGTTAAGCCTATTGGTTAGAATATCTGTCTTAATTCTAATTCTCAATTACGTACCGCTTAGGCGTTTAAGGTTAAAAACCTAATACCCTAACTCAATGTTTATAAGACATGACAGTATAGGAAGAAGCGCGCGCCTACTATAAATAAACCCTACTTTGTCCTGAATTATTTGATCCCCTAGCTAAAGACCTTATGGTACACGTCCTTAAAATAACTAATTAATTAATTAAATAGATTATAATTAATAAATACCCAAACAATGAGTTTATCTAAGAGACACTTAAGCTAATTTAAGATAGCGTTAGACGCTCTAAAAAGATCTCTCTAAGTGAATATAAAGTTTGCGGAGACCGCTTGTACTACTAGAACCGCCTAGTTGTCCCTAATTATGATAAACTTAAGCTTAAGCTCCTTGAATATGTACACGACCTACTAATAGCCGGCCACCTAGGCTAAGAAAAAACCTTGGAGCTACTCTAATGGGAGTACTACTAGCTAAATATGTATAATATGACACAAAGGTACGTCTTTAGCTGCTATACCTACTAACAAGCTAAAGCTTCGCATAAGACATATAACGGCTTTTTAAAGCTACTGCCTGTTCCGGACTAAAGATAGAAGGATATCTTAATTAACTTTGTTGTTAATCTCCCTAAAAGTAAAGGCTGTATGAATATTATAGTAGTTATAGACCGACTATTTAAGATGAGACACTTAATTGCCTGCCCCAATATATTAGCACCTGCTATTGCCTAACTGTTCCTAGATTATATATAGAAACTCCATGGACTCCTTAAAACAATTGTCTCCAATAAAGGCTGCTAGTTTATCTTAGTGTTTTAGAAAGAACTAACCACCTAACTCCGTATTAAAGCACTATTGTCTATAGCATATTACCCAGAAACGGATGGTCAAACGGAATATATAAATGCTATAATGGAACAGTATATTTGGATATATACGTCGTATCTATAGGACAACTAGATGGACTGGCTTGTATTTACCAAGTTTACTATAAATAACTCCGTCTTAGAAACTATAAAGGTCTTTCTATTCCTGGCTAATTACGGCTAGCACCCGTGAATGGGTTTTAAACCCTTTAGTAATGTTCCTCGTCCAGCTTATTAGGCCTTATAAGTTGTAGAAGCAAACAAATTTGTAAAGAAGATGGAAGAACTATAGGAGTTCCTTACTAACAAAATAATATGGGCCCAGTCTGTCTATAAAGCCGTAGTAAATAAGAACTGAACCCTAGCACCAGCTTACCAAATTGGTAACTTTATCTGGCTAAATGCAAGAAATCTGAACACAAAATAACCTACTAAGAAACTTAATTGGAAGAACGCTGGCCCTTATAAGGTTAAAAAAGTTGTCTCTCCTTATGCCTACTGACTGAAGCTCCCTGATATAGTTAAAATCCACCCTGTATTCCATACGTTAGTCCTCTGCCCTGCCGCCCCTATATTAGATACCCTGCCTGGACAGATCTAAGACCCTCCCCCACTAGTTAAAGTGGATGGTGAGGATGAGTACCTTGTTAAAAGAGTTAACAATATTAAGTACAATAAATAGAAACGTAAATATATATACCTTATAAAATGGAGAGGTTTTACTGAACCCTTATGGGAACCTGCCAACTCTATAGGACTTATACAAGCCGCAGAAGACTTTTATAAACTCTACCCAGAACTACCACAGCCCTATCTCGCAGATGCTTAAGTTTAAAGGGGGGGTACTGTTACGGGACACCCCCGTAATACCTTATACACGTCCACCTATTTCCACTGACTGAATAACCGAAGACTAACCATAAGATGGTAATCTGACAGCAATTTGCCGTATTCCGCCGTAATCTGCTGTCTCTACTGTTGGAGTTGCCAACTGGCAACTTTAAGGACCTTTAACTGCCGAATTCTGCTAAGTTCTACCAGAACCGCCACCTAAGCTCTACCCTGCCCGTGCGTAGTATAGTACCCGTTAACCTAGCAACTAAGCGAATGTTATGTACCCTTTTTCCCCTATTTCCTACTTTCCTTTTCTTACGCAACGTCTTGACTTTATTATATAGTTTATATACATAGCTTAATAATATCTACTTCGCTATATATTATTATCGCTTGTGCTTACTCCGTGACAGTTACGGATTAACGTTGCCCTAACGTTGCCCTAACGACCGAACATGTACATAGTCGTCTACCGCGCCCCTTTCTTTGAGCCCTTACCTTAGTCGACTTATAATATAGCCCCTTATTATTGCCTAATCTATTGGACCGCTCCCACGGGAAGCTAGCCGTGACAATAGTCTTTTAAAGTAATGGTGTTTAGTTTTTAATAGTTAATATAGAAATAAAAGCCTTTATTAGGCTTCCCTATAAATAAAATAGGGGAAGTAAAAGGAGCCTAACTTAGCTTAATAAACCCTTTATAAAGGTTATTAACTAAGTACTACTTTATTGCTTTTAGTTCCTCTATAATTTACTAGTAAAGAGGGGTATAGCCTAGAGAGTTATTAGCCTCTAATTAAATCCTATAATTATAGGTTTAGTAGGGGGGTAGTATATCTAAAGCAGCTTTTAAAAACGCGTCTCTACAGTCTAAGAGGTAAATAAGGAGGAGGCACGTAACTAGCTCCTTATTAGATTTCTCTACTAGCCCTTCTTTCTTCTTATTAATAATCTAGTTAATTTTATATAAGCTAGTTATAAAGACCTTATTATCCTTTTAATATATATTAAAGTAGAAACCTATAGCACTAATTACTGTAATATCTATTATAGGGGGGTTATATAATAGTAGGGGTATCTATAGCCTTAGGGGCCTTTAACACATTAGCGTTGTCTTTACTCCCTTTAGCTCTTATTATATCTTCTAAAGGTTATCCTTTATATCTTATTAGTATATCCTTTTCCACCTTAGCCAGATCTCTATAATTTAGAAGTTGCCTATATTACTATCCATTCTACTTTTGTAAGTTAAATCCTCCTTAACTGCAGTACTTTAGGGGAGTATTATTATTAGTATGGAGTTCCTACTAGCCTTATAGTGGGTATCTTCTTAGGTAAAGGCTAGGTTGCGGTTTCTAACATCCTACTAATAGATAGAGTTAACCCTTACAGCTAGTATCTTATAGTTAATCTAAATCTCTGTAATAAAGGAAGGTAGTTTTAGTCTATTCTTTAGCTAGATAAACTGTCTTTATTAAATATTTAGCTAAGGATTATATTATAGGACCCTAGGTTTAGGATACAGAAGGGGATACCAAATTCGCGCTATCTATTAATAGCAATATATAGCTTTAAGATATGGGTAACTGGCTTACTAACTTAGCTGTTATAGCCTTTTACTTAAATAGGCTTCTTTAGTTAGGTAGTATTTATATTTAAGAACTTAGCAACATTACCTATATAAGTAGTATTTATAAAGGCAAAGCTATTTGCTTTAGTGTTAATAAGAGTAGTTATATTAACTTTATATCTATTTTAAGATACTTTATATAGAACTATAAAGTATTTTCTACCTATTAGCTAACTTAAATTAATCTCTTTAAGATTAATAGGGTACCCTAGGAGGGAGTCTTTCTCTAGGGTTCTTCTTTTCTTAACTTATTAGATATTTCTTCTTCTTCTATCTCCTTAATATTACCTATATCCTTTAGCTCTAGGTTGGACGTAGTCAAGTAACTATTCTTTCTGTAATTAAAGTACGTAACTATAGTAGGGTTAATTAGGGTATTATAATCAGTATTAGCTAGAGGTGCGGTATATAGGTTAGGTAAGGCTTATAGGTAGATAGTTGTAACCACTTTTAGTATAAGGGTAGTTGTAGTTTATCTTCTAATGCTAGCTCCTATTAGTATAGTGGATAGGTTCTAGTTACTATAGGACCGCTTTAGTTAATTAAAATAAGTATTAATTTATTTTAGCTCTAAATCTAATAATAAATATTAGGCTATAAGTTTTTAGTAGGTTAGTAGGTCGTCTAAAGCCACTATAATCCCCCCCTATAGTTAGACTATTATCTTATTATATAGGTCTAAATAGTAGTTCTTAAGGGGAACTTGGCCTTCGCCTATTAGGTGTAAGAACTAGGTCTAGAACTTAGTAAAGGTTTAGTTTAATTTTATTATTAGGCGGTTATAGTTATAATAGGCATCCTATACTTTATTTAGATTAACATAGATAGTAGCTAAATGCTATATTATTTTATTAATAGATATAAACCAAATAGGCAACTTGTCCTTAAACTTAGCCTAAAGGTATTACTAGGCGTCCCTAATGGTTTAACTAAAGAGGTAAAGTATTTTTACTTTTTTAGAGGGGTAATAGTTATGGTTAACACGAAGCTTTCCTTATACTTAGATTCTTCAATTTTTGAAGGTAGGGTCTATCCTGTTAGATAGCGGTTAAGGGTTAAAGAGCTTAATATAATGGTGCTAGGGCGCGTTACCTGCTAAATTCTGCCAAGTTCTGCCATATTTTGCCACCTGTTATATTGTTGTATACTATTTAGTACTATTTCTTATTGTTTCTTACTATTAGCTCGCTTACTATTAGCTTGTTTACTACTAGCGCCTTAGCAACTCCTTATATTTTATTAGCCTCTAACAGTCTTCTTCTCGTTCTTCTTCTTAGCTTAGTATTCTTATATAGTAGTAATCTATAAGCTTTGGTTTAGAAGCATTTATATAAGCCTATTATATTATACTAAGCTCTCTCCATATTACCTGGGAAGGCCTTAATAATATCCCACCCTAAAAGAAGACCTTTATCTGCAATAATACGTTAATATATTATACTTAGACATTAAAAAACTTATACTACTACGCCTGGGAAGGCCCTAATAATATCCTACTTTATAGGCTAGACTGCACTTAACCTAACCCCTAAAAGAACCCTAGAATTAAAACTAAATTATATAATTCTAATAAACCCTAAAAAGATAATAATAGCACCTAAAGTAAGCTTATCTAAAAGCTTTATCTTTACCTAAGAGGAATATAAGATCTAATTAGGATTAGAAATTATAGATATATATAAGCAGATTTGTACCCTTATAGCCAATTAAAAGGTTAATTGTTTTTAAACCTAAAGCACTTAAGAGACTCTAAAGGAGATTTTAAAAAGCCTTGCTACCTTATAAAATAGCCCAGCCTCCCCTTTATAAAGCCTTAGTTAACCTATTTACTTAACTAAATATAATATACTAGAGAGTATAGATATAATAATAAAACAATTAAAGTCTGTTAAGCTCTTTAACCCTTCACTACTATCTAATAGGATAGACCCTACCTTTAAGAATTGGAGGATCCAAGTATGAGGAAAGCTCTATATTAACTATAACTATTTCCCCTCTAAAGAAGCTAAAATGCTCTACCTCTTTAGTTAAACTATTAGGGATACCTAGTAATACCTCTAGGCTAAGTTTAAGGACGAGTTACCTATTTAGTTTATATCTATTAATAAGATAATATAGCATCTAGCTGCTATTTATATTAATCTAAATAAAGTATAGGATGCCTGTTATAACTATAACCGCCTAATAATAAAATAAAATTATTTTTTTGCTAAGTTTTAGACTTAATTCTTATACCTAGTAGGTAAAGGCTAGGTTCTCCTTAAGAACTACTATTTAGACCTATATAATAAGCTAACAGTCTAACTATAAGAGAAGATTATAATAGCTTTAGATAACCTATTAACCTACTAAAGACTCGCAACCTAATATTTATTATTAAATTTAGAACTAAAATAAATTAATACTTATTCTAATTAACTAAAGAGATCCTATAATAACTAGAACCTATCTATTATACTAATAAAAGCTAGTGTTAGAAGATAAACTATAACCGCCCTTATACTAAAAGTGGTTATAACTACCTACCTATAAGCCTTTTTTAAATTACTATATACTATGCCTTTAGCTAATACTTATTATAACCTCCTAATTGACCCTACTATGGTTATATACTTTAATTATAGAAAGGATAGTTACTTTGCTATATCCTGCCTAAAGCTAAAGGATATAGGTAATATTAAGGAAATAGAGGAAGAAGAAATGTCTAATAAGTTAGGAAAAGAAGAATTCTAAGGAAAGACTTCCCCCTAGGGCATCCTATTAATCTTAAAGAGATTAATCTAAGTTAGCTAATAGGTAAAAAACACTTTATAGTTTTATATATAGTATCTTAAAATGGATATAGAGTTAATATAACTGCCCTTATTAATACTAGAGTAAATAGCTTTGCCTTTATAAATACTACTTATATAAATAATATTGCTAAGTTCTTAAATATAAATGCTACCTAACTAGAGAAGCCTATTTAAGTAAAAGGCTATAATAGCTAAGCTAGTAAGCCAGTTACCTATGTCTTAAAGCTATATATTACTATTAATAGATAATGCTAGTTTAATATCCCCTTCTATATTCTAGACCTAGAGTTCTATAATATAATTGTTAGCTAAAAATAGATGTCCTACTTTAATATTTAGCTGAATATTTAATAAAGATAGTTTATTTGGCTGGAGAATAGACTAAAGTTACCCTCCTTTATTAGAGAAATCTATACTAATTATAAGATATTAACCATAAAGGCTAACCCTATCTACTAGTAGGATATTAGGGACCGTAACCTAGCCTTTATTTAAAAAGATGCCCGCTATAAAGCTAGTGGGAACTCTATATTAACAAAAATACTCCTCTAAAGGATTATAGTTAAGGAGGACTCTACTTATAGAAGTGGAACAGATATTAATATAGATAACTTCTAAATTATAAAGATCTGGCTAATAGGGAAGAGGATATATTAATAGGATATAGAGGATAACCTTTAGAAGATGTAATAAGAGCTAAAAGAAGTAAAGACTATGCTAATAAGCTAAAGGCCCCCTAGGCTATAGATACCCCTACTATTATATAACCCCCCTATAGTAGATATTGCGGTAATTAGCGCTATAAGTTTCTACTTTAATATATATTAGAAGGATAATAAAGTCTTTATAACTAGATTATTAATAAGAAGGAAAAAGGGCTAGTAGAGGAAACTAATAAGAAGCTAGTTAAACGCCTCCTCCCTATATACCTTTTAGACTATAGAGACGCGTTCTTAAAAGCAGTCTTAAATATACTGCCCCCCTACTAAACCTATAACTATAAGATTTAACTAGAGGCTAATAACTCTCTAGGCTATAGCCCCCTTTACTAGCAAACTATAGAGTAACTAAAAGTAACTAAGTAGTACTTAATTAATAACCTCTATAGGGGGTTTATTAAACTAAGTTAGGCCCCTTTTACTTCCCCTATCTTATTTATAAAGAAACCTAATAAGGGCCTTTATTTCTATATTAACTATTAAAAACTAAATGCTATTATTTAAAAAGACTGTTACCCCCTCCCCCTAATTAATAAGACTATTATATATCTAAGCTAAGCTAAAATCTTTACTAAGCCTAATATCCGCTAAGCTTTCTACTAAATTAGGATAGATCCTGTATTAAAGGATCTAATAATATTCTATACCTACTATAGTTCTTATAAGTATAAAGTTCTTCCTTTTAGACTAATAAATGGGCTAGCTACGTACTAATAGTATATAAATAATATTCTTTTTAACTACCTTAATAAATTCTATACGGTATACCTAGATAATATTCTTATATACTTAAACAATAAACTTAAGCACTAAGTTTATATTAAGAAGGTCTTAGAGAGACTGTAAAATATAGGCCTATAAGTTAATATTAAAAAATATAAATTTGGAGTAAAACGTATAAAGTACCTCAGATTTATTATTAGTATAAAAGGGATTAAAGTTAATCTAGAAAAGGTTAAGGTAATTTATAACTAAAAACCCCTTTATACTATAAAAGGTATCTAGTCCTTTCTTAGCTTTTGTAATTTTTACTATTAGTGTCGGAATGTTAGTCATGTGACGTGGTCACGAGACCGCGAAGCGAGGCTAGTTAACCTAACCTTGGAGCAACCCCTTACTTCTAGACAATCAATCATCCAACAATCAACAACGCATACATATCATACAGTGATATTCGTGCCCGTTGATTAAAGCATGTATACCGATACTAATTAGTAGACGTATAGATTAGAAAATACGCAATAGCTAGCGCTTGAGGAGTAGTACTAGAAACAGTTCACTAATTACCTAGTTCTTATCTATTTTATTAAAGGAGAAGACTACGACTTCTACTCAAGCTTAAGAGCGTGTATTGGCCTTACAGCTAATACAGCAGATCGCTAAGAGAATAGCAGCCTTGCTAAGAACACTTTACAGGTCTAATGGCTGTAGAGAACGTACACACAAACCTCAACCTCAACTACACCCTTACCCTCGACCTCACCCTCAACCTCAACCTCAACCCTTAACCTTAACCTCAACCTCAACCTCTGTTCAAGCCTTAACCCTTAAACTCCTAGACCAAGGACACTCTATAGGCCCTAAGGCTGTAGAGAACACCCTAAACCTTAAATCTTAAACCTTAAACCTCCTTACCTTTAAACCTCCACTTAAACCTTATGGATACTCAACCCACAACTACAATAGAGTGGTATGAGAAGATATTAAAACATAGTAATAGAATTACTGCTACTACAGCTTCCAAAGATAAGCTAGGAGACTATATAGCAACAAAGGTCTACGTACACATATAGGAGAACTTCACAGACTACACATTATAGACAGTATTTAAGGAGGAATTTAAAGGCTTTACTACCAAAGATTTTAGACACATACAAATTAACATAAGAGCAAAGTTACGCACTCATCTACTTAAGAGAGGAGTGTATATAGGAAAGCACAATAGCAGATATTTAATCTCAGAAGCACTATTCAACCTCCTCCAAGAGGAAGAACCTTATAAATGGACAGATAAGGAAATTATAGAAGCTCTTAAGGCAGTCAGCCCTATAATTACAGTAGCGCTACAAGAATAGCTTAACTTAACATAAATAGCTCTAATATTAAATCAAGCTATACCCCCGTTAGTTATAGCCTCTTTAGCTCCTATAACCCCCCCCTATAGCCCACTACCTTCCTATACGGTGCCGACGCCTATAAGCCATTAACTACCTCCACTACCTCTAACGCCTGCAATCCAGCCTATAGCTACAGCCACAACACCTAGAACGCAAATACCTACCCCTATAACACCCCAACTAGCTGTTGCATCTATACCCTAGTAAACTGCACCAACCGCCACCTAATAGCAAGCTGCACCTACCTCTACCTAAGATTAACTACTTACTCTCCTTACTTAACTCCTATAGACGCAGAATCAGCAATTATCGCCTATGGTAACTGCCTCTACCCTTCCTCTAGTAACCGCTCTTACCCCACCTAGTCCCCCTCCTGCCCAGTATCTTTACCCTAGTACTACCAATACCGACCCTACTATGCACCTGCCTATGTATAGTAAAGAGGCAGCCACTATTACTAAGATCTACACAGACGACCAGAAGTACGATAGAGTAAATAATAGCTTTAACTTTAAGTTAACTATCTTCTATAATATCTACAAGAGAGCTGGTCTACCTTCTAAAGGCTATATAACCGCACTCCTAACTATGCTAAAGGGACTTGCTTAGGATCACTACTATAATAGCAGCCTTTTAACTAGATTATTTACTAAGGCATATAACCACATGCGTTACTTCTTTAAAGGACTAAAGTACTATTGGAGAAACCTTACTAAATAGAACACCACTAACTTCTAAAGAATTATTAACGAGAACCCTAATAAGCAAATCTATTAGAGTTTCCAACTACTCCTTAATAAGCTCTTAAAATATCACCATGGATTATACCTAGAGTTTCATACAGACCTCTTCCTTATAAATAAGCTAGTCACTACTTGCCAAGGAGTACTAGTATGCCGTATCGCCATTTCCAACCCTTCTAAAGACCTCTCCCAGTTAATTAGCAAGTTGCAATCTTCTATAGTTATATAGGAGAAGGAACACCCTTCCCAGGCCTTAATAAGACCGTCTTAAGGAACCTACTTTACGGATCGTATATACCGCCGTAACATCCGTAATAACTGTAACCAAACCCGCTTCTATAGACAAAACACCGTCAGATCCCCAAAGGCCAAGTACTATATTTGCCAAAAGGAGAGCTACCGCTTATAGAAATATATAGAGGAGGAGCGGAACCGTTCTAGAGATAAGTATAAAAGACGTTTTAATAATAACAAGGGCCATAACAGTAACTTTAAAGAACACTTTAGACAATACACTATCTACTATAAAGGAGACGACAATAATAAGTATAATAAAACTTTTAAAGCTCTTATGCTAAACACAAACACTAACAAAAACACTAATAACAACAACAGTGAGGAAGAATTAGAAGACCCTAACAGCTACTACCTTATATTATTTAGGACTCTCACTATAGACAAAGCAACCTCTATAAGCATAGAACTAGCCAATAAGGCTTACGCTTACTTACTTACTATAATCTCCACAGAACCTACTACGGAAACCAACCCGTTTAACTATAACACAACAACCGCCGCTTCACGCTATACTTCCACAGTATTTATAGGAATTATAATCAATACTAGTACATTAAAGAAGTCTATAGCCGGTTACAGATAATTCCAGGCACTATAGAACGCGGACTAATCTATAAGACTTAATACCTTAACTAAAGGACAAATCAACGTGCAGTTTGGCATTAGAATCGCTACCTCTATTAAAACTGCGGATGTCGTCACCCCTATAGGCAAGATACAGTTTTATATTATCCATACAGATACCCCCTTCTTGCTCTGCTTAGTGGATATAGACAGACTCCAAATCTACTACAACAACCTTAGAAACGTTATTATTACTCACACCAAAAAAGTACTAGTAGTGTAACGGTTTAGCCACCCGTTTCTCTTATAGAGCTTATTACTATAGTTATATCTGTCTGAATCCTTTAACGCGAACCCCTGCTACTTAACAGATATAGAGCTACAGCGCCTATATCGTCGATTTAGACATCCCTTAGTTAAGAAATTACAAAAACTACTCTACCATACTGGCCATAAAACGGACAGAATGGCCATTAAGCAACTAACTAAGTTCTGCTACTACTATTAAAAGTTTAGCAAATTACTAGGCAGATTCCGCTTCACCCTATAAAATAACGTCAATTTTAACTACAATATCATTGTTGACATTATATACATCAGCGGATTACCCCTCCTACACATCGTTAATAAAGGAACGCAATTCCAAGCTGGTAGATAGCTATAAGACATCAGCGCCAAACACATATAGAACATTCTACGGATATGCTAGATTAACACCTATTTAGGGCCACTAGACCTAATTACCTATAACGCCAGAAAGAACTTCGTCAGTAAGGAATTCAAGTAATACGCCACTATTATAGGAATTAGTACAAAGGGAGTACCAGTTAAAGCACATAACTCTATTAAAATGGTAGAGCGCTACCACAGTCCATTACGCCAAGCCTATCAGATCATTATAACTGAAATCCCCAAAATTAATAAGAAGATGGGACTCCAAATAGCGTTTAAAGCAATTAACAATTTAGCTAGCCCTAAAGGACTAGTTCCCATACTTCTAGTCTTTAAAGCCTACCCCCAAATGGTTAAATCTAATGCACCATCCCCCATAGTTATACAACGCGCTGCCGCAATTAAAAAGGCTATGGTAGAGATATAGAAGCTACAAGCTAAACAACAGATCGCCAACACGCTAAATATACGAAACGGACCTAATGCTAATGCGATTTATGATCTCCTACCAAATTCGCCTGTTTTGGTCTAGAGAGAAGGAAACACTAGCCAAAGCGGCTATTAGGACGGGCCATTTACCTTACTTACTATTAAGGGTGAAATATGCACTATTAAACTGTCTAGCAGACCTACAGCCTTCCGATCTATGGTTATAAAACCCTACCTTTAAGTAACTAAATCGCAGGAGCAAATTGTTGGACTAAAATCGCCACCTAAACCTCTATTTGGGTTAGCCCTTCCTAAGACTGTCTTAGAGAGACCTACTAAAGCTTAGCAACAACCCCCAAAACAAGGTAGAGGACGCCCTCGCAAATACCCTCTACTTATAGCTATAGCTAACATCACTATCTACCTACAGGATGACAGTCAATTTAGTACTCAATTCAGCGCCTCCTAATAGAAGGAGCTTACTAGTCTACTTAAGAAGGGAGTTTTTGAGATTGTGAGACTTACAGATATACTACAAGGCGTACAACTCTTTAATTTATAATTTATTAATAAGATTAAGAACAAGGGAACTAATAAGGCTTTTAAGAAATCCTAACTAGTTGTGTAAGCTTATAATAACTTAGAAAAGGAACAGGTTCTTACCTAATTACTAACCATTTAATAAGTTAGCTAATAACTAATTCTTTATATCGCCGCCATAAAGCTTCTATAGGCACGACTTTACCTTTAAGACATTTTATAGGCCTATATATAATCAACCACCACACTAAATTAAGAATTCTATGTATAACCTCCGCATAAGCTAATTAAGCAACTTGGGATTAACAAGGCCTCTATTTTAAAGGTTATAAAACTACTCTATAGAGTACCGGAAGCTAGTAACCACTAGTTTAAGATATATCACTTATATTACATCCAACAGTTGCATATGGACTAGTCTATATACGACCCCTATCTCCTATAGAGCAACGAACCCTTCGGCATTATAGGCTTATAAACTAATAATACTCTATTTCTGGTAGATAAGACCTTTACAAACACAGAGCAAAACGAGCTACACAAGGCCAAGTTTATAGCTAAAGAACGGGAATAACTCACCGTTAATACGCCCATTAAGTTTAACGGTAGAGTTATTTAGCTACTAACTAACGGGAGCATTACGCTTACTTAGGAACGACAATGCACAAACCTTAGTATAATTAGCACTAAGCTTGCCACGAGTATAGGATTAAGAGGAGCTATAAGAACCTTAACTCTAAAGGACCAGTATATTACTTAACGCGCTAGAGGTGCATATATCGCTTTAGTTTGCCAGCTAGAAGCCTTATTTAATTTATCCTTTACCGCCTAGGTAATTAACCCCAACGAGGAAGACGTAAAACAGTTAAATAAGCGTCTAAACTGGCAAATTGAGAACGCTAATAGAGGCCTTAAGTTTATTAAGTTAGATATTAAAACCCTATAACTCCTAGTATTTACGGACGCGTTATTTGCTAACAACAAGGACCTCTCTTCGCAGATTGGCTACGTTATTATACTAGCTGATGCTACAAAGAAGGCTAACATTGTCCATTAGAGCTTAGTTAAGTGTAAAAGAGTTACTTAGAGTGTACTAGCTTCTAAACTCTACGGTACGGCCCACGGCTTTAACATCGGCGTTGCGATCAAATTTATAGTAGACAAGATCCTATAAATTAACCTCCTACTTGTGCTTTGCACTAATTCCAAGTCCTTATATAACTGTTTAGTACGACTCGGAACCACCTAAAAAAAGCGCCTAATAATTAACGTAATGTGCCTCCGGTAAGCCTATGAACGGAGACAGATTACAGAGGTAAAATGGATTAATAGAGAGGCCAACCCTACTGACGCTATAATAAAGGGAAAGCCCTGCGCGGCTCTTTAATAGCTTATTAATACGAACCAAATCGACCTATAAGTTGTAGGATGGGTTAAACGAACGAACTTAGATTTAGCTTAGCGTTAGGTAACTGATTGTAACGATATGGACCCTAAATTCAACCAGCCAATCAGGATTTTCCATCCCCGGGATAGAAAATCGCTATTGGCTCGCTTACCACTAGCGCCTTGGCGGCCCTTGCGATATATTAACCTGCTACCCCTAACAATTCTTCTTGCAATTACGGACCTGTAAAAGGAGCGTGGAAGCTATTATGTATTGATTAGATCTCTAGCTATTACGTATACGCTGCGAATAAGTCTAGAAGTAAACTTAGCTTTGGAATATAGATTAGCCTTCTTTTTAGAGTTGCTCCAGTGTCGGAATGTTAGTTATGTGACGTGGTTATAAGACCGCGAAGTGAGGCTAGTTAACCTGACCTTAGAGCAACCCCTTACTTCTAGACAATTAATCATCTAACAATTAACAACGCATACGTATTATACAGTGATATTCGTGCCCGTTGATTAAAGCATGTATACCGACAATTAGTTTATCTATAACTATAGAGTTATAGCTAAGCCTTTTATATAACTAACTAAGAATAATATATCTTTTATCTTTAATAATAACTATATAAAAGCCTTTAAAGAGTTAAAGGACTAACTTATCTCTTTTCTAATCCTTTATTACTATAACCTAGACCTTAAATTAATATCAGAAACAGATACCTCTAATGGGATAGTAGTAGGGGTCCTTTTATAGCTATACCTAAACGGTAAATAGTACCGTATTATATTCTTCTTAAAAATAATAGCCTTAGCTAAGTGCAACTATAAGGTGCATAATAAGGAAATATTGGCTATTATATAATTATTGTTTTAGTAATACGCAGAGCCTAAAAGTATAGACTCCTAGATTAAGGTCTATACCAATTATAAAGCCCTTAAGTATTTTATAACAATAAAGCAGCTTATTAGTTAATAGGCCAGGTGGGCTAAAATACTCTCCTAGTTCTTTTTTATAATTATATACTGCCCTAGTAGATAAAATTCTAAAGCTAATACCTTTACCTAGAAAGAATAGGATATAGGACCATAGAATAAGCTAAAGGCTTAGTACTGGATATATGCCCTCCTCCGCCCGAAACAGCTTAACCTATATATTCTTAAGGAACTAAGCCCTAAATAGAATAAGCTAGCGCCTATAAAAAGAGAGATCCTAGATAAACTAATAGGACTAATTAACTATATATTAACTGCGAACTGTATAGCTAAGTCCCTAAAAGCCCTCTATAATTAAGCTATAGGAGGTAACCCTAATTTAGAAATAGAAGATGGACTGCTCCTATACTAAGAACGGCTTATAGTTCTAGATATTAATAACCTATAAATAAAGCTAATCCGTAAAGCCCACTGTTAAGTCTCTATAGCGCACCCTAGTTAAGATAAGACCTACTAACTACTATTACCTTATTACTATTAGTGAGGACTCCTATCTAATATAGAATGATTTATTAGAAATTGTTATGCTTATAAATGTGCAAATACCCTTAGAGACTAAACTCCTAAATGGCTGCAACTATTGCCAGTCCCTAAACGCCCTTAGCAATATATTATAATAGACTTTAAATTATTTTTAAAGGACAAATATGGCTATAATATGGCCTTTATAGTAGTTAACCAACTTAGTAAGTAAGCTATTTCCCTCCCTTACTTTAAGACTACGACTATAAAGGATATGGCCCGTACATATATCAATAATATCTACTAAATCTATGGCGCTCCTAAGTTAATTATCTCTAACTATAGACCCTAATTTATATTGGACTTTTAAGATAAATTTTGCCATATCCTTAGAATCTAAATTAAGCTCTCTACTATATTCTACCCTTAGACTAATAGCTAAACTAAGATTATAAACTAGTACCTTAACTAGTGACTCTGCCCCTTTATTAGCTACTACTAAAATAACTAGTTAGAACTGCTGCCTATAATAGACTATATATAGCTTATACTCCCTTATAATAGTATAGGAATGTTACCATTTAAGTTACTCTATAGATATAAACTATAAATATCCTTTAATTGGGATAGACCTATAGGACCTATAATAGCCCGCGAACGCCTTAGCTATAAAGAGGCTTAGGTATTTATTAAAAGAATATATAGAGCTTAGGAGACCGCCTAAGCAATTATAAAAAAGGCATAAGAGAAGAAAGAGGCTGATATAAACTAATATTATTATAAGGTAGACTTTTATATAGAAGATAAGGTATAGGTATTAATAAAGAACTAGAAGACCTAGAGGCCGAGCTATAAGCTAGACTACTAAATAGCTAGCCCCTATAAGATCCCTAAGAAGGTAGGGTACTCTTTTAAGGTTAAGCTACTAGAGTTAATAAAGATCTACCCTATCTTCTCTTTAGACTAACTATAGAAGGCTACAGATAACCTATTACCTAGATAGTACAACAAACCCCTACTACTAATTTAGATTATAAAGGACGAAGAATAGGAGGTTAAAGAGGTCTTAGTAGTTAAAAAGGACTATAGTACCTTAAAATACTATATAAGCTAGGTAGGTCACGATAAAGATCTAGAATAGTACCCTATATCCAATTTTAAGTACTCTCCCTATAAGCTATAAGATTTCTACCTAGCCTACCCAGACCTCCCTAGACTACTACGTAAGTTAGATAGCTGGATTAAATGCTAGGAAGAGGGGTTAGAT
>Ga0307507_10002539_pt1 | contig 37984 bp, 28 predicted proteins | sample 7_EM_MG_FD_207223 | JGI IMG/M metagenome (GOLD analysis project Ga0307507, IMG submission 207223) | Populus trichocarpa ectomycorrhiza microbial communities from riparian zone in the Pacific Northwest, United States - 7_EM | ecosystem: Host-associated > Plants > Roots > Unclassified | place...
AGTACAGGGGTTATATAACGCTAGCAGGGGTTTAATAAAGCTAGTAGGGTTTTTCTATAAAGCTATACTAGTTAAGTACTAGCGAGATTTATCTCGTTTGCCGCCTGAGTCGCTTACTGAGATAAGGACTTTGGCGAGATTTACAGGAAACCTAAACACAGTTTATATGAGAAGACCTCATCAACTTTAACAAAATTAATCTACCCTCCCACAATACCTGTTAACATTAAAATTACACCAAATTATAGAGAAAAGCCTACTCTATAAGTTATGAGATCCTCAGCTCCTTATACCCGCGCGACGTTGAGAGGAAGTCGTCGTGGTAGAGGCCACAATTCTACCTCTGCACGAAGCTCTGCGGAGGCTCTGCACAAAGCTCTGCGGAGGCTCTACACGAAGCTCTGCACGAAGCTCTGCACGGAGCTCTGCACGGAGCTCTACTAAAGCTCTGCAAAAGCTCTGCACGAAGCTCCGCACGAAGCTCTACCCGAAGCTCTACTCGAGGCTCTGCTTGAAGCCCTATATAGAGCTTAAAAGCTCTACTAACACGCAGCACTAATATACTAGGAAGGTTCTACAATCGCTCGTACGAACGCCCGTACGAACGCCCATACAATCGATCAATTGCCCATACAATCGTCTCTACAAACGTCTCTGCAATTGATCGCCCGTACGAACGTCTGCACGTCTGCACATCTACACGTCTGCACGCCTGCACGTGGCTCTGCACGAAGCTCTGCACGAAGCTCTGCACAAAGCTCTGCACGAGGCTCTGTACAAAGCTCTGCACGAAGCTTTTCACGAAGCTCTACACGAAGCTTACCCCCTAATAGTAGCTCCGGGCCAAGGGAGGATATTTTTAAGGAAGGACCCAACTACAGCGCCTACTAGGTGTTACAATGGCTTTAAGTAGTAGATATCTACATATCTATATAGTTTTATTAATATTAGCAGACTATTTAATAAGATACAATATAAGCTTAGGTTTTTAATAATGCGTTTTTCAACTTTAACGAAATTAATGTCAGGACTAAGCAATGGTCGTATTATAAAATTCATACCATTTAGAAGCCCTAAGTCTTAAAAATAATGTATGAACTTTTGGTAATAATAACGCGTTATATGAATAAATAAATTAGATATCCGCAATCTCTGTTTTACGGATTTTGTTTAGGATTTTAATAAAACTCGCTAAACGCCCTCAGACGTGATTTTGCAATTCGGAAGACGGCGTAGGTTATTCCGACGCTAGCTAAAAAATCACGTCTAAGCTCGCTAAGGTAATTGCCGACCAACAACGACCGAAGCATCCAAGAAGGGATACCTACAGTCCTACCACCACCACCACCAATAGCTCCGACTGTGTGCGCATCGCTGCAGCCCTTACCATGGCGGGCCACAACAACTGTATGCACCCATTGACTATCACTCCATCCTTTGCGCTTCGAGAACAGGACAGCTAACGTCCCCGAACTTATAGCTCTCAATATGGACCCGGCGTTGGTCAAATACGCCAGTATGATGGCCCTGCGCTTGTCCTCTTGCCCTTAGCAACTGTATATATATTAATCCATGTAACTTCGGGTGTATAGACATGTATGTCAATCGACACAAGTACTTCCGGTGGACACCCCGAACTGCCTGGTTAACCTTCGCCTACGTCGTTGCTATTCCAAGCGTTTTTGGTTATATGGCATATACTACCGATGTGAGTGGGCGTATATTTGTTTTTCATGAATAGCTGGAGGCCTTGCTCACTGTGTTTCTCGTGGTTTCGGACTGCAAAGGCTGTCGCACCCACCATCCAACCTTTCCACTCCCTCAGATCATTTTTAATCACAACCAAGTCGAACATATTTCATCTTGCAGGGAGCATTGGAATTTCTGGGATGTTTTGGTCAAGTTCTATTGCAGAATTGTATGCGAGAGGTTCTCTAGTTCGCGTGACTGACATTATGCCTTTTTTAGGGTAAATGGGATTTCCGCGGCAAGCGAAGGGGGGATACTATTGCAGAGTTTTGAGAAATGTGTCAATAGAGCGCAGCAGGGCATTATCGTTGCGGGCTTGTCGAAGATGTTTCTTTGTTGATATGGTCGGAAGCGGTGCACCTGTATATAAATCTAAGAAGTGCAATAGAGCATCAGCTACCACACATTCCAATTATGCAAAGCACTGAAAGCTACATAGCCGTTGAGAGCGTCTGAGCTAAATGGTCAATCGGATTACTCATCGATTTCCGTAATGCAAAAGCGAGATGACAATCAACGCACCAACATACTCTGGCGCTCGGTGATTTGATACTGCCGCTCCTCGATATACGAGGTTGCAAAAGGAAGCAAATCGCGACCCTGCCTGCCCCCACTCACTCCAGACCTCACACCCCAACTAGCGCCGAGGTAAGGCACGACGGATCCATTTCATCCACAACTTTACAAATCATCATCAGTCCCCCCCAGCCCTCCTCTCTTTCAATGGCATCTCCTACACTGTTGAGCCTTCCATGGCTTCTAGGTTACCCCAACATGTGGATACCGTCATCATAGGCACGTTGCTGATAAGACACTTCACCATTCAGCACACTTAGTACTGACTTTTCCCAAGGCAACGGGCCATCCGCACTCATCCTATCCTACATTCTTCATGGCCACATTCCTTACTATGTAGGGGCCCATCATGATACTATCCTCGATTCAAAGCTATCGACGCGCCCGAATCTGCTTAACTCGACTCCAGATTTATACGCCCATTTCCAGTCTTCCCTCCGCTACTCTACCCAGGCACTCCCGATCAATACTCTTTTGGATACTCTCCTACGGCCAAATGCGGATACAGAAATCAACCCAAAGTCCTGTATAAAATGGGAACATGCGTTTGAGAAGGCCGTATCGCATATTGCAATCGGCAACTCTCCGCACGCCGGAGGGCAATGGGCGGAAAACCCGGTCCGGGCAAGCCGAGACATTGGGACTCTAAGCTATGCAGAGATGTTGTCGCTTCCAGGGTATTCGTACTCGGATCACTATGCCGCGATGCGGAAGGAACCTATGCCTGACTTCGTGAGGCCTACGCGGTCAGAAGTGGCCGAATACTTCAAGGCTTATCCTGCTGCTGTTGGAATATCAGATGCAATTCATACTTCCATCCACGCTGACCGTGTCTCCAGAACTGCGGATGGATTCTTTATTGGGTCTCATGGTATACATTGCAAGCACCTCGTCTTGGCGTCTGGAATCTTCACGGCCAATATCCCGCCACCGCCGCTTCTTGCACCTCTTGCGAGACAGGATTCTATAACAGAACCGTTGCTAGTAATTGGGTCAGGCTTTTCGGCCGCAGATGTTATTATATCAACACCACCAAATCGCAAAATCATTCACATATTTCAGTGGAATCCCGAAGAGCGTCCTTCACCACTTCGAGGCTGTCATCACACAGCCTACCCAGAATATGCAACCATCCACCGACAGATGAAATTAGCTGCCATATCATCTAGCAAGAGAGCACCCGCAAAATCACCCCTGATGCGAAGGAAATCAAATCCGTTCTTCAGTTACCGCGACTGGGAGAGTATCTATGAGGGCCTGCCAAATGCCGAGATCTTAGATGTGACCACGAATGCCGGGAAAAGCACCGTCCAAGTACGGCTGGAGTCTGGCGACGTTATCGAAAGGACTGTTGGCCATCTGGAGTACGTTGTTGGCCGACGCGGTTCCCTAGACTATCTCGACCCAGAACTGCGGAACGAGGTTCTTGGAGACGGGCCTCTGGACACACCCAGCACCGAAGACCAAGCATCGACCCTGATATCCGGCCGCACTCTCCGCGCCAAAGCCGAAGCCGACCTCGAAGTCGCGCCGAACGTCTTCATCACAGGGAGCCTCGCGGGCGACTCGCTGGTCCGGCATGCCGTAGGCGGATGCGTCTACGCCGCCAGCCACATCCTCGACCCAGCGAGGCGATCCACGGGAAAGGCCAGCCCGGACAGCGCGGGCACGCCCGTACGCCTCTCCCCCTCCGCGTCCAGCTCCGGCACCCCGACCATCCGCGCAAACGGCTCCGCGCACCAGGACCTGCACCTCGACCGCCGCGAACTGACGCGCGCCATCGACATCGCGAGCGCGGAGAACAGGATCTGGGAGGATTCGGGCTGGTGGGGGAGTGGGTGGCGTATTACGTAGCCGGCCCCCGGGTCCTGGAATGCTTGGTTGCTCATGATTGTTGTGGTTAGATTAGTTGAGGTTATACATACAAATTGCATGTCGGTTTTCTCCCTTTGGGTGGTTAGCTTTGTAGTAAGAATGAAGTGGTCTGGATGGCCTAGTCTCTGCAGGAACATCGACCTCAAGAACGCTCGTAATTTGTATTATTCATCTGCTTGTCTGAGTTCCTATATTGGTATTTCGAACCGTTTTGAAACATATCGGACCGTATGGTTCGATCGTTGACCCTACTGCATGGGCCCACAACCTCAACAGAAGCGAAGCCAAAGTGGAAAGCCCTTCTACAATATGGACCTTTCATATCCCAGCATCCACACCCTAAGCTTCGAAAGGAGTGGATACCCAGAGAGGGTACGCAGGACAGAGTGAGCGCCAGGGGAGGGAATGACTCAGAAAAGGCGGCGGTTGATGACCAAGAACAGCGACGAGTTCTCAAAGCAAATGCGCTCCGCCCCGCTATTTTGATTCGTCATAATATGTACATATATACCCGTCGATATACCCTGACCACCCTGGCTATCTTTTAAAGCTCTAGGCAGCATTATCCTGCCGTATGATAAGTTGCTTTTATATCGCCAATGCATCTCTCGCTATCGGATGGTTCCAGCCCCTCCTAAAAGCCATGCATTCGCCATTCTATCGAGTCCGATTACCATGATTCTGAAGCCTGAACCTGGCAATTCTGTATCTCATTACGGTTGGAACCCCCCAAAAAACGCCAACGCTAAATGCTTGCAGTGATAAAAAGCGGAAAGAGAAAATCCAGTACACAGAACCCGCAAAAACCACGCGAGGGACAAGGTAGAAAGCTGATGGTGCGGATATGCGGAAGGTGTACGGTTGGTAAAGCGACATGATGTGGCATTCGTTGCGGCACTTAGAGCACCGCTTCTCCCAGATACCCAAATTCGTTCATGAGGTGCTCTAGCTGGCTCACAGCCGGGTCTGCCTCCGCGTTAATCTGCGATTCGGACGGAATGGGATTCCCGAAGTTCGATAACATTGTTAGAGGCTTCGCACGCGTGCCATCTGAGGTGGATTGGTCGTCTGGGAGACTGTAGCTGTGGAAGCGGTCCAAAAGTCCGAAGCACGCGGCATGTCTACGTGGAGCGCTCTCGGGACGTTTTATATCTATCTTGAAAAAGTTTGGTCCAAGTGGTGACTCCAGGAGTGCAGGTAATTCGGAAGTAGCAGATTCACGACGGTCGGAAGGGTCATTTAAATGTTCATTTCCTCGACCTTCACCGTCAACATGATAGAAAATGTCAATTCCAGTAGCGAATTGGTCCGACAAACGCTCGGGGGTGTCGATATCACTAGAACTTGTCGTCAAGCAACTGAAGGTTGGGGAATTAACCCCGTCTCCGTCTAGAGATGGCGAGGTGAGCGCTGCAGATGTATCGGCCCATAACGAGATATTACTGCTTGGTTCACTCTGGGTCATCTGCTCATCTTTCATGAGATTGTCACCGTCTACCTCGGATGTCTCCACTTGGCAGAACAGTGGCTCTGGGACGAGGTAAGATGGCAATGCTGGAAGGTCTTTATCAAGCAGTGGTTTTGATCGTTTGTCTGGGTCAAGATCGTCTTTCTGAGATGAAGGCGGACGTTGGGTATCGATAGAGTGTGACGGCGCGAGTGGCGAGAGACTTGGCGGTGCCATTTCTACTGCAGCCTCATCCTCATTCTTTACCTCCTTAATCTCTTCGGGGATCTGCATAGGCTCGTCAAATATGACAGCGTTTCTAAGAGGCGAGGGCTCTCTAACCCTTCCAATGGACAGCGACCTTCGATGATAAATTGTTTCTGACTGGCTCGGGCTGCGTACTTTTCGTGGAGAATTTGTACGCTTTCTTCCAGCTGATGACGCTCTCTCACGACCCAATACAAACTCCGGCTTGATAGACGACAAGGATGTCTGTGACTGGTCTCTCTTCGCGGGGGGTTGTACTCCTTGTATAGACTCATTTGAGAAGCTGAAATCGATTTCAGCGTCAACAGGATGGCATCGCAGAGGTGAGAATCCGTGACCTTTGACAGTCATTTGGGAGATTGGTGACGACAACGATGGCTTTGGAAACCCGCTCGTTTTCAGTGGAATGAGATTTTGACGTTCACTCGTAGAACCGATAAGTATTGGAGGACTAATCCGGAGCTCTCTCACATTTCGAGCGTGCCTGCTACGACCACGTTCGTTTTCAGCGGATGCAGGTCTTCTGAGCTTGCTAGTGTCCGGCGAGGTTGCAGACTTCTCCTTGGTGCCTGTGAGATCTAGAATAGCTGTCTTCAGAGTAGAAGATGTCGAACTCGCAGCAGATTTAATTTTCCGTTCATGATGAGATGACCCTAAACGCGATTGAGCTTCGGAGTCATTATTTGCTGATAGAGAATGAGAAGTCGCGGTTATTGTAGAATCTCCTATGTCGAGATGGGGGTGCTTCCTGAAGTGCTCATAGCTATGGGAGCCACTAGGCTTTGGCAAACGAGGAATTGGAGCTGGCCTTGGTGTCAAGTATTTGTCTTCTGGGTCGAGTGTATGGATTCCAGATGAAATTGAACTGGCGGAGTTGCTTCTACTTCTTGATTCGAAGGGTACTTCAAGTACATTCAAGCGTTGTCCAGGGAGTAAAGGGCAAAGTGTTGTAGATGGTTGAGTAGAGTCATGATACTCATTATCATCCATCCTGTACTGTAAGGGTCCGGCGTAAATCAGTGCGTGTTATATCAATAATTGGCCTGGTATACTTACGTAGTACCAGTACGTGCCACCCATCTTCAAGCCACCACTCCTCTTTTGGCTAAGGTTGTTGAGATCGCCATCGCATATTATATCTTTGAAGCTGTAGCAACCTGACCAGAAACATGAACCCTTTCGATGATCTCGCTTCATGGAATATGACTTGGCAAAGTTATCCCAAGATCCAAGAAGTTCGACGGTCCGAGCAGCAGCTGGGGATTCACTATACAAAAATCCACAGGTTAGTAGGATGGCGTTGGATGACTGTGGGCGAACATACAACAAGAACGTTACAAGCGTTGTGGTCCCCATAGTAAATGCGTTAATTGTTAGTGCGAGTATGAAAAGCCACCGATATGTTCGGAATAATTCGAATATCCCACAAGCCAAGGTTCCGGAGCCAGCCCGTATGATAACAATTATTCCCAGAGTATCTAATTAAAGAAAGAAAGACATGTGAAAAGACTGGATAGGTACATTAGTTGGATCATTTATTTAGCAATTATTGGTACAAACCTGAGGCAATAGAAGCAATAACTTAGCAATGAAAGGCAGACGTGATTTTTTTTATTAAAAAAAAAAGCTATGGAACGTTTGGGTATATAGCCTGGCCGCAAGCCAGGCTATTTTCGAGGCTGAGTTCTTGACAGCTGGTTCTTGAAACGTCAAGACATTGAGCATGGATGGTCCTAAACAATTGTGTCCTTTTCAACCGCGATTGAAAATAACTTCCAATCCTTCAGCCTTAAACGCAGACACGATGTTCAAGGCGTAGGGCTAGGCGCCGGGAAGGGTCAATACTCGTAACCACACAGGGAGGCTTTGATGAATGAGATGGCATAGACTAAGCGCGTAATCAAGCAGAGGTTTGAGAGTTGAAATGCAAAGGGAGAAAACAAAGCGAGAGAAGAAAAGATAAGCAACTAAGAAAGAGTAGGTGTTTTACTCCGTGGTGGAATGGCGCTAGGTGGGGAGAGCGAACGCTTGGGCGAGCTGAAGGTAGCAGCTTCGTTCCAAGAGAAAAAGGATGGAAGGCTCCACTGATGAAACCGTGGAAAGAGATATTTGGAGCCGAAGCCTCAAACAGTGGCTGGAAGCTAAAATACAAGCAGCAGTTAGCAGACTCCCAGAGCCTACTTCGTTGGTTCATCTTGATCATCACCATGCATCGTCATCCCGCAGGCGCGCCGTGAGGGTCTGGCGTATTGGAGGCGTTGGAGCTGCCCTTCATTTTGCTTCATCTGCTTCATGTCCGAGCCCAAACCCTTAGGCCAGTTGTCCTGAATCCCGCGCCGCCCCCAGCCATGGCTCAGCTGCGTCAGCTGCTGGTTCGGAGAAGACTGCTGGACTGTAAGACTGCAAGAGTGCTGTGCGACTGCGGACTGCTGACTGCTGACTGTGGACTGCGGACTGCGGTGAGCCTCGCACGTTCCTCTATTGAACAACTTGGATTGGACTGTAGTTGGGACTGCAGGGGCTCTCGATAGCGAAAAGACCAAGCGATGTTTTGGTTGTCGATCAGAGATTCCAAGATTAGAGCTACCATGTCGCTCTGTCTATCGCTCGTTCATCCAAGCAGGGGTGAGGACACCGAAACCAGTTTGTCGACCCTTGATCTGCCCCTGCCCCGAAGAGGATTCGTAAGAGCTACAGCCAGCAAATGGCCCTTCAACTTGGCGATTCTGGAACAACGATCGGGGGTTCGACAGTGCTGGATTTGCTGGATTTGTCAGACAGCGGTCAGTCACGCTGCGAGTCGATCGATGAGATTCCCTATCTACATAAAGTGCTAAGTTACTAGGTAATTGTAGATGCAACCTGAGCTCCGTGCATATCTGCCATGATCCTGACCCATCAAGCACACATGAAATCAAGCATTGTTATCTCTGACATGTTGACGCCTAACCCGATCCTCTCCGTGTCCCTCACTGCGAATTCGTGTCGAGAAGGTCCCGCGGCCGAAAGTTAGTGGCCGCCTACAGACTTCAACTCTGACACAGCTTCTCCGAATCTTGCACAGCCAAGGTCCATGGTGCAGTCTTAGGCGTTGCACGCAGCTCTATCACATGGAAAGGGTTGAGATAAATATCCTTTGCTTCATTGCTCTCTCAATAACCGCCCGGCGGCACGAAGACAAGGAGGCGGCGTAGTGTGCGGAGACTGCTTGTGCGGAGCTCAAACAGTCAGAGGCGTATTGCACGATGCAAGGCTCTCCCTTGATCACACCAAACGAGACTGTACAAAATTCCACGAGGTTTTTTTTTGGGGCGGTGTACCCAGCTAATTTCCTTGACCTCCAGTACCGCCAGAGACCTTTCCCGCAACCAAACTGTTGCTTCTTCTTCGATCGCAAAGTGGACAGTGCTCAAAAACTGACGAAACCACTGCCCTGTGCGAGAGGCCATGGTTCTTCACATTCATGAACTTCATAAATAAATTCATACCTAAACATAAATCACTCTACAATTCAGGACAGCCTGTATGAGCTCCAGTGTCCTTCCCCCCCCTGTGCAACACATAGCAATTTCGGTAATCACTAGTCAAGTGCACCATCCAACATAGATACTGTGCGCTTGCCAAAAGAGCCGTGCACCCGCAGAAAGGCAAAGCCTTTGATTTTTTCAGCTTAACTATAAGAGCTAAACTTGAAATTCTCTAGTGCGTACAAAGTGAAATGGCTGTGTGTGTTGTGCGAGTACAGGAGGTGGACACTAGAGCTCCAAGAGTCTTGGCGAAATGAAGCTGTGGATTTGATCAACGGATTAAGGCTCTAAATCATTATAATAAAGCTCAAACTTGATATATGATTAACTCTATCGTGCCCCAATTAGGCCGAGGTGTTCCTGCCAGCAAGGTCGGGGGTATATTGCATATAGATACTACGTTGATATTTCGGTGTTTGCGCACGGGCCTCTTTTGGTGTACGGGATACAGTACCTAGTTGCACAAACTCGTCGTACAGATCCCTAACAATCCAGCACCTCAGCCCACAATCTCGGAAGTCCCGACTAACTATGTCATTTCCGGGCGCAAACAAAGCGTGGCGGCATACCGTGGAACAGCCCATGAAGTCTTGATGACCATGTTTGGCATGTCTTCCGTTAACAACGCCAATATTTCCCACGTTGTGTCTGGACCCTCGAGATTGCGTGGTATGTCAGTGCGCCAGCCCTTTCCGGATCATCATAGAGAATAATGAGCCTAATGCTCTTCAGCTCAAAGTTTTTGTTTTCGTTTTCGTTTTATTGAGATTACAGTGCCCAGGATTGTATATCGATTAGATGCTTTCAGCCGCACCGGAACGTGGTGCTCGTTCCTAGCCTCACTGAAAGCTAGTCTTCAAAACCTCCGGCATCCGACTCTCTAAATCCAGGATCATTTGCCCGAAGAGTCCGTTGGCCCACGAAAACCACTGCCTGGTCCAATCATTCATATTCCAACTGTTCACGCTCTCATGCACCAGGCCCAACCCATCCGTGCTCCCAAGAATCGATTTCAGCTGCTCTACAATCTCGCCCTCGTCGTTGCTCGTCAGAATCCTCACGATGCTTGCCATAGGCCAGGCGTAGCCAGGTCCGTTATGTGGACCACCAACTGCGCTAAGAACCGGGCCGCGCATAAAGTAAGGATTATCGCCGCTCAGGATTAGGGCGCGCGTGTTCTGGTATGTTTGGGAAGAAGAGGAAAGATAAGAAAGAAGAGGCGCAGAAAGAAGAGATGGAATGTTAGCGTCATCCATTACCGTTTGGCTTCCATATCCATCAATCTCATAAGCATAGATCTGGCCATATTTCGGATGATTGACGACGCCATGCGCCTCGATCGCCGCATGTAGGCTGCCCGAAAGGCCTTCCATTTTCGTTGCAAGGGCCATAGAGGCCGAAGTATTTAGCTGCGCCATGATTTTCGACGTTGCTGCAAGGTAGGATGAGAACATCATGTTTGCAGGGATGAAGAGTTGGTATATGGTTGAGTCATCAGAAGGTCGGAAGGCACTTCTGATCAAGCCGGTCCCGTTCTGCGTCGGGTTTCCCAATCCATTATTCTCGAGCGTTTCCGACGCACGTGTCGTCTGCCGAGTAAACGTGTATGAGCTGGTGAGAACGGAACCATTCGCAGCGTAGGTCGGTGTCATCATCGCGTCTGCAACATTGAGAATTGTAGCTATTGCGTCAACCCATGAATATTTTGCGAAGAAAGAGATATCCCGGGTCGCGCTGTAGTAGTTCGAAGAGACTTCAAGAAAGGCCGCCAGGGAGTCAAGCTCATACTTGCATTCGAACACGCTTTGGTTGTCGTATTGCGGGGTGACAGTGTCCTGACTTGCCGCACCGTTCGTTGCAGGCGCAATACCCGATTCAGCTGGAGGCTGGAAAGAGTTGCAGTAAGGTGAGGTAAGGAGATATCGCGCTTGGAGATTGATAACTCCACGGTACAGTGAGGCAATGGAATCTGGCGACGAAGAAGCGTTCAGCAGCGGGAGATATGATTGCATTTGGTTCGCCGAATCACGTAGCCACATGGCATTGATATCTCCTGTGATCACAAAAGTGAGTTCCTCGTCCGTACCGTTAGCATAGCCCTTCCATTTGATCGCAGTGTCGAGGGTATTTGGATAGGCATTTTCGAAGAGTCGATACAGGTCTGGGTCACTGATTGCAGCTTGCATGCGGGTGATTGTGTCCTCGACGCCTTGCGAGACAAATGTCCTGCATTCGGGTGCTGGACGCTGGTACGAGAGGTTATATTTGCCTGGGGAGAATGGCGCGTGATTCTGGGTTGAGTACTGTGAATAATCTGGACATGCCGCAGACACTAGAAGAGGGACGGCTATAGAGGAGAAGAGCAAAGAAGCTACCCGCATGCTGACTGACTCACTGGACTGAGCTGGAAGGTTATTCAAGAACTAACATGCAGCGACGTTGGAAAAGTGAGGAAATGCACGATTTTGTAAAGCCGTTCGGTCCAGGTGAACTGGGGGATTGCCCATGTGCTCTGATCGGCAGGTTACCTTCCATATTACCTACCCCGCTATTGATCCCATGAGAAGATCATGGGAATGTAACGATGGATGGAAGCTATCGACAGCTGCATTCTGCCCTCACCTATTCCTTCGACGTCATTGCTTGAAAAGGTCTGCTTTGGTGCTAGTGGCAGGCTGCTGCTGCTGTAGGCTTCAGGGTACTACTACAAGGGGTTGACTAGGGTAGTCTGGCGTGGCTGGCATACAGCTGAGCGGTGGTTCAGCATTCAGTGGATTTGAGCGGCTGACAAGAGAGGGAGAGGGGAGATACAGGCACATCGACGTGGTGGCTGCGGGAAGAACCCCACCTTTCGTCCCCGCCTCAGCCATCATCTCATCGGCGCAGCTTGGGCTTGCAGGGCTAACTGCACAAGCATTCAGCCAGCCTGCAACGGGCTTGTGGCTCCCGACTGCAGTAGTGAGGTTCTTCGGAGGCCACTACACCAGCCAACCTCGTAGCCACCAGCCTCGCAGCCTCGCACCACAATACGTAGCAGTCTTTTACTGCGAATTTCGCGCATGCCTAATTATTGGCCAATTAGCTCACTCAAATTCGTAGAGCGTACTCGAATTCGCAGAGAATTAGCCGTGAGCAGTAAGAGAATGGTGCAAAAAAACTGCATAGTGGGGCAAAGGAACATCAAAACTAAGTCCCTTCGCGTGAATATATCAGCACGCACACAGTAGTTTATATATTCACGCGAAGGGACTTAGAAGTTTTGGTGTTGACGGCTCGGCTGAGCGCCCGCTCAGTCGCTGAGCCGCACGTGACATATACAACCCCCGTCGACATTCGCGGATGTTGACGGCCAAGCCTGCAGCCACGTCGTGAACATCTTCGAATGTCTTTACCCCCGCTAATTGAGTCGCTGATGCGCGCGTACTATTGGCCCATTGGCTTAGCCGTGCGCCATGTATTTACCCTATGCGGTAAGGTTACTTATTCGTGTTGCTAAGTGGCTAGTAGGGGTAGGTATACTTTCTCTACCTCTTTTCCCTGGTCTACGTCTGCGTATATATAAAAAAATAGGAACCCTTCCTTAGGGCGCCGCTTCTCTAGCAGCGTCCTATTCTTAAAAATGGTGTTAATTAATCGCGTAGAGATTAATGTTGCAAATAATGCCGAACTACGCGCCAACGCGCAGAGCATTCTTGCCCTTATGTGTGCCGAGAGGCCTAAAAATATATCTCTAAATTATAAGCCGAAGCAGAAGGAGTTTAAGGTAAGTAGGTAGGTGCTTTATAGAGTAGTATACTAGCTAACGCGCGCCTTTTCCTCCTAGGCCTTCTGCAAGAAGAAGCAGTACTGCAACAGTAATACCATTACGGAAGAAAAGCTTCTCCTTTTCCTTATTAAGGAGGTTGCAGGCCGGCCACTAAAAGTAAAAAGCTATAAGGTTAGTAACGATATACCCTAGGATAAGACGCGGCTCTCCTAGCGCTTAATTTACGGCTATATTATAGCCCTAACGGACCTCTACCGGGCGCAGAAGGCTATAGGGATAAATAGTCACTAGTCCCTACGGGAGGATAACGTTAGGGAGTACCTAAAGATTCTACAACGGAGGGATATATAGTGGGAAAAGGACCAGTTCGCGGATAAGGGTAGAGACATACTGCTCGACGGATATATAAAGGACGAGTTCGAGAACGTCTACCGCCAGCTATAGGCCCGCGGAGACTCCTCGCCAGAATGCTATCTCCACATACTTATAGATATCCTGCTAGGCCACTATATACTTACCCGCGGCGGCGACAGGCGCTTTGCTAAGATCTCAGACCTATTTACCTTTAAGTTTAAGGGCGAAGGCCCTATACGCTATATACCCCTAATATTTACTATACGCGCTAGCAAGCAGAACCAGCACGGCCGCCTTAAGACTATTAGGGCTCTATATAATAAGAAGCCACTTATCTATATACTTAATAGGCTAGCTTTCTACCTCCTATATTACTAGGACCTTAGCAATAAGCCATTCCCAGACTTTAGCAAGTGGTTAGCGTAGTACAATATCCACCTAATTAAGAGTAGCGCTAGGGACTATAAGGCGGCCTTCTTATACAACTTATAGTGGGAGTGGGTTGCTAAAGCGTTCTAGTATATTGGCGTCTTCTTACAGAAGAAAACCCATATTGGATAAAGCACTGGCGCTAAGACGGTAGAGCTAAAAGGGGTTAGCAAGGACTAGATTAGATATACTAGCAGGTGGAACTAAAAGCAAATAGTTGGCTACTACTTAAACTTACTACCACGGGAGTTTATGCGGACGATAGCTAGCCATACGCCGTAGATAGGCTGCTTTGAGATTTATAGGGCAAGCGTTGCCCCCCTTAATATACTACTATTAACAATCTAGCCAGAGCTAGACGTCTAAAAGGGTTAATTCGGCCCTTAGGTTAGCTAGATTAATAACCTTATAACTATAGGCGCCACAAACCTCCTATTCTACCTCTAGGAGGTTATCCTATAGGACTTAGTAGTCCTCTATAAGATATTCCCAAGCAGCCCTATATAGAACTACCCCATCTTTTAGCACAAGGCCTATTTACCCTTTGCGTAGAAGGTTAAAACCTGCCTATAGCAGAAGGAAGAAGGCCCTAACTAGCTATTAATACTCTACTAGGCTGTGCTGGCTATTATAGGCTGCCTAAAGACTATAAACGCCTAGAATAACTAGAGAGTATATAAAAACAACTAAAGAGCACACAAGCTATAGGCGTTAATTAACTGTATAGCCGAGTCCTAGTAGGCGCAGTCTTTGTAGCTTTAATTACTTACATCTAGTAGCCTTGCCTTTTGGCTTAAGGTCCCTTTAGTATAGCTACTAATAGCACGTCTACTAACAGCATGTCTACCAACGGCACGTCTACTAACGGTATATCCACTGGCGCCTCTATCTATTGCGGGATTAAGCCAGTATACATCGGCTTGGGTAAGCGCTATAGCTTCCCCTTTGCTAGCGCCGCCGCAGCTATAGCCGCAGCCGTAGCTATAGCTGTAGCTATAGTAAGGGCCTAAGTTTAAGCTTAAGCTTAAGCTCTAGCCTAAGCAGCCGCCCGTATATTATATATGCCGCGCGGTAAAGTCCGTACGGGCCCTTTAATATAAGTAGACTAAGGGGCTTGGAGGTAATCCTTTTATAGCAGCACTAGATTCTAAATAGGGTAGTAGATAGCGGGCTAGCCAGTAAAGTAAGCTTTAATAGTACTCCCTATGGCTTAAGGTTATTAAGGAGATTAAAAGGGTTATATAGGCCTAAAGGGTTAGCGAGGAAGCGGCTATATAGCAGGTTAATCTATAGTAGGAGTAAATACAGTGCTTACTAGATTAGCTTTATAAACAGCTTTAAGTAGGTAGAAAAGCTGTTAAATAGTATATATCTATAGCCCCTTAGGGGCTTATTTTGGTAAGGTATAAGTTTAGTAGGGTGCTTATATAATAGTGGCGCCTAACTTAAAATATAAATATCTTCACTAGCCTATAGCCAATTCTTACTATTTTAGTGCGAGTAGAGAGCTCTTAGCCAGCTCTACGTATAGCGCTCGACGGGTATTAAGAGTGTGGTATTATTAACAATCGTAGATTGATTGTGGATATAGGGTAATATCTATATACTACTAAGCGTATGGGCCTTCTACCTTATAAAATCTAACTTAGCTGCTAATTTAGCCACACAAAACAAACCATGGACATACTATTGGTGTTAATAGCTTGGCTAAGCGCCCGCTCAGTTGCTGAGCTATACGTAACATATACAACCCCCATTAATATTTGCGGATGTTGACGGCCAAGCCTATAGCTACGTTATGAATATCTTTAAATGTCTTTACCCCCGCTAATTAAGTCGCTAATGCACGCGTACTATTAGCCTATTGGCTTAGCTATGCGCTATATATTTACCCTATGCGGTAAGGTTACTTATTCGTGTTGCTAAGTAGCTAGTAGGGGTAGGTATACTTTCTCTACCTCTTTTCCCTGGTCTACGTCTGCGTATATATAAAAAAATAGGAACCCTTTTTTAGGGTGTTGCTTCTCTAGCAGCGTCCTATTTTTAAAAATAGTGTTAATTAGTTGCGTAGAGATTAATATTGCGAATAATGCCAAACTACGCGCCAACGCGCAGAGTATTCTTGCCCTTATATATACTAAGAGGCCTAAAAATATGTCTCTAAATTATAAGCCAAAGCAGAAGAAGTTTAAGGTAAGTAGGTAGGTGCTTTATAGAGCAGTATACTAGCTAATGCGCGCCTTTTCCTCCTAGGCCTTCTATAAGAAGAAGTAGTACTACGACAGCGATACTATTATAGAAGAAAAGCTTCTCCTTTTCCTTATTAAGGAGGTTATAGGCTAGCCACTAAAAGTAAAAAGCTATAAGGTTAATAATAACATACCCTAGGATAAGACACGGCTCTCTTAGCGCTTAGTTCACGGCTATATTATAGCCCTAATAGACCTCTACCGGGCGCAGAAGGCTATAGGGATAAACAGTTACTAGTCCCTACGGGAGGATAACATTAGGGAGTACCTAAAGATTCTACAACAGAGGGATATATAGTGGGAAAAGAACCAGTTTACGGACAAGGGTAGAGACACATTACTTAACAGATATACGGAGGACGAATTTAAGAACGTCTGCCGCTAGCTATAGGCCCGCGGAGACTCCTTGCTAGAATACTACCTTTGCATACTTATAGATATCCTGCTAGGCCACTATATGCTTACCTATAGTAGTAATAGGCGCTCCGTTAAGATCTCAGACCTATTTACCTTTAAGTTTAAGGGCGAAGGCCCTACGCGCTATATACCCCTAATATTTACTACACGCGCTAGTAAGCAGAACCAGTACAGCCGCCTTAAGACTATTAGGGCTCTATATAATAAGAAGCCACTTATCTATATACTTAACAGGCTAGCTTTCTACCTCCTATATTACTAGGACTTTAGCAATAAGCCGTTCCTAGACTTTAGCAAGTAGTTAGCGTAGTATAATATCCGCCTAATTAAGAGCAGCGCTAGGGACTATAAGGCGGCCTTCTTATATAACTTATAGTAGGAGTGGGTTACTAAAGCGTTTTAGTATATTAGCGTCTTCTTGCAGAAGAAAACCTATATTAGATAAAGCGCTGGCGCTAAAATAGCAGAACTAAAAGGGGTTAGTAAGAACTAGATTAAATATACTAGCAGGTAGAACTAGGAGCAGATAGTTAGCTACTACTTAAACTTACTACCACAGGAGTTTATGCAGACGATAGCCGGCCATACGCCATAGATAGGCTGCTTTAAGATTTATAGGGCAAGTGTTACCCCCCCTAATATACTACTATTAACAATCTAGCCAGAGCTAGACGTCTAGAAGGGTTAGTTTAGCCCTTAGGTTAGCTAGATTAATAACCTTGCAGCTATAAGCACTATAAACCTCCTATTCTACCTCTAGGAGGTCATCCTATAGGACTTAGTAGTCCTCTATAAGATATTCCCAAGCAGCCCTATATAGAACCACCCTATCTTCTAGCACGAGGCCTATTTACCCTTTACATAGAAGGTTAAAACCTGCCTATAACAGGAGAAAGAAGGCCCTAACTAGCTATTAATACTCTACTAGGCCGTGCTGGCTATTATAGGCTGCCTAAAGACTATAAACGCCTAGAATAACTAGAGAGTATATAAAAACAACTAGAGAGCATATAAGCTATAGGCGTTAATTAACCGTATAGCTAAGTCCTAGTGGGCGCAGTCTTTATAGCTTTAATTACTTACGTCCAATAGCCTTACCTTTTGACTTAAGGTCCCTTTAGTATAGCTACTAATAGCACGTCTACTAACAGCACGTCTACTAACGGTATGTCTACCGATGGCATATCCACTGGCGCCTTTATCTATTGCGGGATTGAGCTAGTATGCGTTGGCCTAGGCAAGCGCTATAGCTTCCCCTTCGCCAGCGCCGCCGCAGCTACAGCCGTAGCCGTAGCTATAGCTGTAGCTATAGTAAGGGCCCAAGTCTAAGCTTAAGCTTAAGCTCCAGCCTAAGCAGCTACCCATATATTGTATATGCCGCGCGGTGAAGTCCGTACGGGCCCTTTAACGCGAGTGGACTGAGGGGCTTAAAGATAATCCTTCTATAGTAATACTAAATTCTAAATAGGGTAGTAGATAGCGGACCAGCCGGTAGAGTGAGCTTTAATAGTACTCCCTACGGCTTAAGGTTATTAAGGAGATTAAGAGGGTTATATAGGCCTAAAGGGTCAGCGAGGAAGCGGCTATATAGTAGGTTAATCTATAGTAGGAGCAGATGCAGTGCTCGCTAGATTAGCTTTATAAACGGCTTTAAATAGGTAGAAAAGCTGTTAAATAGTATATATCTATAGCCCCTTAGGGGCTCATTTTGGTGAGGTATAAGTTTAGTGGGGTGCTTATACAATGGCGGCGCCTGACTTAAAATATAAATATCTTCACCAGCCTACGGCCAATTCTTACCATTCTAGTGCGAGCAGAGAGCTCTTAGCCAGCTCTACGCATAGCGCTCGACGGGTGTTGAGAGTGTGGTGTCGTTAACGATCGTAGATTGATTGTGGATATGGGGTAATATCCACATGCTACTGAGCGCATGGGCCTCCTGCCTTATAAAATCTGACTCAGCTGCTGATTTAGCCACACAAAACGAACCGTGGATATACTATTGATGTTCCTCTGCCCCACTATGCAGTTTTTTTGCACCATTCTCTTACTTGTGATCAAAAATATGTATCTGTGGTCGGGAAGATCCACACCAACCAAAAGCTCGAACCCATCCCCAGTGGTGATCGCACGCCTCCATCCCCTTTTTGAATTGTCATGGGAAAGATAATTCACAGTTGAATGAGCGGATGGGCTGACCTTCAGCTCCAGGGTGCTCAATGTGAGCAGAATAGGAAACTGTGTCGTAAACTTATACGAGCAGTGATCTTGTTGTGCCACGGACCGCCTGGACAGGGCTCGCTATTGCAGATGCCTTGCGTATAAGATCGGTCATTGCCTCTCATAATTTCAGGGAACGGGAATCCATATGTCCTTCGTTCTACCTAATTCTCAAGTCCTTGCCTCTTCCACTTTCAAAACTCTCATTATAAATCTCCAACTCGATTAGGACTATACTTTTTAACTCACCACGTGCTACATTGGCAATATCCTCACTACGGCTGCGTTCTCTCTGCCACAGTGCTAGGCTACCCGCAAGAGTCGCCTCTCATGCCAAACATCTACACGCGTGCTGCGTACGCCCCCAGGAATGCCGTCTATGATAGCCTGAAGGTCGATTCCGCAGGCCCTCTCAACCTCTTCTAAGAACAAGTTGCCCAATACTGCCCTCTAAGTCTCCCTTCAAACTGTCCCAACGGCACAGAAGCCGTTTTCGCCGGGAGCCTATACCCAGTAGGCTTCCCACTTATCCGGCATAACTCCATCTACTGATGTACTTGTCAGGTGTCCGAAGTCCCGGGTTAGCCAAGACCTCTACGTCGACTTCGATGGTGCTACCCTCATCACGGTCCAGCACTCCCACTCCATTCCACCGGGCGCCCACTGGGAGTACTAGGACTGGACCTGGACGCCATTACCGCTGAATAAGATGGCGTATCCCCATGCCTAGCCACCGATCCTCTCTACAACTTCATTCTACCGTCCGGCTTCTTTAACTTCAAAGCTCTAGACGCGCCAGTCGGATCCGGAGGCGGAGTGAGAGGTTGTCCGAGTCAGGATAATGCGAATGTTATGAGTCTGTGTGCTGTGACACCGCATTTCAATAGGACTGACTGTGTGGAACTGACTAGGTTGGGAACCTGTAATTATTCCATACGCGGCCGAGAAAGGCGCAATAAAGTGGCCCGTGCGCGAACACCAAAAGTCTCGCGATTGCACGGAGTGGGCAAGACGACGACGGCCTCTAAGGATTAGTATAGCTATCCGCTCTGTAAATATGGGCCTTGCTAGTAGAAGCACTTTAATCGAACTAAGCCGCAATAGAGTTAATATTGGGTTTTAATTTATTAATACAAGGTTGAATTTCAAGTCTGTGCACGGGCCTTCTTATTGCGCCTCAGTCGCGTATGGGATACTGGCCCAAATCAACCGGTTTGGGCCTATTATTGAAATAGAGGTAATGGATCAGGCTTTGGAGTTGCTTCGGTAGTGTGAGAGGCTAACGAACGAGGACAGAGGATAATGTTGATGCACGCATGGTATGAAGGTAGCATAATGAGTCAGAATTACAATAGGATTGAAGCGTATGAAACTAAATTATTTGGAGGTACACCAGTTCACACAAGCTCCAGATGCCACTATGGAGTGCTCAAACTTCTTTGGATATAGCGCAGATTCTGCCCGTGTATTAATAGTTAGCCCGTCATCTCAATGTCACTCTCGTCATCCTCTTCATCTGCAGCAATCTCCCCTTTCCCCGCTTCCCTCTCTCTAAAATCCAGGTCAAAGACCTTATAATGTTTCAGATCCTCTCCAACTACGCAGGCAACACGCCGGTCTCTCCTTCCGTTGACTTCTAACTTAAGTGGCACAAATCGTTCACTTGTGGGGAAGACGTGTTTGATGAATGGTTTTATCTTAGCCTGCTGAGAGAGGTCAAGCAGTGTTCGTGCACCGCCCGCATGCCCATCCGGTAGTCGCATAGCATCAAGGTTTTCAGCCGTCCTTGGACTGTATGATATTGGGTTGTCCAAAGAAGTAGATGCGGTGCTGCTGTATGGTAAACTGAGAATGAAAGACGCATCTACGATTGTTAGGATATGTGTATTAGAAAGAGGAAACTACGAGTGGTACCTTCAGTACGGTAAAGTGCCATTAGTGAACTATCGTCAACGAACTTAATATCGACTATTTCACCATCACCAACACTGATGCTAACAGCGTCACTTGTCCTGATAGATTTCGGTACTTCGTCAAAAACATCGTTATGGATGATACGGTGGAGGCGGACTGAATGGTTTTGAGTGAATGGGGGTGGAAACATCCCGTAGTAATGAGTAGCTTACTCTCATTTTTTCTCTCCTTCGGCACAAGGGCTACGTAAGTTGTTATGTCATTTGAGTGGCCAGTTTTCTAAGGATACCAGTAAGTCTCCAAATCAGGCATAGCTTCAACCTCAAACAACCCGGGGTGTGCCCAGCTTACCTCAAAAACCATTCTCATATCCCTAGCGTTAGAAATATCCTCGTCTTCTAGTACTAGTCCACAATCCATACTCGTACTAGCAGCCTGCCACTTAGTAATATGCGCGAAGAGCTCCGCACACAAGTTCTGCAAGTGCGTGTATGCATACTCTAAGCAGAGTGCTTCTTGCTTATAAGGAGCACCCTGCTTAGAAAGCTCGATAGCCCGCTGAATATCCTCATAGCTTAAAGTCCTGGAATCTATGGGTTCCGTAAATATATCAGCTTGGCACTGGAGGAATGGTGTTAGATCACTCTGGGACATTGGCCCTTGTATGTATTCCAAAAGCTGTGAGTAATCCACGCCGGGATCTCGGTCCGCAGCCTCTTCAGCGGATGAAGATGTAGGATCCGTAGCTTGAACGTCGATTTCGTGGCGCAGCCATCTTGAGAAGACGGCAAATTGACGCCGTTCATCTCCAGCATAGATAAGAATATTATGTCCGAGCAGGCGAAGGCACCGTATGACATCCAGAATTGCTGTGAACTCTTGGGTGGATACGTTAAATATCCAACTAGAGTCGTGATATCTAGCTAGCCCCCGTAGCGTGGTGGTCACGATGCTACAACGGTCTAAGGCGGGAAGAAGGTTCTCGTGAGTGAGTTCAATAACTTTGGCATAACCTTGGGTGACAGTATGGTCCCATCTTTTATGGCCCTGCGGGCCTTTAGTCCTGTTCTCTTAAGATAAACCATGATTACATACGCTTTCGGTCAATTCATTAACCAACCATTCTTTTATGGCTGGTGGACAATTGCCTGTCACACAAAGATGATAGAGGCTTTGAACTAGACCACCCTCGCCTTTTTCTGCCAGCGTTTCCCCGATATTTCGCATGAACCTGGAGGGAAGATCTTGAGAATGAGTCCAATATGCCCGGATCTGATGCAAGCACTGATGGACATATTGAAGCAGATTCTGTAACTGCGTTGTCTTCGATGAAATCAGATGCAAGTAAATTCCTGCAGAGGAAATGAAGCGAAGAGTTAAGGGTACTAAGGCGAGTCGTATGTTCCTATTCCTACCTACGGGTTCTTTGGGTGCTGAAATTTGAACTGATTTCCTAGGACTTGGTCGGAAATCAGAGTCCTTACCTGAAATTTCCATGAGAATTCCATGACTACAGCTGTATGGATGTGATGCGTGCAGCACTGGGCGACAAAACTGCAGACCCCACTGGTCAGGTACGCGGACACAGACAACGCCCAAAGAATCATAGATGGTAGGGTTGACAGTACCATCCTCGAAACAACGGAGAAGAACATCAACGGCATTGTGATCTTTCAGATGGTGCGAATGGAAAATAGTATCGATGAGCGCTTGTGAAGTGAACGAACCGGGATCAGCTTGCGCCGGCCGCATGAACGGCGTTGTTGGTGGTAGCGGTATTACAGGTAGTTTAGGGAGAAGACTCTCAACATCTAGAATTGCTAGTTGGTCGGGGAGGTCAGGACGGAGGTCCAGAGTCTGCAGGTCTGGTTGCCGCTGCAGGAAATCATCAAGATTGATGTCGTCTCGGAATGAGTCCCAACTGTCGGTAGTAGGAGCCGTGTCATCCAGGCCATTTGGGTTGGCATTGGCGCTTTTGCTAGGTATTCCCGTTCTCGATTTGACTGTTTGAACATCGATGAAGTTGACACCCCAGCCTAAGCAACTAACCTTGCCGCTGTACGTCTCCGGCGTATCTTTGGGCTTGAAAGGATGGGGTATATCTTTCTGCAAGACCTTTCCTGTCTCTGCTGATACAATGTCTACAAGTCCATCGCCCCAGGCAACAACAATAGATTGGCCTGTATACTCTTCGTTAGCCTGCGGTTAACGCAAAAACATTGCATGTCCGAGAGTCAAATCATTGACTCGGATTAGGGACGTTCTCTACCATTAAACTTCCAGCATATGTAATCTATTGAGCTGATTGAGTTCTTCCGCTTGTGGCTGAATGCACGTTGGCCGTTGAGTCTATAGACGTCCAGGGTTTCCTGTTCAGTGACAACAGCAATAAGATCCATCGTCGGGCAATACGCAATCAAATGAGGGCGAATGGGCTGGAGCAGGGTTTTATCGGCCTGCAGCATCATTGCTGGGGCCTCTGTGGCCTCCATGATGAGCTGAAGGCCTTCTTCTTTGCCTTTCTCTCACTGTTGGCGTTTCGTGTTGTCCAGTTGTCGAGGTCGCGTTCGCTTGCTCAATGAGAAAAATCTAGGTCCATTATTGGGCAGCTATTTGTCAGAACGAAAAGAATTGTTGTGCAGACTAAAATTCTGTCACGGCCTGGCTAGGAATTTCTCCACAATTGCCTGGCACTGCTCTGAATTCGCTAGCTGATGAGAATTCGTTAGCGTTCAGCAACTACATGGCTCATTCTATCTCAAGTGCCTTTATACCTTTTACCAAAATACACTTATGCGAATTTTCCCATTGTTACAGTTGAACGGGCTAGTAGCAAATATTTTCTTTTCATTAAAAAATGCTTCATTTCAAACGCCTCCATCCACGTTGATGCCTAACACAGAGGACGGGAATATTTGATACAATCTCCAACTCAGGGAGTAAATATCCCTCAGAACGCCGAAATATTCAAGTCGTGTACAGTACAATCAACCTGAAAACGCCTCAACCTCGTAAAGGAGGATTTGCCCGACCGAAACGCCTTCCCTTGCCTCGGATCGTGCCAGATCCAATCCATCTATCTTACGATACACTCGACCGCCCAGCCAGCCGCGCGGTTCGTTTCCGCTAAAATCGTGGGGCGGCCCCGGGACCCATATATACAGATACCGCTCTAGTCCTGACGAGAGGGTATCGGCCATTACTGCTAGACTGCGAGAACAGCGGCGAGCGCACTCGCTCACCTCTCCGCCCCTCTAGCACCACTCCTTATAATCTCCCTCTTTACCCTCACGCTCCCACCGGCCCTCCCGTTTGCGCCTGCAACTTCCTCGTCGAAACTTGTTCTCTTCCCTCCCGTCTCTCCCTCATCAGAATCCTCAACTAAGTCGCCAAGTCCGAAGCTCTGGTTTTCGACATCATAACCGCGCATCAGGCCCTCTCGATCACCCAGGCTGTTCCTCCCGCTCCCCGGACCGGCTCCATAAGGACTCCTAAACCCTGCTTCGACGCTACTCCTGCGAGCCTGCATGCTTCGTCGAGTAGTAAAGCCCGCAATGCCATCCGAAGGTGGGGCGTCCGAGAATGCATTGCCTAAGCTATTTTTGCCGTCTGGGTCTTCACGTGATAGGTTGAGAAGGTAGACACCGGAGAATATTATGAGGAAACCGCAGAGGAGAGAGATTGTGTTGACGGCAGATGTGGTGTTGAAACCGCGGAAAAGGATGAAGGAAGCAATAAGTGTGAAGGTTGTGAAGGTCACGTAGTAAAGAGGATTGACACTACTTATATTAGATCTTGTCTAACGCTCATGAGGAGAATTAGATGAAGAACATACATAGAAGTCGAGAACTGGCTCAAGGCTTTGTTGAAGTAGTTCATCTGTGTAAGAATACAGACAACGACTACGATGGCGAAAACGTAGGTTGACGGGTGAGTAAATTGATTGTTCCCTCCGAAGGTCATTTTTAACGCAATGCCGAAGGCCTTGACAGCCATGATGGAGACGGAGCCGACGGTTGAGCAGATCGAGAGGTATATGAGGGGATTTTTGCGGCCGTATTTAGGAGAAACTTTGTATATCATGACTGTTGAGAAGACTGCGACAATCGCACAGTAGAATAGGAAACCTACGAAAGGGTTTGGTTAGCAGCGGCCTAGAAACATGTGTATGCATTGTTGCTCGGACTGAAGGGGTGTATCACCTGGCTGTATTGCAAAGTTGAGTATTTCGTCAATTGATCCAACTTCCTTGTCCGGCGGTGCATGAAGGACTATGATTACGGAACCAATGAGGCATATGGCACAACCTATTTTGCCTAATAATCCAAGGCGCTCATGAAGGAAGTACGACCCTAATACAGAACTATGGTAATCGTCAGCATCCGGGTACCACATCCTCAGTATTGTCCACATACCCAATAAGAACACTCAGTGCTCCCAGCGGCGTCACTAATATTGCTGGCGCGAATGCATATGCCGCAAAATTAAACACCTCTCCAAGTACCACTGCAATAGTCAGTTAAAGGGTTCCAGAATATTAGGCGTGGATGGGCATACTCGTTACTATACCTGCCCACCAGGTGGGACTTCGTAAATACGAAAAACCATCTCCTTCAAAACCGTGATTTTCTTTAGCCTCGTTTAAACCCTATACCCACAAGCACGGTTAGTTCCTAGGTCATGCGTACTGATAAGGTGTGCGGATAACTTTGCAGGCTTATTAGGTAGGGCGGCAGACCTTTTTTGTGATAACAAAACTAGTCCCTTCAATAGATAATATTAGCATACGACATAGAGAGTGACGCGGCGCATAGTAAACTACCGATTGCCAGTGACGACGTTATAGCCAGTGCCAATCCTACATATCTGTCCTAGCATCAGCTCTGCACTCGTCGCTAGCGCGAGCCTCCAGCGCCATTATCCAGACAACGTACTTGTCTTCTAGCATTATGCCGACAGAGCGTCTCCAGAGACGTCTATATCGACCCTCCTTCCACAGTATAGTTGTATGTTGCGCACGCCGATTCCTACTGTGCCGAGTCTCGAGACTGCTGGGCTAATCGATAGGGCCGACGCGAGGAGACCAGATGGCGCAGTAGGCAGGCGAGTCGGTCTAAGTATCACGATCCAGATCAGCGCAGTCTCCCTGAATGGCACGAGGGGCGCCGAAACGGAAGCCGCGATGCACGACAGGAACAGTGGAAGCCGTTCGCGTTTCACTAAGCGCTTTGGGGACGTCGGTTTGGACAGGGCCAAAAACAGCGAGTGGCGGGCGGATGCGTTGTCCAGTCGAGCGAATGTCAAAGGCAAACGAGCGCGCCAAATGTTCGTGAAAAGACTGTTGTACAGGCAGTTTTGGATGGTTACAGAGGGTTAAAAGGAGTCGACATGTGGATTCTTCAGGCGTGGTCCGGGTGATGGTGCGGTGCGGCAGGGCTTTTGCTGGGCTTCAGAGGCCAGGCACGGCAGGTCAGCTTCCGCCGTGCAAGCCATTGTTGCTGCAGTGCGCAGCGGGGATCCCGATGTCTCCGCAACGTGCGAGATTCGCACTTCACAATCAGTTTCTACGAGTATTCATTATACTTTCTTTACATTGGTCTACCAAGGAAGAATTGCAATTCCCAACCTCAACTCCATTGAAAGCAGCCCTCACAAAATCCGTGTTCCTGATTGACGCCAGGGTATCGCCTGCTCAGATTCCTTCCCAAATGATCACTGGCGATGGACGATCGGCCCACCAGTTATTATACAGCATTAATTTTCGAATACTAAGTACCCCTTGCCCTCCAAACACCCAGGCGCCTAAACACCCGCGACAAAATGCCCGACAAAGCTTTTCCCATCGTCCGCCCCCAAAAGCGGAATCAAACGACTATCCAAGGCGCCGGAGCAAGGAAACAAGTAGCAAGGTATAGATGAAATGAAGCAGTATGTAGCGATGATGACGGTTCAAACGTAGTAAGGGTTAGGGCAGGAACGGGGGTGAAGGGCTTCGTAACTTACTCTTGTTAGAACTTCCTTCCTAGTGCGATTATTCCACATATTATGAGCCCGTAACAATATAAAGTAATAGCGCATGGTTTTATTCAGGGCAGCCAGCCATGCAATTTTCGCAGGGCGCATTAGAAAAGGCCAGGAACAAAGATTTCTGCTCACGCGAGAAGAACACCTTAGTACGAACGTACCGGCTTTCCAGAGGGTCGATCTACCTGTGAGTAAGGTTATGGGATTAAATCGGGATGGGTGGAATCGTAAACAATCAATGGGAGGTTGATGATTTTCTTTTGTGAGTCGTATCTAAAGATGGCGGGAGAAATGGAAGTGTTTCTAATAAGATCTCACGCGTTTTGTGTCTGTTCCAACGTTAGCTGACGTTTCTTCTCGGAAGGAATAAACAACTGACCTAGACCACTGTTCTGTTCTTCGGAGCCGTCTTCATGCTCAGCCCAAGACCTTTTAGTAGGTGGGGATGCACTCGGGCGATATCGTGGGGTCTGAGGCACAGTTTCTGGCGCTTTGGGGGGAGATTCATCCTCATCGTCTTCGTAATCGATGGCGTCTGAGTCATGATCATAGAGTCCATCATCTGGCTGCTCGACAGCATCTCCTGGATGAGAAGACTGCTCAACATCAGGCTCGATATGGTCATCATTAAACTCAGGGTAGTCAAAATCTCCATGCTCGGGGTCGTCAAAATCCGTAGGGTCCTCGTTTCCGTGGTGAGTATCAGGAGGAAAATGGTCTTGGTAGTCGTAGGGGCCCTCGTCTGGAAAGTCTTGATCATGTCCTGAGAGATTATGACCTTTCTCTTGGAATGAGTGGTCCTGATTAGAATACTGCTCGTGGTCATAGTCATTTGTGGCACCGCCTTGTTCATACTCTTGCTCTAAGGGCAATCCTTCCTGTGGAGATTTTGGCTGGGGCTCTAAATCTTCCAATTGAGATTCATCGTAGTCGTAGTTTTGTTCATGGTCCCGATTGTCGGCTTCCAAAGGTTGAATTTCTTCAGCGAAATCGTGATAGCTATAGCCTGAGGGTACTGCATCTAAATTATACTCTGCCGAGACAAAGTTTTTGGGATTTTCTGAATCCCCCGGGCCTTTCTCAGCGTCGTTGGGCTGGTTTTCGACCTCTGGATCATCAGAATACTGAGGCGAGCCGTTAGGGTCACCTTGAATTGTAGAGGAACCTGAAGAAGGGCCACTTCCGGAACTCTCTACGTGTTGCGCGTGATCTTCCTCACCGCCATCTTCATAGTCTATGAGGTCATCCTCGCTGGGTTCTTCAGGGCTCTCCTTGTGAATATTATCTTTTATTGATTCTCTCGGGACATTCGCAGTGTTGTCCGTGATTTGACCGTTCTTGTGGTCATCTTTAGGATGCTGTTCGGCGCCATGGTCAAAATCCGCATTATCCTCACATTGACTTATGGCGTCTCCTTTCTCTGCGGACTCCTGCGATTCAAGAGTAGGATGGCCCTTATCTTCCTGGACGGGACTTTGCGACTCGTGCTTTGTGTACTGCGTCTCGGCGCTCGTCTGTTCACTTTTTTCGCTTCCAGGCGTCTCTCCAGACAGCTGTTCCTCCTGCTCAGATTCGATAATGTCTTGTGTAAGGTACTCGGAGCTATCCTCTTCCGGCTTTCCAAGGAATGTTAGTTGGGAAATACCTTTGCCTTCAAGTGCAGCAGCGTTCAATTGATCGAATCGAGAGGAGAATCTTGTCTTCGTACTGAGGGTCACGTAAAGGGGGTCAGGTGATGGTGTTCCATCCTGTTGATGCAGCAATGTATAAACGTCGAGTATCTGGGAGAAACATATAGCTGAAGCATGAACACAGTCCTATAACATGTTAGCAATGAATATTTTCTTCGAATAAAGAAATCAAGGATTATCTTGAGGGGACTCACTTCACTAATGCAGAGGCCAAGGTCCGCTATATCCATTTCTAACTCATCTTCGTCACGAATAGTCTCACCTAAAACTGTTCTGCAAGCTTGCAGAAGGTCTCCAATGGTCTGATATGCAACCGACTCATCTTGGAGGAAGAACGTCTCAGACTGATCCTGCTCGCGGGGCGGGAATAAGGATATCTCATTATCAAGGTATGTTACGATTACTGGGTGTAGGGAGCTAGACTGGACTTGAAATGTATCACCTTGCTGAGAAATATGGTCTGATGGGTCTGTGTTCCTTTCATGTCCTTGTTGGTTGTGCTCAAGTTGCCCCTGCGAGTAATCTTGTTCATGAGCCTGTTCGGCATCCTTTTCCTCTGGCGCTGGCGATGAATGGACACTCGATTGGCGGGCTTCATCTTCTTGCTCTGGATTTACTTGTACAAATTGTTCTTCATGCGTAATCTCACGAAGCTTGTTCGACTCATCAATTTCTGGGTTCGTCTTGGAAAAAGGGTCGGGCTCTTGATTATCTTGCAATTGAGGTGGCGTGGCCTTGGGGGATGCAGCCGGAATGGCTTCAGTAAACCTATGCTGATCGGTAGTTGCAGGAGCCATATTGTCCAGTGTTTGCTCGTACACAGCTTGCGTTTCTTCGGGATTGAAGTCATTGCTGTGATCTGCTTGTCTTGGAACCTCTTCATCAAACTGATAGTTAACAAAGTTGATTGCGTCAACGTCGTTGTTAGCTACGTTTGAAGAAGCTACATCCTCCTGTACCATTTCACTAACATCAGTGAGATGTTCATCAGCAACTGTAATGTCGTCGCGCATAGCTCCGTCTTCAACACCGTCATTTTCTCCGTCGAGCATTATATCATCGTTATTATCCGTGTACGTAGCTAGATGCGATTCAAGACCAGCTTCAGAGCGAACATCTTCAAGTATAAAATCTTCATCTTGATCGCGCTGGTAGTCGCCACTAATATCGATGTCGATGTCAATATCGTCGTCAGGACGCCCCAGGTCAGAAGTTATTTCCATGTCGTCGTTGGGGGCTGTGACTTCGAGGCCGGGAAGCGTTTGGGAAACGGTGGTCATGACTATCACGATACAAGACGTCTCAAGTGCCTAAGCGGAGCGCGGGGGTAGATGAGATATTCAGTCGCGTTTCGCGACAACTAACGAAGGTGTCTCTCAGCAGAAGGGCTATCAAAATCCAAGAGCTTTGCTACAGCGATCCGAAAAGGTTTTTGGTGTAGGAACTGTGTGTTAGTATGGGGACGAGATGGTGGGTGTGCATGGAAGTGTCGAATTGTAGAGGTGTAGGCGGCTGTGGATTTATATAGAGAGGGTTTGTTGAGCAATGAGTCGGAGCCGGTGAATCAGGCAATAGATGTTACTCAGAGTAGCATATGAGGGTGAAGGAATGGGGCCGCTGAAGCTGCGGTGGGTTCAAGGCGGCGATGTGGGCGCGTTGAAGTTGATGTTGTGTGTAGGCAGGATCGAAGTGGAAGAAGGCGACAAAGACGGGGCAAAGTGGTGCCCCAGGCAAGTGTTGCTTATGTAACTTTCGATACTTGCAACTTGGGCTCACGCACAACAAGAGGCCACTTTGTGGGGCGGAAGAGAAGTTGGGCGACATAAGCTCAAGCTTCACCTCAATTACAGGATTAAACCCCTTAGTTTCCATTCATCCTCCCTAAATTCAAACGAGGCACCCTATCACAATCAAAGAAACATTCAACTCAAACGCTCTACAAAAGGCTGTTGGCAGTCAATTTACAATTCCACATTACAATTCAAGACTAAACACCTCATCATTAGCCCCTAAGACGCTCAATCTCAAGTTGCTAATATGGTATGTTATAAAGGCCGACACCAAATCGGTCTTACCGTCTTACAATATCTAGGTCGTCCTAGCAGCTTCGATATGCACCCGGGGCGGCAAAGCTGTTCTTTCCCGTCAATTCCGCGAGATGCAGCGCTCGAGAATTGAAGCTCTCCTCGCATCATTCCCCAAGCTCGCCGATTCAGGGACACAACACACAACTTGCGAGCAAGACAACGTGCGCTACGTCTATCAGCCCCTCGATGAACTGTACATGGTGCTCATCACCAACCGGCAATCCAACATCCTGCAGGACATTAATTCCTTACATTTGTTTGCCCAGGTTGTATCAAGTATATGCAAAAGCCTAGACGAGAGGGAGATTTTGAGGAACGCATTTGAGCTCCTAAGTGCTTTCGACGAACTTGTCACACTGGGATATCGGGAGAATCTCACGTTAAGCCAGATCAAGACATTCCTAGATATGGAGAGTCACGAGGAGCGGATACAAGAAATCATTGCGCGGAACAAGGAGCTCGAAGCCAGCGAAGAACGCAAACGGCGGGCCAAACAACTTGAAATGCAACGCAAGGAGATGTCCCGCAGCGGGCGTGGAGGGGCTGCTCCCCGAACGCCATCCTATCCCACCTACACTCCTAGTGTTCCGGCCACGGTGCCAGATACCTACGATACCTATACTACAGAGAAGAACAAGACCTCTAAGCCTCTGGCCACCCGCGGGAAGGGCATGCAACTAGGCAAGAAATCCAAAACCACAAACATCTTCGAACAAGTCGCCGGCGACCTGCCCCCTGAACAGGAGCCACTTGTATCCAGCCCAAAAACTACCACAGCTCCTGCTGCCGCTCCCTCTAGTGCTCGCGCCTCTACCTCTTTAGATCGCGAAGCAGTCCACATAACCACCTCCGAACTCATCTCCGCACGCTTAGATCGCGAGGGCCTACTCAAATCTTTTGAGGTGAAAGGCGACTTGCAATTACGAATCTCGGACCCTGCCTTTACGCAAGCAAAACTTGATCTCGTAGTCGGAAACTCCCGCGGTGCGCAACTAATCACGCACCCCAAGGTTGACAAAGCGGTGTTCAAGAACTCAAGGACAATCCAGCTTGCAGATACCAGTAAGGGTTTCCCTTCAAACATGGCTATCGGCGTCATGAAATGGAAACTTGCCCCTAAGCCTGAGGACATCGACGACCCGCCAATCACATTCCGCGTTTGGGTTGAGGATAGCGGCAAAACGTTCAACATCACGGTTGAGTATGAATGGACTGGCGGGGATGTGCTAAAGGATGTTAGCGTCACGATCCCGTACTCGACCGACGAGCCCGCCATTTCAAGCTTTGATGCTGTATACGAAGTCTCCGGAGATAGTCTAGAGTGGAACATCGGCCTTGTGGATGATGGTAATGCGAGCGGTTCGTTTGAGTTTGAGGCAAGTGCAGACAGTGAGGCCGAGTTCTTCCCTATGAGAGTTCGGTTCTCAAAGACTAAGCCGTTTATTGACGTGACCGTAAGTTAAATAGCATTTCTTTACCCCGATGTTAGCCCGCATTTTTAACCTTTACTAACATGTATGATTCTACCAAGGTATCCTCTGTCACGCTTCTCAGCATGAACCAGGATATTAGTTTCTCAAAGGACATTAAGTCCGTGGCAGATGTTTACGAAATAGTATAGCACTTCAGTTTGCTTTTTCTGAAGTTAGCTCTAGTGGGACTAGAGTAGCTAAACTACGTAGAAATATCGCCGATAGAAGAGAAGCTATTCTCGTGTCGGATCCTAAGTGTTAATCCTAACGAAAATGAATTGCATGATTCAGCCTTGAGTATCGTAGATAATAGGATTATGTGAAAATTTTGTGGATGCGTTTCCTCCTGAAGGCGGTTCTGAAGCTATCTGAGTGAAAGCTGGTAGTTTGGCTTATCGCAAAGTAATATATAATACAAAGACGGCACTGAAGCCTCGCGTAATTGAAATCTAACTGAATACCTCAGCATAGCATAATTCTAGCTGAGGGAGTTGACGAAAGAGGTTCAACCCAATTTATTGTATAAGTAAACTTTACTCGAAGAAAGCCTTTGAGCAACTGCTAACGTTCGTCAACGAAATTCATACATCCCTTCATGCTAGTCATTCTTGGTCCATGCGCCATGCGCCATGGTTCGTAATCTGCGCCCTGCTCGCCCGAACGTGGGGGCTGAGAGAAATGAAAGATACCCGAAAGGAAGCAAGGAAGGGGAAGGAAAATAACCCAAAAAAGAGAAGGGCTGTCGACAAAGACATTCGGGCATAGCAACCCACAATTCCTGAACGCCCATATCAGATTTTTTTCTCTTGTTTTGAGGAAAGCCCATAAGTATGAGACTTGGAATTCATCCCGGGCTGTTCCTCCTTTGCAGTCTGCCGCTACAATATAAGTAGAAGTTTGATTCCGAGTAAATACGTGTATCCATGCGTGCTTCATCGAAGGCTTGTTGGTTGTCGACAAAAGATTGCACTGTTACGCAAAGAGCAATGGAGTCATAACATCTCTAAGACTCGATCATCACCATAATACTCCATTTTGGCATGTGTTCTGGTCGAAAAGGTGTGATGGATGCCTTCGAAAGGATTTCCCATTCGCGTATTGAACAGCGGTCCAGTCCAGCATACTCAGGAGTGACGATAATATATGCTGATAGTTTAGAGACCGCAGTTGAGGAAATAGGCTGCATCTATAGGGTACCACAATTCGTCGCAAGTGCTGGCCAAAGCGGGCTAAAAATGAGCATAAAAAGTTCTACACTCGGCCATTCTTTTAAATAATCCCGGAAAAGCGTCCGGTACCACCGGGAAGTAGACCATCAAACTCTGGACCCTGTCTTTCAAAAAGGTCGCTCCATCCTTGATTTAAAGACCATGCCGTAAATAGTGCGCTAAGTTCCATTGGCTCAACCTCCTGGATAATCTCACCAAGCAACGGGTCCTTACTCGAAAGCATCGCAGGAACGAGAGCATTATATCGTTTAGTAAAGTGTGGAAGACGGATCATGGGGTTGGCAGGCTCTAGGGCAGCTTGATCGATTGTACTGTGGGGGAGGCGGACATAGCCACATGAGGCGAGCTTCAATTGCCTCAAATTAGTCACGCGGTCTGGTTCAGCGTTACTATATGCTGAGCCGAAATGGCTGAGATTCTGTCCTGGAGAGATAATGTCGATTACATAGGGCCAAGAACCTTCGCGATGCTTTGCACGGACTGCTGACATGACAGTAAATTGTTGGGGTAGAGGTGGCGGCGGCGGAGGTGGTGGGGGAATTCCCATAGCGACTCCATGCGTTTGAAGATGAGTATGGAGCTGAAGTTGAGCTTGGAGCTGCACCTGAAGAGCATTGACCTGCGCTTGTGCATGTGCGTCTTGTTGTGTTTGCAGTTGCTGAACTTGAATCTGCAATGCCTGGATTTGAAGGGCTAGCAGCTGTTGCGGCTGCAAGTTTCCATGGCCTTGCTGGATTGCTGGTGGTATACCCATATGATTCTGTGGATTTCCGGGTGGGTGTGGTTGTTGCCCTGCGACCGCTGCTTGAGGAAGGTTCGCATTAAGATTTAAGTTGTGATTCTGGTTCTGATTCTGATTTGCAACCATTCGTGGTACGGCGGTAAGAGAAACAGATTCTAGGGTCAGTTTCTGTAGTTTGGTTTTCTCGTGTTTCTTTACCAGCGCTTGCAGTGCAGGTGGAGTAATCCAACAATTCTTCAAAGTGAGATTCTCAACATGTGGTAAGTAGAGCATCGGTAAAGAAAGCTGCCCAGAGTACAAGATCAGAGTTGCATCATCAGGAAGTATTGGTGCTGGTAGGATGTGTTTGTTTCTCGCATGTACTCCTTCAGCATGCTCACCACCAGCAGCCCAGCCGAAAGTCAGATTCTTAATATTTACTCTCGGGCTGATGATCTCCTTAAGCAATTGATGGAATGGTCCAATGGCATATGAAGGATCAATACGCGGTGTTTCAACGAACCCAGCTTCATCTTTAAGCACATTTCGCCAATCAGGGATGATTTGGATAATAACCGTCTTTAGCTGAGGCAAGGCATCCCAGAAATCCTGCCGGCACAGTGAGAAGGTATACCGACTAGATACCTGAGCAATATTTAAAGTGTGAACCTTCTCGAACGTTATAGGATTGTCAATAACAGCTAGCATGTACGACGAGAGGAAAGCTCTCTGGGCCCATTCAGTCTCAAGAAGCCATTCCTTCTGGGCCTTTGTTAGCTGCGCCGGAATAATCGGACTCCGCAATTGTGCAGCATCGCTTGGCGAAGATGTGGCTGAATAAACGATCCCCGTTGCAGGGGGCGTTTGCGGCTCAACGAAGGCCTCAAGCGAGTCTACCTCTTCGAACGAAGGAATTTGAGCGTCTGGAATGTTATCCGGGGTCGCCTCGGCGATGAGGTGTGGATCCATGAAGGGGAAGCCGCGTTGGCTATCTGTGAGGATTCTGCTATCCAGAGTGGGTTGAAGTTCAGAAAATGGACGGCTCACATCCATTCTATACAGAGTCGCGAGTTTCACATCCATGTCCGCAGCGTAATGAGTGGCCTCAACGTAATCCCACAGCTCTTTCTGGGCTTGAGTCTTCCTGTCAGGAATATCCTTCGATCGGCCGAAAACTTGAGGTGATTGTCGAAGAATCCGAGCACGGATAGATCTATCAGGGCCTTTAAGCCACCCAAGACCACTATCAATTGAAAGCGCTAATTCTCGGACTTTTTGAAGCATGGAAAATGCTATCTTCATCTTTGGTGTTTCATCGGCGGCGAACTCGAGACCGGCGACATCATCAAAACGACGATATTCCTCAAAAGGCCAGTCGTAAGTGCCCCAAAAACTGGTATGACCTTCCGTAGTTCCTTTGTAAGGTGGCCTTGCTAGAGCGCCTATTCAACTTTAGTGTCTGTGTGAAAAGCTTGACAGAAACAGTATACCTTCATCCACGTCAAAACTCATACCATACCTCAAAATGTGTGGTCCAAACCCTCTGAAAACATCGAGGCCATGGCCATTATACACATCGTCTCCGTTTGCATTCTTCCACGACAGACCTTTGTTTGCGTCGACTTTCATCTTGCCCTTACCCTTAATATTTTGCTTCTTTTCTGTGCCTAGCATACCGTAGATTTCTGTGTTAAATGGCACAACAACAGTGTTGAAAAGAACTTGTGAGACATGTCGGTCGAACTCCCTGCAGACTAGCCGCATTGACTTGATGTCGTCACGTGAGAGGTAACTTGCGATCTCTTCGAACATCTCTGTTGGAACTGTCCTAGCTGGCCAACCCCTATTCCTTTTACCTTGCTGAGAGAGTGGCCACTTCAACTTTAAGATTCCTGTTGGGCGAAGAGATTCTCGCGAGTTACAGCCATTAACCTTGCCAGGCGGAACCACAAGAGCAGAGGCCTCCTGAGAAAGGCGGAAGTACTGGGCTGGAACTTTTGACCTGTCACGAATGTCGGGCCACACGTCAGTAGCTTCAGGGTTCGGAATTCCACTGTGGTAAAGGAAAATAGACACAGCGCCCCTCTTTGCAAGAGGCTCCATAATGTCGGTACTTTTCGCTATGGTAGATCCGCTCTTGTCTCTCGGGCGCTTCATGGCATTATCTGTAGTCTGGTTCAGTTTGAAACGAGCGTTCCGTTTACAATCGGAGTTTTCTGATAACCGGCGAGCAGTCCAATTATCAATAACTATGTCATCGCTCGCAGAGCCTGAAAAACGGCCAAGAAGTCGATAGCCGTCAGTGCCTAAATCATCATCTGAATCAGAATGCACGTCAAGCCATGGCGGGTAGTGGTGACTGGAAGGTGCTCGAACTGCGCCGCCATCGTGCTCGGGCGGGGGGGGAAGGGCCGCCAGCCTAGTGGGAGTGAAACTAGAACGGATATCCGAGGGAGGTCGTCGATATCCATTAGGGATTACACTATTTGCAGACGGCTTCGGCTGGGTATTCATGGAATTACTGATTCTGGAGGAAAGTAAAGGTGTTGATGTGGAGGCGTCGATATCACCAAGGTCCTGCAAGTTCTTGGTCGAAAATTCTACGGATGGGTCATGGCCGTAAGGACCGTTGTATTGGAAAGTCTCTGCAGCGTTGGTATCTGGTTCGTACGAACTGTTGTAAGAGATTATAGAACTAACAAAATGTGGTGTACTCCCTCCTTGAGAACCTAGTCGCGAAATTCGATTCTCGCTTCCCATACTGACCCTCCGACGACTATTGCCTCGTGACCAATGCGGAGGCGAACGGACACGGCTATTAGCAGCTGCAGTATCTAGAGGGAGGCCTTGTGGCCTAGAAACCGGGGATGTTGCAGTGGTGTCAAATCCATTGCTAAGGGCAACCATCCCACGACCCTGCGAATTCACGCTTGACGGCGCCGTATTGTAATCACTGTGACGTGGGCTTGCTCCTAATCCAAAGCTGTCTGTTTCTCTGTCTACTGTAGTATTGTTCCGAGCGTTCAATCTTCCCGGTGACACCAGAGACCGAATTAGACAGCTACTGTTTGCAGGAGAGCTTGCAGCGCGGAAAGGGTTAACCTGGTGTGAGAAAGGTCTTTCGTCACTTTCTTGCAGGCTATTCGCCGAGACTGTATTATCATTGTTGTGTGTAGCGGTAGCATCACTATATCCCCGGGAGCGCGATTGTCGCTGTCCGAAAGCTATCTGAAAACGGGGCGCCTGTGAATTCTGAAGGTCGGGACATCATGTTAGCGCTCCTTTCTACCACTACCAAATCTGAGGTTTCTAAAGTGAATGTGCAAATAAAGCAATACCAAGGACTAGGTGCAAAGAACAATAGGTGCAACAAACATACAGATTCCTCTTCGCCATCAGTCGAATCACAAAGATCACTCCCTGTTTCAAGATAACTCTGAGACTGGCGAAGAGGGTGAGCATAACACCCTCCAGACCTTGCTAGATTAGATGGAAATGGCTGCGAGTTCGACATTCTTGTGCTTCCTTAGCATGGATAGATGCACGTCTTGGAGGGGTAGATGTGGAGTATCAGGCTCGCAAAAAGGCGGCGGTATGTTAAATGGAGTATGGGTAGAGTCGAAATCGACTCTTGCACAAATGTGTGCTTGGAAAAGCCGACGTATTTGGCCAGCGGTGGAGAATAAACGCAATGTATAGCTTGAAAGATGGCTTATCCCGGTTGCAAATGTCCGAGCGCCCCGCCAAATCTCAGTGACGGTTGTTACAGTCACTTCAGAAAAGGTTGGTCAAATGTCAGAAACAATGATCCAGAAATTTGCCGAATTCTCACCTTTTTAAACAACTTTTCTGTGCTCGTGCATGATACTGTTGGATTGAGGTTATGGGGCTAAATCTCATTGTATTGCTTATTTTCTATATAGGTGGTTGAAGAGATTTCAAGGAACTTCGACCGGCGGTCGAAGTTCTC
>Ga0307507_10002540_pt1 | contig 37984 bp, 21 predicted proteins | sample 7_EM_MG_FD_207223 | JGI IMG/M metagenome (GOLD analysis project Ga0307507, IMG submission 207223) | Populus trichocarpa ectomycorrhiza microbial communities from riparian zone in the Pacific Northwest, United States - 7_EM | ecosystem: Host-associated > Plants > Roots > Unclassified | place...
TTTGCTAACTTTTCCGAGAAAGGGGCTTATCTTTGGTGGCAACGTTGAGATTTGGCCTAAGCGCGCGTGGCCTGGGCGGTCTAAGCCCGCTTGGACGTCGGACTGTTACTTTTCCGGTTTGAAGATTTACTTCTCTAGGGAGTGTCTAGCCTTCTTTAGGGAATAAAGTTACTTCTCTATCTCCTCTTTTATCTGGATATATAAACCTGCTTAATATATTATTAACAAACCTCCTTAAAATCAAGATATTTGTTAATATATCCATAGGGGAAGATCTAAAGGTTATTATTGGTAAACTAAAGTAGTTAGACAAACATCTCCTTATTAAGGATCTTATTGCTACTAATAGCGATTTATTAGATAATATTATTTTTTAAAAGCTTCTCAGCTAATAGACACTTGCAAATTCTTTTAAGAAATGGTAATTAAAGTCTATAGGTATGTTAAGGATTAAAAGTTTAGTTAAAAGTCAAGCCGCTTCTATAAAGGGAGTTAGCTATATTATATTATTTATAAGAAGCATAAAATGTTACAACGTTACCAAAGCGGCTTTAGCTATTAGATATAGAATTAAGCTTTATATTATATAAAGACTTAGAAGGGTAGGGCTATTAGTTCTCTTAGCCTTTACCCATAATACCTACCAGAGATTAAATTTACTTAACATTAATAACTTTCTTATAGCTTTATAGCACCCGTCTTATTTTATAATATTTAAAATTACGTAAAGATGCTTAGCTTAGATAGGACAGTGTTAAGAGCTTTATTCTGGATAGATACTTTCTCTTAGACTAATACATCTTAGCACTACTAACCCGCCCTAGCCAAGCTTAAAAAAGCGAATTTCCTCCCCTTGCAAACGCCCCTATATAAAAGTTACTAAACCTAAGGATTCTATATTAGCGCATAATCATCAACGCGCAGATTTAACAACATTATACCCTCCTTAGCTACTAATAACGGCCTTAATGAATAGCATACAGATATATAAGAGTAAAGTTATGCTTCTAAATAGCAAAATCTCTAATTTATTACAGGTTATAGAATATCTTCTCTACAATTTATTAAATAATATCCTTAAGCCTCTAAGCCGGCGGGCAAATCCCTTATACTACACCTTAGTTAAGAACGCTTATTACAAGATTTCCCTACTACTTTTAATACCCATAGCAACCTTGCGCAAAGATACCTAAATATAAATAGCACAGCGTATTTAAATAGAACCCCTAGCAGCTCTAGTTCTATAGATATTAGTAATAACAGCAAATAGATAAGCTATAATAAGGCGCAACGGGTATATAGAGACTAAATTAATAGTAATACGCCACTGGCAATTAGAAACAGCAAATAGATAAGCTATAGCGAGGCGCAATAGATATACAGAGACCAAATCGGCGGTAATATACTACTAGAAATTAGTAACAGCGAATAGATAAGCTATAATAAGGCGCAATAGGTGTATAGAGACCAAATTAGTAGTAATACACTACCAGCAATTAGCGACAGCAAACAAATAAGCTATGGCGCCGCGCAATAGGTATATAATAAGTCCTTTAATAATGCGGTTACTATAAATTCTGCTTACAAGTATTAGCAAATTTCTTTTAAAACTCTTATATTATTATACACCCTAGTTTTAGATTTTTAACGCAGTATAATAATGGTTTAATAACATCCCTTATTAAGCAGAACCAGCAATTTAAGCTTAGTTAATAATCAGCACCATAATTAATACACCAATACTACCTCTACTCCTGTTCCATTCTACCCATTATAAACTAGCCCAGTAACAGCCCTACCTACTCTCTAAATGCGGGACAGTATAACCAAGTAGGACCTAGGAGTCTCTATAAGGGCCAAAAGCTAATATATACACTACTAAATTGTTTAAATATTGTATTAAAATGCGTTATTTTATAAAATAGACTGTTAGGCCTATATATAAAGAGTTTATATTAACTACTCCAACTCCTAACTTTAGTAATATTTCTAGTATCTTTAACTTAAATTCCTTGTTTGCGTTAGCCGCTAGAGTTACTATACTAAAGTAAACTATGTTAAATATACTATTTTTATAAGCTTACATACTTTATTACTTTTTATAGTGTCTGTTAAGGCGATAGCAGACATAGGCGTAGTCTTAATTAGCATAGTCTTCTAAATCTTCTAGATTGTCTCCTCTAGGCTAGATTATACAAGGTCTGTATACGACTTGTTAATTATAGATACTATATATATCCTATTCCGGTAATCTTTTGTTAAAGTTTTATGCTTACTTATTTTTTGCATTACTATGTCTAATTTTATAAGCTTACTGCGAGTAAAATTGTCTAAGTGGTGGGGCAGTTTAAAGGGATAGGCTTTATCGGCCTATTTATATTTCGCGCGCCAAGTATACTAATTCACCAACACGCACGGATATTAAAATGCTTAGCATTTTAAACAAGCCTTAAATATTTAACACCCCAACGCTTAAATAAACGTCACTATTAATACTTAGACTTTACCATTTTTATTAGCAAAGATTTAGTAATAATATTTTTAATGCCTTAAACACACCGCTGAAACAAGATTAATATATATAATGGCCACTATGCGGGCCGCTATATACATTAAACGCTTAGCATCTTATCCCGCGTAAATATATTTACAGTACCCTTCCTACCCTTTAATATATCTAGCGGCCTAGACTTCGCACCTAGCTATAATAAGGCCTACTAATAGCACACGGAACGTACTATAATCTCTTAACAATCTTTATTAATTACTGCCCCCGCTTCTATTTATAATTATATAGCTATGCTTTTAGAACTAATAAGTACCATATTTAACGCTTTTTTCTTCCTAAGTTAGACTGTTTAAGCCCTTAGGAGTAAGGATAAAGTGCACCTTAATCTACTACCCGCTAAAACATTTACTAACTAACCTAGACCTCTTACATTACACTACCACCAAGAAAATACCTATCCTTATTAAATATGCCTAAAATAGAAGAGTATTATATGCTCTTTAAAACGTCCAAAACTAGCTATAATAAAATAGCTAGAGTCTTTCCTAACGCTTAGGGAAAAGAACAATTTAAATTTGTTAAAGTAGGTTATAAATCTAGGTATTTTCCAATAGATCTTAAGCTTTATAGGTGTCTGTACGAGCGAGCAGAATTTAGAGGAGCAATTACGTGAGGCAACCACGTGAGCTAAGCAAGCTCAGGAACCCCTTAAATTCCACCTCTCCATGTACGATAATGATAGACACGAATGAATCAAAGAACCAGTTACCTTATATTACAATTACAGTACCCCCCTAGGTAATACCGACACTGATTAGTAGATATCACAGATCAGCCAGGTGTTATTACGAAGAGAGATAATACGCGATCGCTCCTACTAAGGCCCGTTAATCGTGTTGCGTTTGCTAAGGAGAACCCTTCCTGTATAGGCCCTAGGAACTTAAAGAACCGACTCCTACCAAGGCTTCGTTCGGTTCGCGTCCATCACGTAAATCAACCCCGTACGATCTCTTCACTGAGTGCCAGTACCCCCAATACCCAAGAGAGATACCACGCGATCGCTCCTACCAAGGCCCGTCGATCTTGTTGCGTTTGCTAAGGAGAACCCTTCCTATATAGGCCCTGGGAACTCAAAGAACTGGCTCCTACTAAGGCTTCGTCCGGTTTGCGTCCATTACGCAAATCAATACCCAGTACGACCTCTTTACTGAGCGCTAGTACAACTAGCAGCGTTAGCAGCACCTAGTACTTACCTATAACCCCGACACCGTCTGCTACCTTGCAGATCTGCTACGTCGAAAATCACGTTAATAACACGCCCTAAACGCTAGCGTATCCCCTTCCTTCCTACGGCCTTTGTAAGCCACGACCTATACTATAATCTACACTAGTCATTATGTCAATCAAACGTCTAAACTGGGGTAATAGGATCACCCTAACTAATAAGACCACCGCAGAAGATCTTACTAACTATATTAAGTTTAAAATTAATGAGTATACTAAGTATAACTTTAAGGATAAAAGCTTATAGGAATTATACCAAGAGGACTTTAATAATTTTACGGTGCAGATATTTAAGGACGCCGACAGGTCTAAAACTAGGGGACTTAAACAACTACTCTAACACAATGGAGTATAGGTCTTTAATAATAAGAGCAAGTTAATACTATAAGCACTATACGACGTCGCCCACGAGGACAACCGTACGGAATGGTTAGATGCAGAAATTAAGCTATTTATCGATACTAAAGGACCTTTTAATTTATATATCATTAACCGCTGTCTTAAATTACGTCCATTAATTCTAATATCGTTTGCCACCCTAGCTTTAGCTGTTTTAAACAACCTTCCTATAGCTAAGCTCCCCTTGCCTATAAACGTTACGGCTCTACCTATGAACGTCACGGCCCCGCCTATAAACGTTACAGCTCCACCTACGAACGTCACGGCTCTGCCTATAAACGTTATGGCTCCCTCTGTGAACGTCACGGCCCCCTCTGCGAACGTTATGGCTCCCTCTGCAAACGTTACGGTTCCCTTTATAAATGTCACAGCTCCCTCTATGAATACCCCTATAACACCTCAACTACCTGTTGCATCTATACCCCAGCAAGCTGTACTGACTGCTACTTAACAGCAGCACTACCCTTAAACACCCGTTGCACTTGTACCCTAGCAATAGTATAATTTTCAGCAGCCTACCTAGTAGCAGTATAACCCTTAGCAGCCTAGCCAATAACAGTATACCCTATTGTAATTTACCCGACAACAGCAACTAGACCTAGGAGGAGGAGGAACAATGTTATATAATACCTAGTTATCAGCCCTTCCACCTGTTTTCCCCTATGGTCTGCGATAACTTTTATACCTTCCGAAGCTGCTATACCTTTGGTTCTGACTTTAACTACGCTCTATTATGGGATACTCCTATAACACCTTCCACGATGTTTATGATATCCGCAATATCCGCAATATCCGTAGCGATATTTGCAATACCCAAAACATCCATAATTACTGCCCTGAGCACCTATTAACCTATATACTTCTCCTTTATACTTTCTTACCTTCTTTCCCTTTTGTAAATGTTGCCAGTGTCTATACAAGCGAGTAGAATTTGGAGGAGCAATTACGTAAGGCAACTACGTAAGCTAAGCGAGCTTAGGAACCCCTTAAATTCTACCTCTCCATGTATGATAATGATAGATACGAATGAATTAAAGAACCAGTTACCTTATATTGCAATTGCAGTACCCCCCCGGGTGATACCGACAATAGGTTTTAAAATAGATCGGTTTCCGCTATAATCTACCTACTAAACCCAAGTACGCTTAAGTCCTAATAAATTTTCGTATTAGTAGCATTAAAAATGAGTTATATGCTCTGTTAGAAATAGTAGGGCTAATATAAGGTAGGGAGCAAATTATAAAAGATGTAAACGCGGCAAAATTAAAGGTTAAATAGTTAAAGTTGCTAGAGGGGTCTCCTAGCAACTTAGAAAAGAGCAATATAAAAAAGGGTTTACGTGCTCTAGGCTTTAAGATAGGGTTTAACTATATAGAATATCTATAGTGTATATTATATATCTGGGAAAACCTGCTATTTAGCTACTAGATTATTAATTCTTGTTTTAAATAGCATTAATTTCTCTTATTTTACTTTCTTCTTACTCCCTATATTTTTAGAATTAAAGTCTACTATACTCTTGCCCTATTAGTACTGCTAGCTATCCGCTATACTTTAGCCTGTTACTAAGACTACAGTTAAAAAACCTTCTTTAGGGAATTTATTTACTAAGGGAATTATTATAAAGTTTTTACATTTTTGGGTGCAGTTAAGAAGATAAATAGTGGAAAAGAAATCCTATAATAGATAGAGCGTAAGATATAGAATAATAGAAATTATAATATAAGGTATAGTATAGAAGAGGACCAGGATAAAGATAGGGATATATATAAGGACGTATATAGGGGGGACATAGTTATCAAGATTAAGGCTTTGGGGATTAATTTAAAAAAAAATTATGTCTCTCCGCTAGTAACTGTTCCTTCTATAAATAGCATAGCAAAGGCTATTATATAACGTTTTCACATTTCTATATATAATTATAGCGTACCAATTTACGCCTCCCCCTATACTATGCAATTATACTTATAGCCAGCCAAGCCAGGCTTCTTTACTTATAATAGGTTAGCCTCCTATATTCTATAAGCATACTCAGTCTTACCCTTTACTAATCTTTTACCACCTATAGTAAGGCTAAAACAGGCGTCTTCTTGTATTTATGCCGTCTAGTAAGTCGTATTTAGGCCTGCCTTTATGCATTTTATACCATTTATAGCCTAACTTAAATCTACGCACTTCCTTATTACTCTAGTAAGAACTACTACGCAGTTTAACCTTGCTAACACGCATATACTGCCTCTGCTAAGGTTTTGCTAATTAATATATAAATAAACCTCTAAGACCTTTAAAGACCTCTAAAGACCAGTAATAACTCACCCGCTAAAGCAGGCAGCACATAGCCTACCCCTTCTATGTCTTTAGTAATCTAATCGCTACTTTTAGATACCTATTATTGTAATAGATACATCTAATATAGGCCAAGGGTTGGCCTATTAGGTTCCAAAGTTAGGAGGAAAGATTTTTAATAAGGATAAAAAACAAGATATTACCTTTGTTAGATAGGAAGAAGGCAAATTATATAAAGTAAAGGTAAGTAATTGCCTATATTATAAGCGAGCAGGTCCCTAAAATCTTAAAAATTTATAAGATTATTGGCATTCTATATATTCTACCTAATGTTCGCTAGGCTATGGTTCCTATATATAATATAATTATTAAAATATCTTTAGCCGTACCAGGCTACCATAGTGGCATATTAGCTATAACGGCACTTAATTATAATAGAGAAGCGATAATATCTAATTGCCTTTCTGGCGATATATAGTTTATAAAAGGTGAAAAGGAAGCTTTAGAGAAATTAGATAAAGAGGTTTAGGAACTTAATAAAGCTAACTAGGCTACTAGGCCCTTCCTTATGGTTAAATTAGTGTTCTAGGCTCTGCTAATACTTATAGTAGCTATAGTACTTTTATATAGGAAATAATTTAAGTTTATATAGAGGAACCACGCTGCTTAAATTGCTTAATATAAGATCTTATATGGCTCATATAATAGCCTAGCAATTTGCTATTATTCTATAACTAAGCCTAAAGCCCTTCCCGCCTTATGCCTTTACGTTTACCTATAGTTACAACCCCCACTAAAATTAAACCCCCTCTCTACCGCTCTCTTCTCCCAGCCCTGCTAAAATACCTAGTATAAATATACTTCTTTTGTAATAAAGATAGAAAGGCTATATAGAACTGGTCTTTTAAACCCCAATGCTTAATTTTATAAACTATGTAAGCATAGCTAATCTTATAAGCTAGGTAATTATATAGGTTAGGAAATTGTACAAACTGGGTAACAGTAATAAGTTCCAGGGATAATTAGATAAGTAATTAGCGGTATAACCTATATACAGCTGTTAGAGCAGGCACTTATAATATTATTAGATCAGTATAGGGGTATATATAAAAGATAGGCCGGTATGTAGGATATATTAGCATATAGTTAGAGGAAAGCGGAATAATATAATTGGTGGGCCGGTACGCAGGAATATAATACTATTTAACTTTACTTAATGTGGCTTAGAGGAGTGCAGAGCCTTAACCTAAGCTATAGAACGTCCTCTAACTAAGCCTCTATTATATAACTACTAACTACTTCTAGGCGCTGCGGCTATATACTCCACTACTTACCCTTCCTGGAACTTTAGAAGTCATATAAGTCCTTAGTTAAGCGACTAACGTTTAAAGCTCTAACTAATTAGCTAAATCTATTGCAGATTAGATAAAGCTAATAACAACTTCTTAATATATATATAGAGGCTCTAGAGCTATGTTTAATAAAGCAGAGTTCTTATTCTTAATTATCCTATTTAACGCCAAATCACTCCCTTAAATATTGCTTAAGACGTAGTTAAAACTAGAATTAGGAAAGAAAACCAACAAAATATATCATTTAAAAGTATTCCATTTAGCTTAGCGCAGCTTATAGGCAGTAAGAAATATAGTAACCTAAAACTTATATGCTGGGGGCTGGAGTTTAAAGTCTATAAAGCGATTATATGCACCCAATCTTCTGTACTTGCAGCTGCCTATAATAAAGGCTTTTAGGTAAAATCTAACCAAATATCTAGTGGAATTAACCCTAACTAATGGATAGGAGGTGGTAACTAATATTATAAATATTAACGAGTTTGATTCTGGCACCATTAAGAGAATAATCCAATTTATATATAAGAGGGACTATAATAATGGCGAGGAGGAGCAAAGATCTAATATTGCAAGTATAGAAACGCTCAGCCAAGGTAAGGGATATATTCGCACGCTAATCCAATTTATCTATACTTAAACTTCAATCTATAGAATTAGAGGTAGCGTAACTTAATGACGATAATGCCTTATTACTATCCAAACTAGACAATAGCGGTGGCGATAATAAAGATATAATAACATAGCCAATAACGGCCGATATTACACTTCACCACGTTTATATTAATACAATTACCAATTACTATAATATACTATAGCTAAAAGAGCTTGCGAATATAAAAATCTAATACATTCTAGGAACCAGCTAGTCTATAGATAGGTTCCCTAATATTATTAAGGATATCTTTAACCTAATAGGCAACTTAGCATTATATAATATAATTACCTTAATAGCGGCCAAGCATATTAAAGAGCTTATTAAACTTGAGGACTTTATAAAGCTAGACATTATAAGCAATTTCACCATTAGCATTATATAGATAGCAATTACCGCATCTAAGGACATAGAGGAAATTTTTATATAGAAACTTCAAGCTGCCTAGTCTTAGCTATAACAAACAGAATTACTACTTTAATCCGCTAAGGTAAGGTACGCCGCGGCTAAGCGCAAAAGCAAAAATATTAATAACTGTCTTAATACCCTCTGCTCTACCAGGACCTATTATAATATTAGTTGCAGCGCCGAGTTTATATATTATATTAAGGACAGCAGTTATTTGTCCAACCCTAATTACCCTTATATACTTTATTACAAAAAGTACTAGCGTTATATATAAGTAAAAATGCATAGCTTAGGAGATTAGCTTAAGTAGGAAGTTATTATATAATACTTCTCTTCCTTTCTCTATTTGGGTTAATCTAAGAAATTAAAATATATATCTTATTTATAGTCGGTCCGTTAGATATTATATAGCAACTATATTATCCATCCCTTATTAGCCACCTGTTACCTTACCTATTACCTATTACCTATTACCCATTACCTATTACCTATTACCTATTACCCCACCCTTTATCTTATCCTTTACCTTACCCTTACCTTACCCTCACCTTACCTATTACCCCTCGCCCCCCTAAACGAATTACAAAATCCTAGTCATTATATCTATTCTATTAAATACTAGAATAGAATTAAATAATAATAGACTAAAATAAAATAAAAAGTGGCAAAGAATAATAAGATAAGCGTGCAATAACTAGGAAAAGGTCCCATATATACTAAGTGCATAATTCTAAAGATGCATTTTGTGCTTAAGGGTCACTTCGTAAACATTACATTTAATCTTACCCTACTATAGGAGTTTAGAGAGATGCGCTTGTTAGAAATGCTTTATAAGAGCAGCTAGAGTGCAGAACTTATATATATGCTTACTAATTATAAGCTTTTTATTCCTAAGGTAGATAAAGTATATTTTTAGTCTTTTCTCCTTATATAGGGATAACTTTGCCCTCTTTAGCGCCTTAGCGGCTTCTAAAATCTTAGCATTTTTTTTATTTTAACTTTGCTAGGGGCGGCATTTATCCTAAAGTATCTCTAATAATAATTCTGCCAATATAATCTGCCTTCCTTAACATTGCAGTAATCTACAACCGCATTAATGGCATTATTACACCTATATATCTTATCTTCTAGTAACACGCCAGGAAGCGTTATAATTACTTTAATAAGGCGTTTATGTTTAACTAATCTATTATTACTAAATTCTAAGGTTGCTTTAATATCCTTACTAAATTTATCCCTAGAAAGCTGCCGCTTAATATTAATTATAGCTTATTTATTATCCTAATTCCTCTTAATATTTTCTAATAGTGCATTTCTTTAATATTGCCTTTTAAAACTCCAACAATATCTTAACAAACGCATATATCAAGAAAAACTGGAGCTCTTGCTGCACCCGGCCCAAAAAGACCAAAACTAACCAAAAGAACCCTGAAAAACACCCAGAGAATCCCCCTAAGATGCATACATCGCAGGGGAGGCACACGTCAAACGACGGTGGTTCGCACTTGCGCGCGTCCACCAGAACCACGCCTAGCAATAGCCCTCTATAACAAGAACGGGCAAATACCACACCACAAAGTAGGAAGACCTCTATTAAGAAGGCATCTAACAAAATATAAAGCCTATTAGACGCGTCTAGTATCCGCAGTTATAGGGGAGTAACTGTTAGCTATAATAAACTAATACAGCTAGCAGAATGGCTCTGCCAGTTTAGTAAACCTTAGGCACCCCTCTAGCAAACCCTTAATTAAATCCTCTAATAGCTAAGCAAAATTAAAAATAAACAAACCCCCTTTTTACTAGTGAACTGTACCTAGGCTGCTATAGCTATGCTTCTATAGCATAGGGAACCTACCCCCCTAAAGACAATAATTAGGTATATAATTACAATATAACCAAATATAGAAAAAGTAGAGGGGCTTAGGGGACAGTTAAAAACAGAAGTCCTTATAGAGATTTATAAAGAGGTCTATAATACTATTATAGTCTAACACCTTAGAAGCGGAGATATTAAAGTTACCCTAAAGAACTAATAGGTAAAGGAACAAGCTATAATGGCAGGGGACAGGCTAGGAGAATATATTAGCATAAAAGTACTCTATAAAGATTACCCAGTTAAAGTCCCAGCGGTCCCCCTAAGCCTTAGGGTAGAAAAGAGACGCTAGGCAGACAATATAGCAACTATATATAAGATAATAAAATAAACAGAACACCTTATACTAAGACTTAAGATTACCTAAATCTAATGGCTTTAATAGGAAAATGCAAACTAAGTATATAATAAGAATAATAAGAGGATATAAGGATCGCCAAAGACTTACTAGGGAGACGCTGGTTAAACGTATAGCTCCCTTATTATCAGTATATATACACTAGGAATGCAAAAACTCCTTATCTAAAAAGGTATTATTATAAATGGCCTTATATACAATATAAAGCTCTATAACTATAGACTCCACCTAGAATAATGCTACCGCTGCGCATAATGGGGATATACCTAGTCCATATACGTAGCATAGGTGTGCTGCAGCCACTATATAGGCCCCTATAATATAAGACACTACTTAAATTAAGACTAAATAAAATGTGTAAACTGCTACTAAAGCATATATAAGGCGTAGGAGAGAGAAGACTATATTAAATATAGGAGACGGAAGATAAGGGCTTAATAGCTATAGGAATAACTGCACGCTAAGTTATATAAATGGAAATAATAGGCGGTAAGCTAAGGGGACGTAGGTGCCTTTCTAGCCTTCCCTACCTTTAATACTAGGGGGCTAGGCCAGCCATCCCAAGCCTTAACGGGCTAGAAGCGACGCCGTATAATATTACTAGACTAAATAGGGATATAAGGGTCATAGGGAACACAAGGGAGAGAATGCCCTATAGGAAGACCCCTATAGACAGTAATAGCAAGCTCAAAACCAGGACAATTAAGAATTAGACTTAACGCAGTAAATATAATATTTATAGCCAACCTATAAAGGGTATATAGCTAACTGGTAAGAATAAGGGAAGAACTAGAGACAATAATAGATTTAGATATAGAAGCGCTAGTAAGAACACAAGACACAGAAATGGAAAGCTTTATATAAAATAAGTAGTAACTAGGGTGCAAACACAAGAGACAGAAGTTCTAAATATCTTAAAGAAAGTAGAAATAGAAAAAGTAAGGAATAAAGAAGAGATAAAGGACCCCCGCTAGGGGTCCGCCACCTATCTATTATATAGTATAACTGCGGCAATATAAACCACTATCTTGTAAGGCCCCTACTAGACAGTCTAGACCTAGAGAAACACTATATCCTTGCTATATAAGAGCCGTATTACAATACCTATATATAATTAACATACTACCCCTAAGGATTCCAGCTCCTATATAAACCAAAAGCAGCCATATATATATGCTTTATAATCAGCAAGGCTATTAGCCCATTCTTATAGTTATAGCAGGCAGTTAACCTAGATATTATAGTTATAACAATCCAGATATATAGGGGACTAGTATAAATTATTAATGTGTATAACCCTAGGGTCAAAGGGGTCCTATAAACAGAGAATATTATATTAATAATAAGCTTACTAGAAATTAAAGGCACAGTCTATCCTATTAGGAGATATAAACCTCTACTATCTATAGTAAGGGGGTATCTATATTGCTGCTAAATAACAGGCGGAGTGCCTACTAAAAGCTATAGATATCTGGGGCCTTAAGCTAGCCACCTCCCTAGGAGCAATTATATGGCAATAAGGCACCGCTAGAAGTACAATTAACCTTATATTTATAGATAAAGGCCTATACCAGAGACTTAAAAGGTGTAACCCTAAAGAAGAATGGGTACTTACTTTAGACTATATCCCTATCTAGATATTAAGGCACAACTAAATATTAAAAGATACGCAATAAGGAAGCTTAAGGTAGATAGCTTCCTTAGTTTAGTTAAATAACAACTTTAAGACCTAGAAGAAATCTACCTAATACCAAGTAAGTAAGGCTTAGTAGCTACCCCTAAGGAAATTAACTAAAGACTAGAAAGAATCCAGGCAATAATTAAAAATAGGCTGAAAGAGCATTACCTGGTCTTAAAACTGGGCCCCTATACATAATACGCATAGTCCGTACAATATGCGGTTCTTATTACTAGCTAATAACAAGTAAGAAGGAAATATATAAGTAGCCATAACCTTAAAGACAAGAGACGCTATAAAGACATAAGAAACTAGTTAAAAAATACCCTAAAAAAAGAAATAAGGAACAACTAGAGATGGTTTATAAATAAGTACACTACTAACCTAAGCCTCCCCCATAATAAGGGCCTTTGGGCTATAGCAAAATGGGCAAAGAAAAAGGCAGGGCGCTAGTAGAAGACCTACACCTACTACCCCTATAAAGAGTAGGGGAATTATAGGCCACTAATAATAATAATAAGAAGGCACAGATCCTTATAGAAAGATTCTTCCCCTAACTAGCTCTAGCAGACCTTAGTAATATTATAGATAAAGTACTAGTAACTCGCCTATGGGTCAACAGCGATATAATAATAGAGGAAATGGCTAGAACTATTAGCCGCCTTTTAAACAACACAGCACTAGGACTAGATAGGATTCTAAATAAGGCCTTAAAGACCTATAGACTACTTATAGCACCTTAGCTTGCAGATATAGCCAATGTAACGGAACCTTGTAGCTTAGACTACGGTGGGTTCTGTTATTGGGCTGGGTATATAGGTACGACAAAACAATAACGTAATAACAACTGGTGGAGTAGTTGCCCAACAGATTAACTCCAATTATATTCTAAGATTCACTACAAGGAGAGAACTATCTACGGTAGGGACTGAGGTCCTTTAAATACATAACTATACTCCTAAGAAATCCTCTCTTATACATAAGGTACGTGTTGTCTGTGTTAAACATAATATCCTTCTCATTTAACGCAGTTAACGCGTTTAATACTACATAACCTTAGTTACCATTTCTTATTATATAGTTCCACCAGATCTATCCTAGACCGTGCCTATATTAACTAACTAGCTTCCTACGACTCCTCTCTAAGTAGTCGTAATATTATACTTAAAGCGTCCATAACACTATCTCCCTCCTCTTTATCTTTATCCTTAAAGATTCCTAACATCTCTAAGTCGTCCACTAGAGGTGTAATGTCCGTTTAATTAGTCTAGTTAATATCCTTACTTATTATACCTAAAGCTTCTTCCTCTCTTTTCTAGGTTAAGCGTTGCCTTTATACGGTTTCCTCCATACTGTCACTGGGCGAGGTGATAGCGATTCCTTACTTAAGGTATATAAAAGAGGGGTTAGTCTGTGTTGCGCTAGCGAGTCCTTTATCTTAATAACCCTCCTCTTGCTCTAAGTGCACTAAAGTAAACGTTTAATCGTCCTATAATATTCGCTTTGTCTCTAACGCTAAGTATGCGCGTCCTATAACTCTTAACAGTCTTTAAGTTCCCTAAGTAACCTATTATAGGGTCTCATGTTTAATCTGCCGCTATAAAGCTTAACGGTAAGCTAGCCTCCGCGCTACTTAAGGTTTAATGTGCCTTAGAAGAGTCCGCACACATCCTTAAAGCTTAACGTTTAGCTCATGCTCATCTTTAACGTCTTAAACGTATTTATAAGAAGGTCTATTCTAAAAAGTAGAAACTGGTTTAACAGGGTTTGTCTAAGCTAAGTAATAAAAGAACTAGTTCTCTTCCTGCAAGGGAAACAACTCTAAGTAGCTTAGCAATTGCTCCTCTTAGGTCCCCCTTAGGTGACTTATTCTTTGGCAATCCCTCTTTGTTAATATTACCTAACCTGCTTTCTTCCAATACTCCCGTACCTTTTCTATAGCGTTTCTTAGGTTGCTTAGTGGTTTCTAGGTAGTCTTACTATAGCCTATCTACTTTACTTTATACTATGTTTCATTGTCTACATCCTTATAACTAATAACCTTTAAAACTTGCTATTTATCTTCCTCTTGTCCTCTATACGTGTCTGCCTTATAGACTAGTGGCTTAACATTCCTATATGCTAGCTCTAGCACTGCGATATGTTGTATAGGGTAGATTTTTATTTTAGCTAGTAGGTTTAACTTATATATAACTAATAAAATTCTTTACTTAATTTCAAAAGGTCCTAGTCTAACATAGTCTAACTTCTTACTTGGTCGTCAACTCTTGAAATTTTTGTGTAGTAGCTATACTTTATCCCCCTTCTTAAGATCTGGTCCCTCAGATCTTCTAGTATTATAGTACCTTTTTATTTGTTCTTATACTAGTTTAGCTGTTTCTTTAAGGTTTGTATAAAGATTTATTAACATCTCCATTCTTTATTTAGCTATGCTACTCGTCCTTTTTACTTAATGTGGCGATAACGATATTCTTAGCTTATATCCATAATTCGCCTTAAATAGTAATGTCCCTATTCCTTCTTGCGGTATTACACTGTATGTAAACTATATAACTGGTAATAACGATACCCAATTATTCTATACGTAATTAATATAATGCCTTAGATACTATTCTAGTGTCTAGTTTAGTCTTTCCATTTATCTATCTATCTACGGATAATACGCTGTAGACATTACTACGCGAACCCCTTATTCTGCCAGAAATACCTCCTAAAATACTGCTATAAATCTTAGATCTCTATCTAATATAATCTTGTCTAGTGCTCTATATCTTATAAACACTTCTCTTATATAGATTCTAGCGACATCTTCTACTAATATCTCTTTAGTGCATGCTATAAAGTATCCCCACTTTATTAGCTTATCTACTATTACTAAAATCACGTTATAATCTTGTCCTATAATAGGATCTCTTAACTTTAGTAACTTAATAATAAAGTCCTATAATATAACCTCCTATGGTCTTCCTGGTGTCTTAATAGGTTATAGCCCTCTATACGGCTTATGCCTTATTAGTTTATTTCTTTAGCAATCTAGATATTTCTTTATAACTTATCTTACTAGTCCCTAGATTCCTTAAATAATATACTCTTTTTAAAGTCTTAACACTAGGCCTATAGCTCTATTATGTCCTTATATTATTCCCTTATAGAATTCCTTAACAAATTCTTCTGTAATAGACTTAGGCATATACATTACTTCTCTATTTTTATATTGCTCTAAGTCTAGATCCTCTGCCTATGCTTCTTAGATCTTCTATGTCTAATTACTCTTTAGTAATTTATGGATCTAACTTTCTTTGGTTGCTATAATCTTTAGATAATTATACCTAATTAATCCGTCTTGATCCTTTCGCAATAAAGCTCCTAATAGCTTTTTATTACTTTGTAGTTCAGCCTTCCTACTTAGAGCGTCTGCTTGCGCATTATCTATACCCTTAGTATACTAAATTTCAAAATAGTATTTTATAAGCATTTCCGCCTATCTAACCTGTTTTTAGTTAAGTTCCTTCGTTATTAGGAATCCTATAAGGTTCTTATAGTCTATTTTAACTATAAATGGTTTCTCTATACCTTGTAAGAATACTCTCTATTTCTTAAGTGCTATAACTATACCTAATAACTCCTTGTTATAGATGTTATAGTTTAACTCTAGTAGTGTTATCTTCCTACTATAGTATACCACTGGGTGCTATCTATCTTAACATTTCTATAGGAAGCATGCCCCTAGTGCAAAGTCTAATACATCTGTTTCTATAACCGTCTTTAGACCTAGTTAATAGATCTTAAGAACTAGCTCCTAGGTAAATAACTCTTTAACTCTCTTAAATAGTTCTTATTATTTCCTTCCCCATGCCCATAGTTCTTCTTTCTTTATTAACCACGTAAATGGCTTAATATCTTATAACTATTGCGCTATAAACCTTCTACAATAATTACAAAACCCTAGGAACGATCTTAACTATATAACATTCTCTAGTTCTTGCTAATTTACTATAGCCTTAATCTTCTTTAGATCTATGCTAAGTTAGCCTAGTTTAATAATAAATCCCACAAAATTGGTCTTCCTAGTAAAGAACTCGCATTTCTTAATTACTACTGGTATCTGTTCTTCTTGTAGTCTCTTTAAGACCCATTTAATATATTCTTTATATTCTTCCTTATTCTCTAAGTAGATGATAATATTGTTAAGGTATACTATAACAAATTCATCTAGGTATTCTTCTAACACACTGTTAATTTGCTTCTAGAACGTTGCTAGTGCGTTTATAAGCCTAAACTATATAACTAATAGCTTATATAGTCCTTCCTTTAACCTAAAGGCTGCCTTCTATTTGTCGCCTTCCTTAATTCTAATCTAGTAGTACGCCCATCTTAGATCTATCTTTATAAAGATCTTTACATTACCTATCCTGTCTTGGATTTTACTAATTAAGGGTAAAGAATATCTATCCTTCCTAGTGATGCTGTTTAACTGTCTATAGTCTATATACATCCTAAGTTTTCTGTTTTTCTTTAGGATGAATAGTACTGGATATCCTGCTAATAACTATAACGGTCTAATATATCCCTTTTGTAAGTTCTCCTGGATAAACTCCTTAAGCGCTACTAACTCTGTTTTAGTAAGCTTGTAGATTAGAAAGAACTTTAGACTTATTCCCTCTTTTAATTCTATCTTGTAATCCTAAGCTGTATACTCTAATAGCTTTTTACTTTCTAGTAACCATAACTTTTTGCTATACTTGTGGTATCTCTTTGGTATATAACTTAAGCCTTACTTAGTCTCTTTATATATCGCTCTAACTTAGTACTATACTAACTTGGTTTGCTGTCGTACTTTACGCCGTTGTATATCCTTAATATCAACTTAACCTATAACCCAATCGATCTTTAGATTATACTCTTATAACTAAGGCATTCCTAGTATCGCCTTGTCCTGTCCTAACGGTAGGATATTAAAAGACATTCTGACTGGTCTCCCTTTAATAGTTATCTAAATAGGTCCTATTTTAAGATTAATAATACCTCCTCTATAGGCTATCTAATCTCCTAAAATCATTATAAGTGGATACGGGTGTTTCTTCTATCTGTGTAGTAACCCTATCCTTTCTACTGCCTTTGGTGATATATGGTTCCTAGTTGCTTTACTATCTACTAACGCTTTAAACTACTAATCTTGCTATTTAGCTCTTAAATTTAGGTATTGTCCTTAAATTCCTTTAAGGGTCTAAGGCTCTAATACTAGTTCCCTTTAGTCCTATACGCCTCCCCTTTTCCTAACTGTTGGCTGCTTAATCCTGCCTATACTTAGTCTAACTTTAGCTAATACTTAGTTTGTTTCTTTTCCTCTATATACTATAGATAAGTGTTCTTTAGGCACTCCCACTACTATTATCCATCTAGGCATTCTTCCGTAAGGAATCTTCCTAGTTAAAGTATTAAGTCTCCTTAACCCTATACTTCTACTAGGTGCTAACTATATATATACTTAGCGTTCCTAAACCGCTTTTCCTCTAGTGCTTAATATATCCTTACTAGGTACTTCCAGTTCTTGTCTTTAGGTGCTCTATATATATTATATATATTATCCACACAAGCTATCCACGATAGTATATAATATGCTACATGTTTTAGGTTAACTCTTAGTTTATTTTTATTTTTAAGTTTAAACCTATACCTAGTTAACCTAACCACTGGTATCTCTGCTATAGGTATTAAGATTTATCACTTACTTCTCTAGTCTCTAGATCCCTCTTCTAGGTTCCTTAACGTTATAATTAATACTCCTTTAATATAACTTATGCGTTTTTCCGTAATAGGTTGGTCTTAGACAACTTTTTTGTCCAGCTATATATAAAAGTCTTCCTATTCGTTACTATGTTATTGCCTATACCACTTTCTATACAACTGGTTTAGTGTATATGGTCTATCTATTAGAAAGTACCTTATTATTGCTATATTATAACATCCTTTAGTATATCTTTCTTTAAACCTAGTTAGAATATCTAGATCCTCTTTTTATTCTAGTTTATCTAACTACTTTACCCTAGGTGTCCCTACACTTAGCCTATTAATAACTCTTTATATAGGTGCTCTATTTTTTATACAACCTAGCATAGCTGACCTCTTATCTAGCTTCTACTCTTACTATGCAATGATTTTTGTCTTAAACTTATCTATAGTTTCTTATTTTCTGTATCTTGCAGCTAGATCCTTGTAGTTGTCTTACTTTTTAATCCTAGTATTAACTGTTTAATCTTTAGGCTAAACACTACATTTACCTAGGATTGCTGACGTTCTTATTTATTCTCTAAACTTGTAGTTCTTAAACTTATATCCTATACTTGTTTGTTTGTTACTAAACTAAGTTACTACCCTTTCCTATTAGTTTTTGTCTGTTATAGGTCCTTAGGTATGTCTTATCTCATCTTAAGAATCTTAAGCTTCTTTTATCTCTTCTTAAGAACCTTAAGCCTATGGTCTTTTACCTTTATTAAGTAATAAGCTAGTACTAGCAGTTGTCTACTTACTTAGTTTCTTTTAAATATTGCTTCTATTATCTTATAAAGCAATGGAAATTGTATCTAATAGTGTCGCTATACCCGTTACTAAACCTTATTTAGTAATGGTCTTAGTCTCTACTTCTATTTCAACTTCTCCAAGGTCTGCATGCTCCCAGTAAGCTGCCCTTATTGCCTTATTATTAGTAAATACTTCATCTTTATCAAATTCATCGTCTTTAATGTCCGATCTATAAGCTAGTTTACTGGTTCCTTTAAACTTAGATAATAATAGCTCCTATAGCCAATAGCTTACGCCATACTTAGCGTCCTTATAAATTTGGTATGCGTTATTGTAATAATATATAAAACTGTTAATTAAACATTCTTTTGTTTCTTATAGTGCACCGTTATCCCTCTGTATATATATGCCGTCTGCTAGTCTGGTTCCCTTTACCGCGTAGTTACTCTAACCACCTCTATAGTCTCTGGCAAAATAACTTTGTTTTCCGCAATTTATACAAGCTCTATCTTTAAACTATCTTTCTTGCTATAGAGTCCGCCTAAACGTCTTCTACTACTAAGATCCCTAGTTTGGCCTCTGCTCTTAGGTCCTTTAATTACTTAATCCTTAACCTCTAGGTTTCTATAGTTTCTTTTCCTATCTTTAGGTTTCTTTGGTACTACTTAGGTCCATTAGCTCTGCGCCATTCCATGGTTTTTAACTCTATATCTATTATTGCGTACTCTGCGCCTTATATAACTATGGAACTCTATCTTACCCTCTTCTAGCTTGTTCCCTTTAGTAGATTCTGTTATTAATCTTTATTAACTAATTTATTAACTCTCTTAGAGTATCTATATCTTCTATTAGGATAATTGCGTCCTAGACTTTAGCCTTAAGTCCCTATTTATACTATGCCATAAGCGCCTTATTATTCCACTTAACCTACATAGCTAGTGTTTAAAACTGTGTTATATACTTAATTGCTAAAGTGCGTTGTACTAAGTTCTAAAGCTTTTATTCCGCTATAGTTATAGCCTCTAGGTCTCTAAACATCTATATTAGTTGCTTTACAAACCCGTTCTAACTAGCAAATATATACCGTACATCTTGGTTAGTAGTTGTTATACCATTGGCCTATATTTCTATAAGATACGGCTTAAACTACTTAAGTACCCTCCCTATTAGGAACAATCCTACATAGGCTACTTAATTTAACAATATTGCTAACTTCGCTCCTTTCTGTACTACCTTAAAGTATATCTACATAAGAAATCCTTTAAGCTTTAACTTCTCTCCTAAGAACCGTTTAATTAAAGGTAACTTAATCTTTACTACTCTAATTCCATTAATGCGTTCTTTAAGTATCCTATTATTGTCTTATAAGTAATTAACCATTTCCTATAACTAACCTCGCGTAACCACTTAAGAATCCCCCTTGTCTATACTAGTATTACCTAGCCCTAAGGTTATAGCTGCCGTCGATGCTGTTGTAACTAATACTGCTCTTAGTGGCATATTATTTGATTTTGTTCCAATACCGTAACCTTAGTAGTGAATATATAACAGAACCTTATAGCTTAAACTATAGTAGGTTCTGTTATTGGGCTGGGTATATAGGTACAACAAAATAATAATGTAATAATAACTAGTGGAGTAGTTGCCCAACAGATTAACTCCAATTGTATTCTAAGATTTACTATAAGGAGAGAACTATCTATAGTAGGGACTGAGGTCCTTTAAATACACAACCGTACTCCTAAGAAATCCTCTCTTATATGTAAGGTACGTGTTGTCTGTGTTAAACGTAACGTCCTTCTTGTTTAATGCAGCTAACGCGTTTAACACTACGTGACCTTGGTTACCATTCCTCGTTATATAGTTCCACTAGATCCATCTTAGACTATGCCTGTATTAACCAACTAGCTTCCTACGACTCCTCTCCAAGTAGTCGTAACATTATACTTAAAGCGTCCGTAACAGCCAAAGCATGCTTTATTATAGGCTACTACCCATAACTTAGAAGATCTATAATAACGTTTATTCTATAAAAAGAAGGTAAAGTAGATTACTTAATCCTAGAAAGCTACCGCCCTATTGCCTTAGAAAATACCCTTAACAAGATCTTAGAAAGGGTAATAGCGGACCATATAGCAGATATAGTTAAGGAATACGCCCTACTACTATAAAGCTAAATAGGGGCAAGAAAGAACCGCTTAATACTATTAGTACTTACGCTACTTGCTATTACCATTAAATCTGCATAGGTAATATAAAGGGACTTTATAATATTAATGCTTAGCCTAGATATTAGTAGTGCCTATAATAATATACCCTATAAGCGCCTCCTATATATCCTTAGGGCAAAGGGCTTCCTAAAATAGATTATACATTTTATTTAAGGATTTATAGGCCAGAAAGAAATATTACTAGTCTTTAGTAGGTACCAGAGCCCCCCTATCGCAGTTATAATAGGAATACTATAAGGATTACCCCTCTTACCTATACTCTTCCTTTTCTTTATAAGCAACCTACTTAACTCCTTTAAGGAAGGGGCGACCTAGGGGATAGGCTTTATTAACAATATAAACCTAATTATATATAGGCTAATAGCCGCAGAGAATTACAGAACACTAGAGAAAGCCTATAATACCTATATAGAATAGGCAAGACAATATAGAGTCCAATTCTTACTAGAGAAATACCAGCTAATCTGTTTTATAAGAAAATATAACTAATCTACAGATCTCTAGTATATAATTTATATCTAAGGCTTTAGGGGTTAACCAGTTTAAGGCCTAAGGGTATTAAGAGTATAGGTAGACAGTAAGCTCTAGTAGAGCGCATATACGTTACAAGCGGCCTATAAGGGCCAAGTTTAGTATATTATAATATTTAGGATTACTAATTCTATATAGGGTCCATACTTCTAGAGGTCACGCCTACTATATATAGCAGTTATCTGGCTAACCATAACGTACGGATCTAGTATTTGGGAAATAGGAGAAACCGAGAAAGGCCCCCCTAAATTACTCCTTAACCCACTCTAAAAGGTCTAAATAGCCTGCCTCTGGAGTATAATAGGCGGGTATAAGCGAACGGCTACAGCACTGCTTAAAAAGGAAGCTAATATCCCCCCCCTATAATTATATATTAAAGCTACTGAAATGTAAAGGGTATAAAAGGAGCGTAACTCTAATGTTATAAAGTATATTAAGACATGCCTAAATAAACTATAGAGGGACCCTAGGGTGCCCTATAGGAGAGCAAACTAAATACCCTAAAGTAGGGAAGAGATATTAGAGAAACAGGTAGAGAAAGCAGAAGAAGAACGGTGCTGCGTTAGGGCCTAGGCCTATATAGAAAAGGAAGGGAGACGCGTAAGAGGCTAGTAAAGATAACAGTAAGAGAGAGAAAGAAGCCAAAGTAAAGCATAAAGGAGTACTAGGAAACTATCTACCGTAATATAATACTAGTTGGACTAATACTGGAGAGGTGTATAAGAGTTAAAGGTACAGAGGCTGACCTAGGCAAGAGAAACCTAAGCCATAGCATAGTTAACGCTATAGGGGGTAAATACCTAAGGGCTCTAAAAAGGCCTAATAAAGGCAGAAAATATAATGGCAATACTCTTAAGAACAGGAATAATAGGACTAAAAGATTGGCTTTACTAGGTAGGTATCCTAGTAAGTAGCCTAAGATGCAAATATAGCTGGCCAAGACAGACACCAAAATATGTAATACTGTTATGCTCCTTACGCACTAGCTAAGAAGCAATACTTTTAGCAGCTGGTACAGAGAACTATAATATACTACTCTTAATATAAAAAGGTCTTAAAGCGGTTACCCAGTGGCTTATTAGCCAAAATATACTAGACTAGTTCTAGGTTATAAAGGAAATAGTAATAGAAGGTAAAGGGGCGAGTAGTAGGCGTCCCCTAATAACTCTACAGTAGCAGAGTAAAGTTTGCAATACTAGCACGTCCGTAGGCTTGTTACGGCAGCAGTGGTTCCCAAAGAGGTTAAAAAGTAAGGTAGTAGAGCACTACTAGTGACTTGCAGGCGCTAAGCAGGCGAGTCCTAAAAGGCGGGGAGATGGATCACGGGGTTTTCTTAAGTTAAGTCTTTCTTACGTTAAGTTTTCTCCCCATATGTAAATAAGGAGTAGTCCGCGTAGGCCCAATAGGGATCCGAATCGGACTTTAAGCAATGAATTATTATTATTATTATTAATATTGCCTTTTATTTATAATTTCCTAGCTAAGTTTTTAGTATTCTATATTCCCTACAGCTTTGCCCTTAAGGCTATACTTTAGCGTATTTTAAATTTCGATTAAGATACAAATACATAGGTTCTCGTTTACCAATAAGGATTATTCTATTATTAGGTACTGTAGCTACCATAGGTTAATTAATTAGCTTATTTAGCATACCGCTTTTATTAACTTTTCTTAAGGCTCTAAGCCTTAAACAATTGCCTATATATTTACGCTAACACGCCACAGAAGGTAGTGCTTTAGGAATATTCAAGCGTTAGCGTGCTGCATTATCAGGTTCTAGAGGGCGTTACTTACATTACCTAAGTAGTATAGGCATTAGAGAGGTTTTAGTAGAACTAGCTCTATATAATAGAACTTACTATTTTTATTAAATGCCTTACCTACGCCGTAACGGAGACTATATAGGCGTGCAACCTGCTAAAATCCTATAATTATGCTAAGGTCCTTAATCCAGGGCAAAAGAGTTAAGTATAGTAAAGGCTAGTTAAGTAAGACCTTATAGCCGTAGGGGGTTTTAATTAATTGCTAAAATATAGGGATATTATCTAGGTTTAAACAGAGTGGTAGCAGCAACTTGTTATACTTAGGCTTAATATATAGCTTGCTAAGCTGCTCTATAGACGTTAGATTAGGGGGTGTAAAAGCTTAGTTAGCAAAGAAAAGGCCTAGGAGAAAGACATAAGGGCTAAGAATAAGTAAAGGGTTAAAGATAATCTTAGGAATTAGGAAAGTATTACTAGTTCTCTATAAGCATAAGGTAAGAGGAATAAGGTAGAAAGAGAATATATACTTCTTTTATGCCAAGATATTCCTTAATAAATTTAAATATAAACTTAAGTACAATCTTATAAGGCCCGCCTTCTAGGTCGCGAATAAGTATAACTATTATATATTAGTAATATAGATTAAGAAAAGCTTTAGATTAGCTTACAGTATAAAAGCCTAGCTATAGTAAGAAATGGACTTGCATCTAATATTGTCCAACTATATATCTCTTCCTTATTATAACTAAGTTAGTCTTAAGAACTAGGGCGAGATCCTCTGCGTCTATAACAGTCTTTTCTTACTTTTTCTTACTTAAGCTATATTTCTTTACCAGTTTCCAAAGTACCTAAGAAAGATATCTTAGCTTCGCTTTACCTTACTAGGTTAAAGGGTTAACTAGGAATATAATTACCTTATATATCTAGTGGTTTAGTTTACTAAGAATTTTCCCACTAGTCGCTTTCTTATATATAAGGCGATAGTACTTCTAGTATAAGCTAAGCGAGCTAGAAGCCTTTATCCCGCGCCATTTCCTACCCCCTTTCCCTTATTTTTAATTTAAAAACTAGTTAAAAAAGCTATAAAGGAGCCAAAGCAAGAGGACTTGGTATATTTTCTTAGGGTCTTTCCCTATATAGATGCAGTATCTAGAAATTATTAGCTCTCTGCCAAGTTAGGCCTAAGAGGAAGCCGCTAAATAGGTTATTACTTACTAATACTAGTTCTCTTTAATGCGGTTAAGGAGATTCGTACTACTATTAGTATAGTCCTATATTATAAAATCAGATTCCTTAAACTCTTTTAACTATTTAAGGTAGTATTTTAGTAAATAGTCTTAATCCTTATAAAGCTATATTTAAGCGGGCACTTTACAAGTATCATTAGATCTAGCAATACTATCAGCGTTACAGTTAATACCACTATTAGCGTTGCAGTTGGCGTTACTATCAGCATCACTGTTGGTATTACTGTTAAAGACAGTCAGTTCTGTCCCATAGCTATCACCATCACTATCTGTCACGGGACTCACTCGTTCTCACGTCTCTGCGCGTCTTTGACGTTCTTGACCCGTGCTCACGTTCGTCCCGAGACACCTACGCACGTTCCCCTACAACCCCTATTTATACCTTGTACCTGGCACACGAAGACTCTTCTTCTTCATCCAATGTCTTTGTATCAACCACGCATAGTTACGTGTACGTAGCCTTCTCAATTACTACCTCGTTTAGTGCATTGTATCCCGGCTCGTGCCTACTCCGTGACACTATCTATATCCATATACTTATTATCAGTAACGCTAGATAATAAGCTGCAATTTAATAATTAAGCGCACCACATTTTAAAGAGCTAGAAAAGAACTTAGGGCAATAACAGCGGGAAGGATATAAAGAGCAATATAGGGTTAAGGAGATAGGAGGATAGAGAATAAGGGAAACAGGGCCTAGATTAAACGGATTAGAGGTAGGAGCTATGAAGTATATATAGCTTCAGCGCCAGGTGCATAGAAGGATCATAGTCTGCCTATTAAAAAGCAAGGGGTATAGGGCGGCAGGGAGTTTTGGCAACGCGACCTCCAAAAACGGCGACAGAACCCTCCAAAACCGGCAGTCAGATCTCCATTTTCTTTTTTTTAATGGAGCTAATAATAAGGCGCTCCTATAGCTAGACTTTTAAGTCTTAACCGTAATTAAGCCGGTAAAAACTCGCTAGAATAGCTATTTTAAGGCCTTTAAGCGGGTAGCTATACTATATAATGCGATTAACTTAATTATATACTATCTTATTAATAAATATAAGACCAAATCTGCCTCTGCGAAGTTAAAGAAGAAGAAGGTTACTAAAGAACCTCGCTATGTTATTAAGGACGGCTTAAGCAACTATGATTAGAGCGTTATTAACAACTATATTACGATCTTAGAGCCTCTTACTTAGGCCACTAAGACGCTAAAAGCTAGAGGTAAATTAGGACTGCACGGCGCCGTATAGGAGGTAATCCCTATATTTAATTAGCTTATAAAGCTGTTTAAGGAAAAACTTAATTAGGTTTAAGAGGCGATAATAATAGATTATCTAGATTAGAAGGCTGTAGAGGATTACTATAAGTTAGCTCTAAATTATAGCTGGTTAAAGCTTTTAAAATACTATAATAAGCTTAATAATATACCAGTCTACTATATAGCTACTATCCTTCACCCACAATATAACCGATTCTGCTAGAACGCCTAGGTAGAACAGCTAGATTGGTTAGTAATATATAACGCGTCTTTCTAAAAGCTCTAGCTCTTATACAAAACGAAGCCACTACCGTCCTCTATACTAGCGACAGCGCTAAAACGGGTTTCTATTCTATAAGGTGGGAATAATTATATACGCGCGTTTATAAGCTCGTCTAATAAGTAGCTAGATAATAACAAATATTAACGCTAAAAGGCGATTAAGCCGCTGCTAGAAGATCACCCTCTCGCTAAAAACCTAATACTATATTGGTGGCAAGAACGAACTACGCAGCCAAGGCTTGCAAAGCTCGCTCTAGATATCCTCACTATACCAGCTATAAGCGACAACTTTAAACGGGCGTTTAGTAAGGTAGGTAATCTACTTAAGCCGCGTCGATTACGGCTTAAGCCTAATATATTAGCTGCGCTGTTGTATATAAAGAGCTTTAAGAAAATGGACTTCCAAAAGGCCAAGAAAACGGGTAAGTTGGCTATTTTATCTATAAGAGCTTACTAACTTATGGCTGTAAATAGCGCCCTCTGCCTCCTCCGTAGCCTCCTCCGTAGCCTCTTCGCCTCATCCTCGTTAATTAACACCGTGCCAAGACTGGTAATAGAATCTTCCTTATAGTACGCGCGCTATCATACTGGTTCCCGATTGGCTTTAGTGGCGGCCAGGAGCTTAGTGGATAAGGAAGACGCTTATAGAGCGATCCTCTGCTACAACACCAATAAATGGATTACCAGTCTTGGCAAGCACCCAAGCTTTACAAGCTTAGCAAGCCGGCTTGCCCAGATAAGCAAGCAAGCAAGCAGGAGGTTCTAAAATAGGCAAGCAAGCAAGCCGAGGGGTCGATGCTTGCTTAGCTTGCTTGTTAGCAAGTCGCTCTCACGAGCATCCTGCTCACAGTATCTGTACTCCGCTTATTCCACCCCGTAGGCATTACCTACTAATACGATAATTTCTACAGGCTTCCCTCACCCCCACTATCCCTCAGCTCTACCCACCTACCCCACGCTCTTGCTACTAACTCTGGTCTGGCGTCAGCGCTCTGAATTGCCGCAGTAGACCCTCGACCCCATTCGCGGTCAAGAAAGTATACTATCAAGGGGATTGCATCCAGATCACTTGCCAAGACCCGTAAGGACAGTGCACTGCAACCGGCAGCTCGCCCTCAGCCTACTGTGCTTGGGACATGGCGAGCGACGGCTGTTGGGCATGGGACTGAGACATCAACACGGGAACGAACAGCCTGGTGGCTCCTGAGTGCTTCTATACTAGTTTAGCGAAGCCTGCAGAAGGGCTTGGAGGTGGAGTTGGGGGCGAGCCTAGCGGAGTCGGCGGGGGAGTAGCACCAGCCGGCGAAGGTGTGAACTGAATGATTCCTTTTCTGGAAAATATTTTCTCGTTTCGCGGTTATTAAGACTGCGTTCTACCTCCGTACAAAGTCAAGTTTGTTTACCAAGAAGCTCTTGTCATGCCACTCCAAACACCGCGTGAGAACCAATGCTTGTCCAAAATGCTTTCCTCCCTGGGCCCAAGTCTTTTACCGCCGCCAAAATTGAACATGCCCCGCCCAACATGTATCTGAGATGATGTAGAATAGGAGAGAAAAGGAATACCGTTGACAAGTCTATCATGATGGAATGAAAGAAACGAAGACACACATGATCAGAACCATGAGCGAAGCCATGATATTTGATGAAGAAGAGGTGAGAAGGATTGGGATTTTATATGCTTGATTTGTAGTGCCATGCCCTTAGGCATAGGGTAGAGATGTATGCAAAGTATAATTTCATGTAATTCAGGGTCGGTGATAGGAAGTGTACACTTGAATCTACATCTCCTTCCGTAACTCTGTAACTCGCTTGAATAGTTCTTCGGCGTTAGGCGCTTTCATCTGTTGAGAAGTAATTAGTCAGCAAGTGCCTAGGATAAAACGTTGAAAGGGAATGATTACATACCCTAAGCAGCAACATTTCGTGAGCCCGCTCCTTATCCAAGGACCCAAGGAAGTACACCATGCCGGCAGTTGGCTTCTCGCCCTTGGGATCCCCGACTTTAAGATCTCTATGGATTGGCGAGTTGAGCACAACGCGGTGTGAACCTTCCGCTCTCATAATGAATCTAGCCTTTTTAGGAGTGTTCGATTCTTCCTCTTCGTATGTTCGTTTGCGGGTGTTGAGTTTCAGATTCCCGACACCACGCTCCTTCCACCCATCGCCTTTAATGAAACTGAATAGCTTAGCGCGAGCTGTAAAAAGAGTCTCTTCATCCTCTTCGCCCGTTTCCACTGTGAGGGGTCAGCATGGGATGCAATTGGAAGAGGAAGAATTTATTTACCTTCTTGCTCATAAAAGCGCTTATCTTTCCTGACTTCCTCGATTTGCTGAGCCTTGGCATCCCCTTCCTCGTGATCCTCGCTCCCTGATCCGTCTTCTTCGTCTTCGTCCTCTGCGGCTCCAAAAGGTTTAGCAGGTTTGTCGCTCAGCCCTGTTATACCTGAGACACCAGACGCCGCGAAGCTGGATATTCCGCCTTTTGCAAGACCCCCGAATCCGCCGCCAAAACTGCCACCAAAGGTCCCTCCAAAGCCTGTCTTGCTACCTCCAAGCCCACCAGTGCTTGAATTGCCGAAAACAGATTTTCCTGATGATGAGAAAGCCGCAAAACCACCTTCTGAGGGCTTTGTTTTAGGCGGGCCTCCAAAGATAGGAGGAGTAGATTTGATGCTAGAGGCCTGTGAGCCGAATGGTGAGGGTGACTTTGAGCCACCAAGAGCACCCAGTGGGGAGGGCTGAGAAGCAAATGCTCCAAATCCAGAGGCTTTAAAGGCCGACGAAGATGTCTGTGGCAGGGCATTCGGTGACTTGCTGCCAGATAGGGCAGCGAAGGGAGATTGTGCTGAGGAGTTTGAGAAGCCACTTCCTGGGGGAATCTAGTGAAACACTTAGTCTGCAGAACAATAATACAGCACGTCGTTGAAAACTAACCTTTGTTTGCCCGGGCTTTTCTTCTTCTCCTCCGGACAGTCTGGGACTGTTACTATCTCTATGTCGCTTCGGGCTTCGTTCTTCCTTGGATGCTCCAGGGGGTGCAGTGTTGCTGTTGGCTTTCTCGGCCCTAGGCATCTTGTTGGCCTCTCCTGCCAGCGAGGAGATTTCCTTGTCCTGTCCTTGAAGATACTCGTCCCGACTACGCTTGTTCTTAGGACTAATTACCATACCTTCTTCCTTGCTCGTCGAATCAGATCCTGTAGGAGTAGTAGGGCTCTTGGTATCCATTTCCTGGGACAATGTCGAATCGTCTACTCCGTTCGATTCTGTTGACTTCATCGGCTCGTCTCCACGCTCGTCGATCCTGGGTACGGAGCTTTCACCAGAAGACTTTCTGATCCTGGAGTCAGGACCGGAGTGGGGTGAGCTAATATCTCGAGATTTCTTGCGCGTATGCCTCTCCGGTTTGTCGGCAGGCTTTTCATCACTGTGATCACCTTCGAAATCCTCAAAGCTCCGCTTCCGACGCAATCGTCCACGATCACTCTCGGAGTTCGACTGACTGTCCTCTTCTAGCCTGGGCGCTTCATCCTCGGTAGCCTTTCCATGATTTGGAGCATCACCCATGGGGTGGTCCGAAGCTGGAGGGCCATCCCCAGGAAGAGCCGCTATGGTAGTCTTCTTCAGCTGTTCTCTGACGGGTCTCTCTCCACACTCTGTATCGCTGTTGGTTGCAGAAAGCGCACTTAGAGAGGTCGAAGATGCTGCTCGTGTGTGTATAGGGGACTCATTTGCCTCCGCGGAAGCCTGTGGTGATTCATGACGCGGTGTTGAGCGCGCCATTTTATTAAAACAGTGCTGTGTGGTTTGCAGGTGTTGTCTAGATTGGAGTCCAGGTGATTATATGGTCGGGTTTTATCCAAAGGACGAAGTAGAAGGGAATACGGTCTGGAGATGCGAAACCGGTAGTGAGTGACAATGTCGTGCGAGCCTGAGCTGTTGGCGGGTAAGATCGAGGGTTGGAGTAAGGTTTCTGTCCGAAAATACATGCATTAGCATGAAAACCAATTCACGGCCTAAAGATGGATGCAGAATACCCTACCACGAATATAAGCCTCGGATTGCGCTCATGAAATGCGATAAGCGTCTTCCTGGTCGCGAAGATGACGGCTACAGCTCAAAGTGATCGTCGGCAGCGTCCCGAAGCTTCGGAACTCAGGCAGTGGCTCGAGCCAGTGCAAGAAGTTGTATCGAACACGAGAAGAGGTGTTGGAGGCGAGGACGGAGGTCAAAGCAGCAGTCTCTCTTCGCTTTGCTGGCAGCAGAAACCCTGCAGCGGCCGAGTCGCGGCCTCAAGGGCTCCAATTTGGTTGACGTGGGACTCGAATTTCGACAGGTTGTGCAATCACGCGAAGACGTGGGCACGTAAGGAGGGGAATCGCGTGTTCGGGCTCTGAATGGTTGTTGGTGGCTATGACTTGGCGCCTGCGAGTGAGGATTGTGAGGGGACTTGGATAGACCAATGCCGTAATACGCAGTGGGGAACTTTGCGGCTAAAATTCACTGTGACAGAGGTCGCCGTAATGCGTAAATCGTCCACCATCAAAGTGTCCGTTTTCAGGATCGACGCGATCCGCCACTATTTGCTTGTAGATGCAGGTCACCAAGTCGGCCATGTTAAAAATCGAAATTACCAAATTATCCAGACCCATTTGATTGCGCCAAGGCCTTCAGCTGAAAAGTTGACAGCTAGGCAAGCCCCCCATAACGCCCAATAAGAATACAAAGCCTCTGGGTATCCCATAGACAGCTGTCGTGGAAAATGATCCTGATAATGCATTTTCAGAAAAGTCGAGTCTAGCTTATGAAACACAAACATCCGAGCGCAATATAAAACACAAGTAGTGGGTATACAGCGATCCCTACTCGGTTCCTAACAACACCGGAGCCGCCTAGGATACTTATTCCTGCAGCCAATGACCATGCCACCAGCACAATGTAGATCGGTATCCTAGGAATAGGGTGAAGACCAACCGCGCTCAGCAACGACGCGATGACCAAGGGGAACAAGGTATAGCCGATGATGCAGACAGATTGGAAGAAAGATCTGTTTTGTGATTAGCATAAAAATTCCAGCGATAGTTTTGAGAAGGAACGCTTACATGTTTCCACCCAAGAGCTTGATTTGCATTGTCACTACGGCCTCTCCAATCCACACCATCGCAAATACTCCAGAGAAGACCAGTGCTTTTTGTGAATCCTTTGCACCCCTTGATAAGAAAAGGCTCAGGAGGAGGCAGAAAACTAGAGGCCCCCTATCCAGTCGTTAGCCATGTCTAGTTAGCAAATAATTATGGATCCATACCAAAGATCCCAATCCCGCAGTCCTTCGCTCATCCCTCCTTGTAGAATGACATCTGCATCAGGCCATCGTCCCACTATACCCCTAACGCCATCCCCAAACCCATCCGCTTCTCCTCGTTCCGCTGCTCCCATACCTCCACCCCTGGCTATCATTCCACCAAGTAGGTATTTTGGATAGAGTACCTGCTTCATCTTTTCCCAGATAGCTAATAAGTCCCTCGATAATGTCTCCCATACTGTTTCGTCGATGGTGTTTGTAGGCGCACGACGGTCTTCTCCAGGAATTGACGAGGTAAGGTAGGATTGCGCGTTCGGATTACTTGACCGAGATTGAATATTGCCTGTTAATGGAGCACGGTCGGAGTGAGGCTGTAGAGGGTCATCGAGATCATCTAGTGTAGCTACCAATATAATTAGTTACGTGTGAGGTGAAACTTTCTCCAGGCAACTCTTTACCATCATCTGGATCGATAAGGTCCCGCTCGACTGCATCGGCGTCATATGGATCATATGGATTGTGAGAAGTTGAAGAGCTGGGTAGCATTGCTGCTATGATTGCAAGGACAGCTGAAGATGCTGTGGTGGTTTGTATGTCACACTAATGAAGATCAACGTATTGCTTGCTCAGAGCTGTTCTGCAACGCGGCCTCTGCTCGGGCCGTTCTGATCCGATGATTAGGGTTCAGCCACTAGTTTTGAAAAAGCTTGTATTTTAGTGTGCGTCACTATTCAACTATTTCTTCAATTCGTCCATCTAGAGATTTTCTAGGTAGCGAGCTTCCATTTCGAAGGTCCTTGGGCGAATAATTACTTCAGTATGCCCAAGTCAATCCTCGATGACATTTCACATAGGCGATTCAATCCTTTGAGAGGCAGCTGGGTATTAGTTTCCCCGCATCGGACCAAGAGACCATGGCAGTAAGAAATATGAACTGAATAATCATAGGAACATTAGGGCTGACTGATGGCCTTACTTCCGTTTAGAGGTCAACAGGAAGCTGCATCTAAGACCACGCTACCGGACTATGATCCGTCAGTGAGCAGCCCATTTTCCTATATACAAATCAATATTTTCGCTATACATCTCCTAAATAATCACCAGTGCTATCTCTGCCCGGGGAATAAGCGCGCACAAGGCGACATTAACCCGAAGTACGAGAAAACGTTCGTCTTTGTCAATGATTATAGTGCTGTAAAAGGGGAGCAGGACGAATATAGTCCTGAGAACAAGGATGGAAGTCTGTGCTTCCTCATCCGTCACCAATACTTTGCAGCTTATGATATTCTCAGGCCTGTCAAGCCGCCTACTGTGTGCCGAGCCAGTAACTGGAAAATGCTATGTGATCACGTTTTCTGCCTCACACAACCTCACACTTGCGGACCTTACTCCACCGGAAATTGTTCCCATTATTCAGACCTGGACGAAGCTTTACACTGCTCATCTCAGCCCTAAATCGTCACTTGTCCAAGTAGCAAGCGCTACCACGATAGCCCCTCATAGCCATGAGGAGAGTTTCGCTGCCCCAAATGCTCAATACCGGTATATGCAGATATTCGAGAACAAGGGCGCTGCAATGGGCTGCTCCAATCCACATCCGCACGGCCAGGTCTGGACTACAACCAGCTTACCAGAAGAACCGAGTCTCGAACTAGAGCAACTGCAGAACTATCGACGCGAACAGGGTGGTGCAAATCTACTAGAGGATTATGCTACTCTAGAAGCAGCGAAACAAGAACGAGTAGTGTTTGAAAATGGATCATTCCTGGCATTATGCCCGTGGTGGGCGGTGTGGCCATTTGAGGTCATGATTGTGAGCAAACAGCACAAAAGGGCTCTCGTGGATTTTGATGATAAAGAACGAGAGGATCTTGCAGAAGCAATTGCAGAGGTGACAAGAAGATACGACAACTTATTCGAGACGCAATTTCCTTACAGTAAGTGTTGGCAGCCTTATTTTTTTAGGTCAAATTCCTAACAACACTAGGCATGGGTCTTCATCAAGCGCCTTTGGATGGGACCAAAGAAGAGATTGAAGCTAGTCACTTTCACATGCACTTTTATCCACCTCTCTTACGGAGCGCAACGGTCCGGAAATTCCTTGTTGGATATGAAATGATGGCAGAACCCCAGCGAGATATCACGCCGGAACAAGCTGCAACACGCCTGCGAAACTGCGCTGGTGAGTTGTATCGGAAGAAGCTTCAGTGATTTTAGATTGTAGTTGTAGAAAGATTTGTGAAAATCACCTTGGTATAGAACTTTTGGATTCCCACTATTACATCCGTGACATGACCTCTTTTTCTGCATTGACAACCAATTATTCATATATCCATCCACATTACCGTCTCTAAAAGCCCAACCAAGATTTACCACGCTCTCTTCCGGCTCCCAATCTCGTACAAGATCCCCACTAATCCACTCCACTGTCTTCTCTACTTTCTCAAGACACATACCATCCCCACTGCAAATACATCCATACCAGACTCCCTGTCGACACTGCTACCGGTCCCGCAAGCCCCTTCCCCCACTTCGCGGTACCAAAATACAGCCACTCGCTGACGAAATGCCCAAACGCGACCACGTATGTCCACAGGGCAAGCTGATATACAGCCGGGTTGTCAATATAGTAGGCAGCATAGAGCCTGATTACCGAGGAGAGAAAAGTCCAAGTACCGAAGGTACGCGCACTGAGCGCAGTGACGGGGTTCAAGGGTATTTTGGAGTCGGGGAAGATAGCACTGCCGGAGTAGACGCGTGCCGTGTAGTGAAGGGTGTTGTAAGCTTGGATGCTGTTGCCGATTGATATGACGGAGACCTTAGTGGGTTGTTAGTGGGATATTTGGAGGCTGGTGGGCGGGTAGGGGTAAGTACTAGGAGCAGCCATTTGGGAAGTAGACCTTCGTGGAGCGGGAGATAATATGTTAGAGATTCCATTGGCTTTTTTTTGTCACAGGATTAAGGCGAAGACGGCAGTAAGAACCTAAGAGCGACGGAGTTGTGGCACCTCGGATGGTCTTTCAATTGTTCGAGGAGATGCGCGAGTCAAGTTGCTTTTGTCCCTGCATCTGAGCCCGACCAAATGCATCGACACTGACAACATCGCTAAACTTGGAATAACCCATAACTAACAATTTAGGACCACATCGATTTTCAAACTTTGTTGATTAGCAGCTTCATAATCGCTTTTTATGTGATGGTACTATTGGAGAAGTCAAGGGAAGTGAGGGTTATGTAAAACGTGGAGATCACGCCCACAGGCAAGTTACAAAGCTCCCCAAAGCATTATCTCACAATTTTCGGTTAGTAAATGAGCATTTCCTGAAGCTCGTAACCTTCTCCAATCGTATTATTAAGGGCTGGATGGAAGTCTTCATTGGATTATCATTGCTTTCATGAAGAATGAGTCCATGCCATAGAAACTTCCATCGTCATGAAATCGTTACAATTACCTGTATGCCCACTGCAATTTATCTCACGCTGCATGAATGTTGCCCATCGTACCGTTGAAAAGATTTGTATCACGCGAGAATGACAAGACGGAGCTAAGGCTCTAGAGCTCTAAAATCTCTCCGCATATCTCTCGTTATATTTTTGGCCATATCTTACATACATAAATGCATCCTATATACGTTACAACCTAATCCATTTCTATTCTACTCTATCGTCTAAATGCATAGCCTCTACTGTCCTATTAAACTTGCAAAAATCCTCACAATTGGCGGAACTGATGTCAATGCTATAGTCACCGTGCCGAAAAGACTCATGGATAGACTCGAGAACGCGGCCGCGCGAGGGCCTGAGATGAGGAGGAGGGCAGTGGCCACGGCAGAGGAGTTTGCACCTAGAGTAACTCCGCGGGTTATGTAGTCATCTATTATTTTCATATATTAGCACGTGCTACGAAAATGCTAAGGTTTTCTTTTTACGAATTGATTTATCCATTTCCTTAGGGACCGGAATGTAAGATATGCTTCAGTACTTCGGGGATTTTCATCCACTTTAGCATTGTGGGTCCGAAGAGGACACCTAATATTCCACTGACAATGCACAGCACCGCAACAAGACTGAGGTCGCCGCCAAGGTTGGCTGTGGCAGGTTGCGCGAGTGCAAAATGAGGCTACGGCTAACAAATGAGAGGCCCCTAGAAGGTGCGATGCCGACGGCGTGACAGAGGGAGGAGTAGCCGAAGAGGGATGCTATGGAAAGAAAGATATTTGGGAGAATTAGGAGCAGGAATTGCGATATGACAGGTGTAAGTGGTCATTGGCTGTAATCCAGGAGAATAGAAGCGGAGAGGTATTAAGAAAATGGGAACATACGTGCCGCCGAAGTTCATGCCGATACTGAAACATGGATAGTGCGAGTGCAACGATGCTTACATCTAAAACACTGCTAAAGAGATCACCAACTCCTAGATTTAGGAGATCCTTTTGATCTTGCCATAGTTGGGTATATTCAGTTCCTGTTTTGTAGGCATTCAATGCGTTGTCGAGGCTGTTCCCACGAATCAATGCAAATATCCATACGCCTAAAACGGCGATAAGCGAAGAAGCTAAAACGGGATGCAAGAAGCGTCTCCACTGCGCTGGTAATTGTAGTGCAGTAAAGTAGGCAAGTATGTTGAATGAGAATTGGATGGGCGTGGGAATGCCTTCGTCACGGGCACCCAATTCTTCGGCTCTTTCGGTCATTGCTCTTTTGGAATTCCCAAAACAAGTTGTAGTCCGCGGACAAGGTACGCTGTAAATATCATCATGGCAAAGTATCCAACGACTGTTTTTGAATTAGCAGAGTTACAAATAAAATAAATGAATGAAACCGACCCAATACACCAATGATCTTCGCTATCTCGATTCCAGCAATGGGTGAGCTGAGCGGAAGAAAAACGAAAGATGGCGAGAAAAGAATATTAGTATACTGAAAGGCAAATCCACCCTGTATCTCCATAGACCTATCTCTTAATGAGGGTATGTGTTTGATAGTACCGGAATCTCTAATACATGTACAACTCTCGTTTTTCTATCACCAAGTAAAGGATAATCATGCAAGCTACAGAGGCAGGAAAGGACACAGAACTCAGTCCTATGAGAGAGTCGACTCCAAAACATTCAAGATGATTATAATTCCAGAAGGCACATAGCCATGCTATGACCATTCGCTGCCATGATGAGCGAGCAACCTGGAATAATAGATCAGCTCAACCTACTTAAATACTTGCTGTGGTGTGCTCTAACCAAGCCAGCCGCTCTAGCAGCATCTTGTCTGGCTTTGGAGGCTGGGCATCACAGCAGCAGATATTGTATATTTGTTGGAGTCATTTTCGGTGGAAGATCCTCGCCGTTGAACTCCTTTATGGGGACGGGAAAGTTCGGGCTCACGGAAGAGGCAAAACGCCAACCAAATCTGCTGACTAAAATATCTATCACATATCGGGGGGGCTGATTTGGCGCGGTTACGACCCGGGTTAATACGAGGTTAGGGCCACCCCTGCTGATAACGCGCCCGAACCCCGCACTCGGTCGCGCAGCGACCGCCCCCGAGTACCTTCGCACGCGATTTTGGGCGAAAAGGTATATAATATATGTTGGATCGGTACCTCTGGACGGTCGCGTAATGTTGCTCTAAATTTACAACACCTAAACGCGTTCCATTCCTATATTAAGGCGTCTTAGTTACTGTAATATAGTCCTATATTAAGACGTCTTGGTTGCTGTAGTATAGTCCTATATTAAGGCGTCTTAGTTAATGCAGTGCAGTCCTATATTGAGGCGTTTTGGTTACTGTAGTGCAGTCGTATATTAAGACGTCTTGGTTACTGCAGTGTAGTCCTATATTAAGACGTTTTAGTTACTAGTAGTTCTATATTAAGACGTCTTGGTTACTGCAGTGTAGTTATATATTAAGGCGTCTTGGTCGGTTACTATAGTGCAGTTGTATATAGAGGCAGTTATATATTAAGGTGTCTTGGTTACTGCAGTAAAATAACTATTTAGATATTCTTATAAAGCTAATCTAAAGAACGCGGACCTTATAGCTGTTCTAGCTGGTTAACAGCCTA
>Ga0307507_10002541_pt1 | contig 37967 bp, 39 predicted proteins | sample 7_EM_MG_FD_207223 | JGI IMG/M metagenome (GOLD analysis project Ga0307507, IMG submission 207223) | Populus trichocarpa ectomycorrhiza microbial communities from riparian zone in the Pacific Northwest, United States - 7_EM | ecosystem: Host-associated > Plants > Roots > Unclassified | place...
TAGCTGTTGCGATAGCTAAGTCCGTTGACTCCTATCTAGCAACGTTGATCGCTAGGCTCATATAAGACAGTCGTGTCTTGATTCCCGAAAGCGTGATAGATAAAGATCTTTGTATTGAAAGTATATGATATGAAAGAACTTAGATAGTTGCGTGAAGAACCCAAATCTCATGCCCCGAGGGTGCCCTTATATAGGGGTTCTTCCCTCAACCCTAACCCTGCGTGACTCATACCCTCATGTCACGCGACTCATGACTCATAGTGAGTCATAGTGTGAAATCCATCAGCTGCGCCCTATCTCGCAACCAATCAAAACTCATAAACCAAGTCATGTGCCCTAACGGGGTCACTTGCGTAAAACCCATAACTCATAACTATGAGTCATGTGCGAAATACATAAACCACATGACCACAATCGTGCGTCATGTCAAATATCAACCAATCATAATAAACCAATGACACGCTATTGCGTCGTCATGTAAAATCCTGTGAGTCAACTGATCTCATAGCGTGAAAGATAATAAACCGATGACTAATAATTATTAGTCATGTGAGAGTCTGCCTTGCTTAGTCACCGTTTGTGACAAGTATAGGGAAGACTGATTGGAGGGAGGAGTGACTAGTTACAGTACTAGTACTACTACTAGTAGGACTAATCTTCTACAATCAGGACATTCTTTTTCACCAATTATTGCCACCACATATGTGTGCCCTATCTATCATAAGAACTTTATTTAGTGAAAAAATCTCATTGTAGTATTTGGGTATACTGGTAAGAGTGGGAGTAGGATATTTATAACCAAAAGTGACTCACTTTTCCAGTGCTTAGTTCATAATACAGAAGACAACCACAAAACTAAATATAATCTTATTCAAAGCTGGTTTCTCTCGACAGTATCAGTGTACTAGCACCTTACTGGACCAATAATTAATGTTCTCAGTATATTATTACTTCTTCCCCTAACTCATTTACTCACTATATTTCTTTTTATTATAACATTCAGGTTTATCTACAATGAAAAAAGTAAATAAAACTATACTCAGCCATATTTATCAGAGAATAACAGTTCATGGTAAAGAGTACCTACACATTAAGCAGTACTACTTCATTTCAGAATTGCAAAGAGAGCTAAATTGTACTCTACTGGTTGATGCAATCAACTTGAAATACAAGCAGTCTTGTACTACCTAAGTCAAATGACTGTATAGTATAAGAGTGCAACAAACTTTAATTTTACAACACTATACTCTGGTTCTTTAACTAACTCTTTTGTACACTCTACTACAACTGCAGGGTCCTGAGCACATAATCTGGAAAGAAAAGATCATGCCAGAGAATCCTCCATCATCTTTGGTAGCCAGAGGACAATATTGAACAGCTTCCAATATGACTAGCTTGAATGTGCTATCACTTAAAATAAGTTTCAGGAGAGCTTGAAATTGAGATTATATACATGATTCCTTATTCTTTAGCTTGAATGCTTACTGCTAACTTGAATTCTGACATAGGTTACTAGAAATATTAAGTAGGACTACTGCTATCGATATAATGTTTACAGGGATATTTTAATACAGTAATGTACTGGCAAATCTTGTCTCTCTGGACTATTTTATCTAAACAATGTTTGATTATACAAGACTCGCATGAAGCCTATTTAGTATAAATAATATACAAACTTCATAGACCAATACCTGTACAGCAATTTTTCTGTTAACTGTTAATTGCCCTCAAGGCTTATACACTATAGAACTTATATATTTGTGTGAGGTTTTTGTGCTTACATGGGCTTTCCATATGTATGAGACAAGTCAAGTGGATATACATACTATGCTAACCCCCCTGGTGAAATTTGTATTATTTCCTGGGCTGCCTATTTTTCTCTGGACCAGTAGCCAGTATATCTAAAAGGACTATGTCTCAGCCAAGTATAGCAAAAATATAATAATCAGCAATCATAGGGCAAGTAGTTAAAAGAATGATTTGTTTTCCAATACAAGTATTGAGTTTAGGAGTTAACTAATACTAAATTATGCTCATTTGAGTACCGAGTATTGTAGAGCCTGAGTATTTATTATTTCTATGCAGCCAGAAAGGTACTCTATATACCTAGGTGTGGCAGTGGGAAAGAATCATCTTTCTCAACATTATTATAGGCTCATCTGTTTTGTTTCAACCATTTCTTCCTATTTCTTCATTCTCTTTCCCAAAACCTTAGTTCTTTCATACTCATATCTCATTTCCCCTTAGTTCTTTTTAACTAAGTTGCTATCATAGTATAATATGTACCATCTAATTTAAGTTTTAGTCTTACACACTGAGATCACTAAATAGATCAACACTCTGAAACCACTACCAGAAGTAAAACCCACCCCTCTCCCCCTTTCCCTTTCCCTCCCACCAAAACAACTTCAAAGTATTCACTCCAATTCTAATATACAAATCATCTCCCACCTCTATAAATGGTTATATATGTTCCATCTCACCGGCCAAGGAGATTACTTGGGGAAGAGCATGCACTTTTGATCACGGTGATAGTATACTGTTCATCAAGTAAGCCAGTTTGTAGATAAGATATGCACCTGACAATGAAAAATTTGACCCTTCCACCAAGCAAGTAAATTTAGCTTTGTTATTAAAAACTTCACATATCTGATATTCATGATCTAGTAAATTCAGCCATTGGGTAAATTGCTGAACGGTTTACTCAATAAAGGGAGCATACCAATTGTCGTTTAGCTCTATTAGATCCTTACGCAAAGAGCATATCCAGCCTCTAGTATGTGTAGAAGGTGAGGTTGTGAATGAGTGGATGTGTGGGAGGAGAAGAGCTCTACTCACTATTAGAGTGAAAGAATGCACACCTTGTACTAGAAAAATTATTTCACATTGATAAATATATACATTAACCAGCTATCCTACCATGTATTTCAATAGGACGGCAGAAAAAGGGAGGTTTTTTTCTTCTCTTCAATACTTGGTGGGGGAGATGGCCAAGACGAGCACTTGTTTGGGAGCATATCTCTCTTGCCAAGTGACCTCGTTTGCGAAGAGCATATGCTCTTTGCCAAGTAATCAGCTTGGCCGGTGAGATGGAACATATATATTAGATTAACAAACAAAAAATACTTCCTCGATTTTCATAATAATAATCATGATAAATACTCCTCTCTCTCCACCTTATACCATGCCCCCCACTGGCAGTCCAGTCCAGTATGTCGGAAATCTCGGATGTGAGGTGCGCGATTGAGTACACTAGTAGTCAGATTTTCCGTTGTCTCTTGTGCATGGTTACTTGGGTACCAGACAATAGTACTTATAACTCTGAGAGATATAGTACTAATGAGCGAGCTCCCACTATGCCTAACCAGGCGTGCTTCCGTCACATTTAAGCCATTATTCCAACACAGTACGTTACCTCCCAACGAGTGACACCTCATGTCTAAACACATCCCTAACTTAAGCGCTGTCGCGGTATATACCGGTATCATACAAACTCCTGCAGGCCCTGAACCCCACCCCACTCAAACTACCAAACCTTAAACTTCCTTCATGGTCGCGTGGCCTAATGGTTAAGGCGCTGGTTTTCGGCACCAGAGATTGGAAGTTCGAGTCCTCCCGCGATCGCAAAACTCTTTTTTGCCCCGCTCCCCTTTCTTTTCTGCGAGTATTGTGCTTATATCCCTTTTTTCTCCAAACACGCAATTAAACATGTAGCGATTATATAATAATAATATTATGATTGTTACATTTCAAAAATCTGATAATAACTATGGAAGAGCCCCAATTAATTAAACACTTCAGTGCTGTTCTCTACGATGACTTATATACTATGTTATTGTTATTATTATGGTGATCACTATGTAAGTAAATGAATAGTATATCCCTAATTCTAATTTCTTTCCAAAGCTCATTCGTTTCGTCATCACACGATCATTTGCAAAGCGCCGGTAATTCCCCCCGTTTCTCTATTATTATTCTTGGTGCTGCTGCTGCTGCCTGCTGCCGATCACCCAGGAGTCTTCCAATCTACTCACTATCAGCATCAAAAAATTACTTTAAATGTAAGGGTCGGTGCCACCCACGGAATAACCAAATTAGGATTAATAAACCTCTCATCCTTCTCTCCCTCCCCCTCCACCGTGTCTTCAGAGACTGTGCTCCCGCTCGCAAGCTCTGGCTCTCTTACAGCTTTAAGAGCGATAAATTTATTCAACGGGACATATACCCTCGAGAACATCCATGCGAGCCAGATACTTACGAAAAGCAGTGGGACGATGAGAAGGGATCTTGTGAATGCATGGTTGATTGCGAGGAAGCCGGCCATGGCGAGCTGGAAGATGAAGAGGCCGAGTATTATGCGGTAGAATATCATGCTCCAAGCTTGGCCTGTGGAGTGCTGGTGGTCCATTGCTAGTGAAGGTTAATACGGTGACGATGTGTTAGGGCAGAGTGGGTGAGGGGAGGGGTGCTAACAGTATAGGAGTTGATATTTGTATGTAAAGTATCCGATGACAAAGTATACCCAGCCAAATCCAAGCATATACCCTCCAGAAGGCAGAACGCTGTAGATGATACAGATGATAAGAATCAAGATAGGCTGCGGTAGGAAGAATCCGTAAGAGAATGTCGAGGGCCTGACGAGCTCAGCGAAATCTCTAGGTGTTTTCGCCCCAGCGTATATGATAGGGTAAAGAGCGACACTTCCAAACTGGAGGAGGCGGAATGGAAATATGCCGATTCCTTGAAGGATGATAAGGTTGACGTAGAAATCAGCAAGATTTCCAAGGGACCCCGCCAGCGCATATGCGATCTTTGTGGCATCAGAGAAGTCCTTCAGCCGCTCCCATAGGTTTCTGAAGGTAAGGGCGGTTCCACTGGCAGCACATGTGAGAACTTGAAACGCCAAGCTTGCGAAATGGACACTTACAGGATTGTAAAGGCGAAAAATAGGTTAAAGAACGTGAAGAAGAAATTCTTGCTGATCAGTGAAAGCTCCACGTCCGCCTGCGAGATTTGGCCTTGGTGGTTTGAAAGCCCTATATCATTCATGATCAACGCACCACCCTTAGAATAGACTCTCAAAATGCAAAGCTACAGGTTCTTACAGTCATAGAAGTATGGCACGAGGATGTTGAGAAGCGTCAAAACGGCAGTTGGTAAGGTGTTCTGGATCAAGGAGCTGATGATGGGGCTACCCTCTAAAAGGTCCGCAAAGCCTGGCGAAACCCGGCGGATATCTGCAAGGTTCAAAAGACCAGCAAGACCAGTGACTGGTATAAGCCAGACGATTGAAAGTAGAGTGACGAGGATACTGATTCCCCATGAATAAATCAGACGAGTGCTACGAGACTTATACGTATTCTCCCAGACAATATCCGACGGCGCGGGTGCTTGAGTAGCTGTCATTTGGTTGGCACGCGGATCCAGAACGGCTTGAATCACAACTTGCTTCACAAGAGTTAGTGAGAGTCCCACTTATATTGCAGTCAAAGACTTACAGCCGATGCAACAGACTCCATAGTAACAAACGCTATGGAAGTGGGTTCATGTTCCTTCTTTCTAGCCTCAACAATCTTCTCATCAAGTGCTTTTAGCTTCATCGTAAGATAGTCGATCGCATCAACCTTCTTTCTTTTCAGGCCCCACAACCCAACCCGTACCGTCATCTTCGGTCTATCATCCCCACGGGAAGGGCGAGGACCCCCATGAAGCAGCGGTTGTGTCTCCTCATCACCCGATGGTAACGGGTGCGGGGGTGATGGCTGGACAAAAGGCAGAGTCTCCGGATTTCTCCCAACTTTGCAATACCGATTGTGAACGACGTATACCTCTTCTAGTCGTCTCACGAGATCCTGCCTTTCTGCCATAAGACGATCCAACTCTGCCCAATTCCGGCAGATAGTAACCGAGTCGACCTTTCCGATCCCCAAGCCTTCAATATATTCCTTCAAGGCATCTTGCGATCTGAGTACCTTTGGAATCCCGGACAGCCTCACGGTTCTATCGGTAATTGTGACTTGATTCCCCAAATACTTTTGCCGAACAGCAAGGACCTTTTTGGACTGGTCAAGAAGGAAATAGACTGCTAAGGCAGTGAACAAGTACACAAACACCACGTGTGTCCAAAGATATGGCCCATCAAGCTTATCTTTTTTATCACCAAGGACATTCATTCCCCGACTGGTCGGCCTGGGCGCCCATTCCGAAAACGAAGCCCGAGATTTTGAAATCGAGGGATTAAAATGTTTCTGGATAGGCATGAGCACGCCCAACGCTAGTACCGCCGCAATCGATAGGAATCTGATAGCCATCTTGAAAAATGACAAAAACTAAAAAAATACTAGTGAGACTCCATGCGACAATGTAGCACAGGTAATTGCAGCGCATACCACATAAGCGTCAAGTCCAGCAGACGACAGCACTTGCTCATCCGTTATCCTCCATAGCACTGGTATCCAACCGAAGCAAGTCTCTGGTAAATTTGGTAATGACCCAGCTGATGATACCCCTTGCTTGTCAGCCTCGCGACAATGTCAAAGAAAAGAAAAAGCCTCCCCACTATCAGATCCGGGTTCAGCTCACCTGAGCCAAGTTTTTTTTTCCGCGCCGCGTAGAGCGAGGACCACCTTGGCCTCAAGAAACAAAACGTCAGGAAAGCACTCAATCCGAGTGCTGTGGAGATGACTAGCTGGGTTGGTAAATCGGTCTTCCCTAGAAAAAATCGCAGTCAGTCAAAAATGCAACGCGAGGTGCGTTTCTTCAGAATAAAGTATATAAAAGAAGGAGCCGAGGAATGCATACTCTCGTCCGTCGGAAGTCCGGCGTGCGTGTCATTATCTCTCCTGGAGAACGTCATTCCATCGTTTAAAGTGTGAATAGTCATTCTGGCTCTTTGTGCGGGGAACGGAAGGATTCCTGCTTCGAGCACGATCAAGCGCGGGGAAAAAGGGATTGTTCGTTCAAAAGCTTTTCCCGTTCAAGAGCAGAAGGAAGAAGCTGCGCGTCCAGTTGGCAAATTTAGCCAAGACGTTGAACTGACGACATCACGCAGGGCAGTATGCCACGTGACAGGGTCTACGGTACCGGTATTGTTTTTTTTTGTTTTTTTTTACAGGGTGACACAAGGACGAGAATCCATTGGTCTTTTTATTCTCTCCGCCTCTCCCGTGGCCTGACTCTGATACTGTAGCATATGTACCCTCAGTGGCAGGCCAGCTATTGGGAGGGAGGGGTTTAATTATCTAGAGTACCAGGGTGGCTTTTGATGCAGGAACGAGCACGCTTAGGGAGTTAATCTCAGACCTCGGAGATCTACTCGTTGAATTGAGGGACTGGGACAATGTGTTTAAGCGCTACTCGAGCTCTCACCTCATTGGCTGAGTGACCGTAGATGTTTTTTGTGCATGAATGTTTCCGGACTATGATATTACTCGTGAGATGTCGGCCAACCACCCACCGCAATAATAGTGGTCATTATGCAACTTGTGCATATGGTATCAGATACTGGTGTTTAGGTAGAAGTATAGATACAAGTGTGGAGAGTTTCAGCCTATCGTACTGTATTACTCTCTTGTACCATATTATGTCAGTCGTAATCTGATGAATGAGCACACCCAATCTCCAAAATCTTAACAACTCCAAACACCCGTCCCCTAGGGTACCCAGTGATAGTGGCACAAGAAATGCATCAGCCTAAAAACGGAGTACGCGATATTTCTCCAAGCCAGTGTTTTTTTTTTGAAAGTCTTTTTACTACGGATCCCATTTGAGCACAAAAGTCACCTGTAACTAACTGTACTTTACCAAGCACTTATAATAATATTATTATTTAGACTAACTGATCCACATGCCTAAAGGCAGGCCATGCGGATCATTTCCCAAGACCTACCGCAGATCGATCCCCTCAAACCCCAGGTTAATAGAGATAAAGCTTAAAAGGGTTGAGACCTTAGCGATTAACTAGGCAGTTGCTGGGGCTGGTATCCCCCTCGTTGAATGCAGCACCATGCGAAAGCGTCATGCCCGAATATATCCGTCTTGCTATGCCGAGTAACTTTTATGTTGTACTCCCAAGAATAAAAAATCCTTGATGTGTCGCCAGCACTTGACCGGGTCCTATTTCAAGCTAGTTCTCCGGGTTATCAAGAGGATTTCATAAAGATGCTCATAAACAATAGCCCAGCACCCGATTCCCATTCCGGCTGAGACCTCCATCGAATTTAGGCTACGGACTACTATCATTCAAACGTTTCTGTCAGAAATATAGATATCATTACAGCGGAAGATGGATCGGCTGGCTTGACTGCCTAATGAACGGAAACATGAGCTTAATATATATCCCACTTTGGTGACGTCAAGTATATCTCTCGGAGCACTTGCCACTGTACCTAAACCTCAAAGTAGCGAGTAGGAAGTCGATGCTAAATAGCAGCTTTCAAACAGTTTTCAAGGCTAGTCCTGAACTATCTAAAACAAAAAACCGCAACGCAGAAACGCAAAAACAGCGGGGTTCTTCCCGCACAGCTACAGCACAATTAGTACTCGTACAACACGAGGTAAACCACCATACTCGAATCGACCGGCTATGCATCAATCACGGAGCTGGGCCGAAGAACGTAGTACACCCTTGTTGGAACACACATCCATGGAAATCGGAACTTTGCACCCAGAAGACAAAAGCCCAAACAAGCATTACTCAAGCATAAAGGGTCAGCCCTTCACCTCTCTTGCGGGGGTTATCTCGCTTCACCGAATTATCATGTGCCCGGTGCTGGCGGGGTGGTGGAAAGCGAGGGATATGATGATGATGCAGAGAGTACAGTGCGGTGTCAGACAGATAGACAATTATTGTTTTTGTACTGCTCAGTACACCCTAACGGAAAGACTCGTTTAGACAAGTCGAAATGCGGTCTTGGGCGGGATTCTTACCTTTTTAAGTGGCGAAACTCTAAAGAAGATGGGTAGTGTAAAGAGAGTTTGCGAGAGGGAGATGTCGGTCCCTTACCTCAGAGCATCTATGAGACGCTTGTCCACGGCCCGGGTTCGTATATTGCTCGACTAGGAGGGTAGGATAACAAAACGTGCAGGGGGGGGGGAGCCGATCTATCAAGATGTCTGTGCATGGGTCTTAATAGAGATCTCCTTCATGAGCAAGTTTATACAAGTCTCCCCTTTGTATAAGAAAGCTTGGCTGTGCGAGATAAACATACTGTATTAATAGTAGGACAAAGAGATGGCTGCAGCTTCACCGCGGGAGCGTTTGAGAGTAGTGACGCGGTTACTCACAGTCACTCTGACCTGATAGAAGGGAAGTAATGGCCACGTAAGGTATAGTCAAGGAGTGAATCTCTCATGTCGTACCACATTGGCATCGTTATTTCACATCCATCTAAGGTTTGATCGGGGTAATCATCGCTGACCTTCCAACCTGCAAAGGAAGACAGTCTTATTATATTTTAGGGACGTTTTAACACTGTACCGTACCGTATACGAATGCTACTGTAGCCACCAGTAAAACAGCCTTGTAGGGTAAGGTAAGTTAGGTGGGAGACCGGTATTATATTATGTGTAAACTCTTGGGACCGACCGATGACAAGATAGGGTAAGTTACCGGTGCCTGGCTCGGATCAGATGAGCGGGAATCTTCTTCGGTCAACTGATTGTCCCACTCGGCAACTCAAGGATTCGTTTAGAATGCGTTACAGGCCAAGCCTCAGAAAGATGTAAAGTGCCCCTGGACTTGTCTCTTTTCAGCTTAGCCTCCCCCCGCCCCTGGGGCAAAAAGACGACAGGCACCACCACCCATCTCGTAGGCGAGGGATGGGCCAGCTCTGTTGACAGAAAAGTGCTGGGGAGGGCTGTTTATGCAAAAGTAAGGGCTTTTTTACCTTCCTGACGGATAAATAAATAATGCTCGTATCATACTATAAAAAATATGGGATGTGGTATTACGGTATCATGGAGGGAGGGAGTGTTTTTGTGGGCCGCCCTGAAAATACTGTATCGGTACCGGTGTCATCCGACGATCCGGAAGTGTGTGGCTTTCTGCATGGCACAGAGCCCCTAAAGTGCGCCATCTCGGACCCTCGCCCGCCAGGATGTTCAGAAATCATCATAACATCTATCTGCGGTAAGGCACCTTCCAGAACTTGTGATACTTGAAACTAGCACGCTGGGCTGAGAGTTCCCGACTCAATGTGTTTCTCTTCCCCGCACCTGGTTGCTTTTTCTTTGGTTGCTTGCTTCTTTATTTTTCAGAGTACCGGTACAGTACTGGTACGGTAATGTTGCATCTATGGAATGGATGTGATGGGGGGAAGGTCTGTGAAGATGCGCAAGAACGTTGAATATGAATATGGCCATAGCTCCTACCTCTGTGTGGGTGGGTTTGGCACTTGTGGACATTGGACCATGTGCTGTGCGTGTACCGGTACCGTACTGCAGAAACGAAGAGATATGGGCAGGTATTGGTTCTCGAGGCCTGTATGGAGTAAGAAGAGCTCTAGCAGTGGATAGAGTGCCGTACGGTGGACGGGAAACCTTGCCCAATGCCCTTCCATGTCAAGGTTTTGCCTCATCTGGGAGCTTTGATGACCATACCGGTATTTACCCTGAAATTGCTCTTGCTGGGCCTGTGAGTTCTGTGACTTTCCTAGTACTGTGCGAGTGCATATTTTCGGAATCATAGACAGCCCCATTACTCGAGTACAAAGTTCCCATGTATGATAGTGTAGATGGCGGAGAAAGGATGGCCCTACCGGACCCTACTCATCTCCAGGCGACTTGTTTGTTCGTTCTGTAGACAAGGCACTGTAGTATCTCTTTTTCCCCTATACATCTGATCCCCGCCTCTGTACCCCTTCGTATCCCTCCCTCAACTGCATCCCTTCGAAGGAAATCGTGGGACATCTCCCCCCTCTTCTTCTTGAGATAAATCTGACAGCCCAGGGTCTTCCCCTTTATTGGATTCCGCCGCGTTTATCAGTCGCATATTGACAGTTTATTCTACTCGTATCCTCTTGTACGAGTCTGCGCCCTAACTGAGTTGATGGGCGCCTCTCTTCGCTTCCCCCTTCCCGTCCAAAGAGCCGAAATACAATTGAAACGAGGGAACTGACAACTCTTTTTTCCTCATTCTATCCTCTGTGCGCTGCTTTCCCCATTCATGTGGCACCCGATATTCTGAACTACGGTACGGCACTTTCTCCCTTTCACCATCTATACCTCCACCTTCTGCGTTGCGTGAGTCTCTACTCCTGCCTACGCGTCTCTCCGTCTATATTGAAGGAAGCGAAGAGAGAAATTTTGGCAGCTTTGGTTTGTTTGTTTGTGCTTCTGCGGTCCATCTCTCGAATCATTGCTGGTTGCAGGTCTCCCGTTTCATTCAACCACCACCTACCACTTCCTCCGCAAACGCAAAGAGCAGCAACCTAGCCAACCACCAACCAGCTCACTGTCCACGCATACGTGCTGGTGCTGCTGGGCCAAGAAATCCCATTGTACCCCCAAAAACCCAACCATCCCACCCACCCACACATACCAGGAGAACTACTTCGTCAGCGCAAGTCGCCGGCTTCGGATCGATTCGACTGCAAAACACGAGGGGGGGAAAAAAAAAATAGCAAGGGGCCTGCGTCTTATTCAGTTTTCCCGTGACGTGGAGCTAGGGGCCTCGTTCCAATCGCCGCGTTTATTCCATAAGCCGCAGCGAGGCCAAAAATAATCGCATTTCTCTACCATTCCCAGACTGGGTATCATGGGAAAAAAAGATCCAAAACCCGTTTCTGGGACCAACGGTAGCTTTGTTAAAGGGAAACATCTCCACGAAGGTCACAAGACGACAGCCGCTACACTCGCGAAGGTGACGGCAAAGCAGGACGAGATAAGGCAAAGGGAATCGCTTGAGACTGACTGTCCACCCCGAGCTCCTCCCAAGGATACGTCCACTCAAAAATCACCGTCACCGACCAACCAGGTGGCCCCAAGAAGAAAGCTTCTGCAGAGACAACTGACCAGTGGAAAATCTGACATGGCGCCGGCTGCTCTCAACACAGCTACCGCGATTTCGCGGACTACCGATAATTGGGCTCCACCCACCAAATCTGCCTCACCTTCAACAACAATGAAGGTTCCTCGAGTAAAGTTGACACCCAAATCTTCGACAAAATCGTCGTTCAAGTCCCAAAGCTCTGATGCATCAATTCCTAGGGGCCTCACAAAGCTTAATTCACATCCTGCTTCACCTTCCTGTGGCTCCTCGGATAATCCGCCTCCTTTACCTGATCGACCGGCACCGCAACGCTCCACGTCTGCTGAGGGGGGAAGCTTATTGAACATCGTCAAGAAAGGAAGAGAGCATATTCAATCTGGTGGATTTGGAGCTGCTAAATTTCTGGGCAAAAAAGGACATGAAGCTTGGGGTAAAATCAAGAGGGGGAGGGAGGGAAATGGTCGTTCTGGACCGATCGGTTCACCTTATTCTGGTGGGGGTAATGTAAGCCTTAGGGATTCTAGCAACGACATCGATGTTTTCGGTATGGATTTACGAGAAGCCGTCCAGCGGACTAGAATTGTGAAAGAGAGGAAGGGTCCTGCTGATGCAGCGTATTGGATGCCCGCTTTGGCATATCGATGTCTTCAGTGCGTCTCCCGGTTGCCTGGATTACCACAAAGATAGAGGGAGATGGCTGCTAATATTGAAATTTAGGTACCTCAATGTGCACGGTCCACCTGAGCTCGGAATTTATCGCATCTCAGGGAGTACATCTGTTGTGGACGATTTAAGGGCACAGTTCAAAATACGTATGCTTTCAACCCCCTTAACACTTCAAGGCTAATCACTTTCCTCAGATCATGACGTGGATCTTTTTGACAACCCTCCCGATGACCTCCATACTGTATCATCTTTACTCAAGGGGTGGTTCCGATCATGTCAGTATGCACTAGTGGTATATCTATTTTGGCTGATTCTCATTAACATACTTAAATAGTGCCCGAGGCTGTGCTTCCTCCGGAGGTTCAAAAGCGGGTATACGAAAAGTGTAAGGATCAAACCGATGCTCCAAAACCACCTCAGGCATTCATCGATGAACTGTCACAACTACCTCCCTACGTGAGTCATCTCTCCTGTCCGCCCAACCGACTTGCTGTCTTAGAGATAGATGTCTAATAAATATGACTTAGAATTACTACCTACTTCACCATCTCTTTTCTCATCTGAGTGCTGTTTGCGGCGCTTCTGACGTAAATAAAATGAACCTTGCCAATCTCGGCATGATATTCTGTTCTACTCTTAGAATTGACCGATTTTGCTTTAATTGGCTTGTCGGTAGCTGGGATGAGTGTTGGGCTGGATGCAAGACGGAAGAGGAAGAGTATAGGAGGGTTATCCCGAGTCGGCAGCCCTCAACTGCCTCTTCTGGTCAAAGCCAATACCACGATGCTTCCTCAGCACCCGAGTCGCGGTCGACCAGCCAAACCAATGTTGATCGTTATCCATCGAATACTTCTAATAGTCGCCCTCAAAAGACACCATCGCCGGAGCCTCGATCCCTTGCTAGGTCTCTCAGCAGGGTCGGACGCCGTAAAGGGGGATCGAGTAAGGATTCGAAAGAGCGGAAGGAGGGAAAATCTCAACCTTCTCCACCGTTACCGCAAGAACCAATGCCAGGGGCTTACATCGACGGAGAGAAATACAAAGATCCTGACCAATCAAGTCTGCAAGTGGAAATAGGTCGCCCACCCAGGAGTCCAGCATCAGAGTTCAGTTTGGCAGCGGACACTCAGCCTCCTGGGCTCACACCAGATGGTGGTAGCAGTACTGATAAGTTGGATCTGAAATTGCCGGGTATCCAGCCAGTCAGTCCTATAGTTAAAGATGGGGGTATGCTTTGATTAGATAACGGCGCCCGAAATATCTAAAGCCTGGGGCCAAGAGGGGTTGCTGTGGAAATTTATTGCTGGCTAATGCGATTAGGGAACTCTGTTGGTCCTCTGGTAGGGCTTATGGGCACTACTAAAGAGCTTATTTTCAGTATACATACCTAATGGCCTTTCCCGCCTCTTCTATTTCTCCCCAGTTTCCCATTCCCTCTATTTTTCCCCGCCCTTGCTCGAGTAGCCTTGAGTAATGGATGTTAGCCTGGTTACGTTTTTCTTCTCGGTTTCTTGTCAATCGGAGTTGAGCGAGCATTTAGTTTATTCCTTTCTTTTCTTAGTTTCCTGTTTGCGAAGGCACGAGTATAGACGGAAGAATTTCACTAAACTTATTCCCTCTTCAATTCTACCCTTCTCACACCTGACATCTTCACGCCGTATCCCTATATTTGCTCTTACCTTACCTTACCTTGCCCTCTCCCTACCTATATCACTCGCTCCACCCTCTGCTAGCCACGAATTTCCTTCCAACAAAAAAATCACCTTCCCTTATTCCTATTTTATTCTCGTGTCTTCTCTCCTATACTTGCCATCGATTTTTTCACCATTTTTGTTCCTTCTCTTTTTTTGTTAAATAAAAAAAGTCGGGACATCCTCTAGCTGTAACTCCGGAGGCGTTTTTCTTTTTTCTTCCCTTTCTTGTCAATCTAGGTTTTTTTTCTCTTCTCTTCTCTTCTGTTCATTTCCTTCCCGCTTAAAATACCCGCTAGTGCTGCGATATGCTGACTGGGCGAGTAAGTAACTAGGTATTTTAGTCTTCCATTTTGTTTGTTTATTTGTTTATTTATTTATTGTTATCATATAGGTCTTTGTAGTCTCTTTTTGTCACTTTTTTGCTCCCTTTTATAGTTTTTTTTTCTTTTTCCTTTTTTTTTTTTGGCTTGGTCTTTTTGTTTCTGGTTAGAGGTACCCACCGTGGATTGCGATGGATGGGTTGGTGGATGGGTTAGGGTAGGTAGGTGGGATGGGGGGTGCGATGTGGGATACAAATTTATTATATTAAATTTTGAAGTGATGTGCTGCTCTGCTCTGTGTTTTGTGGTATTTGGTTCATAAAGAGTCACTCGAATGCTCGATAGTTTTGGGTGAGTCTTGGGTAGCTGCAGTTCATAGAGCTTGCACCACCTGATTTGGCTGAGATTATACCCTGAAGACCAAGGGGTGCTTTTGAAAACTGCTCCCGGACGTAAGCCCTCCTGGCAATGACACTAGGCTTGGGCATATATTCATACGAGGTGCTGTTAACGCCCACATACCGCTGCTGAGTGTCCCTGGGGGTCGCCAAGGGTGCCTAAGGAGGCTAAAAAGCCATATGATTTGGCATCATCACCCTTTGAAACTTTCCAACCTCTGCAGCAGTCCTACGGCAGGACTTCCCAAGGACCCGTTCCGGAAAGCGCAACATTGTCACACTTGCGTCTTGTGTCTTATATATACACGAGCCGCTAGTTTACATTATAATATAATAGGCTGTCTGCCCGAGGGTATTGAAAATTTGCTCGGGCATGGGGGTGTGGATCTCCAATCTTGCCGGAAAAAACGTTAGCGGATCATATGGAGGGGGGGGGGGTGGATGTCATGGTGAGTATAGGCTGAGTTATGAACACGGTGCTGGGAGGAAAGAGTCAGGTGGGAGGGAAGACGGAATTTCTGGTATGGCTTGGGGGATGGGGGGTTTTGTGCTCTGGGGCCGGGCCGTGGGGTCACGGGTTAGATGTGGATGTTTATAAAGACCGCTCAGAGGGTTGAGATAGATAGAGCTATAGTATGCTTGCTAGATATGGCCTGTTCGGCCATACTAATCTCACAGATGCAGCTAACGGGAGCCTGGAATCCCCCTTAGGCAGAACGCTGAGCGCGCTATCTATACAAGACCCTCTTGACACTTGACACTGTGAATACTAGTATTATTTAAACGCGTCGCAAGCTAATATAGGATTACTCATTGAGACTTCCTGTACTCCCAACTGCTCCGAGGGCTTCTAGACAACAGGACCTGATAAGTGGGACGGGGTCATTGGTAAGGTTCTTTCCGCACTGTGACCGGGGGGCGAGGACATCGGTGAGATCATAGGCTGGGAGCGGGAGATGGCGAGAAGTTTGTATCTTTGGCGATGGGGAATTTCTAGATGGGGTACAATGAATATCAAGTCTCGGGCGTATTGAGTTTTGGGGCTGGATAGCTTTGATCATCTCTGTTATGATATCAACTTGCATAGGATATTGGGCGAGCATCGTAGGGTTGCGTTGCAGGTATGTCGAAGCACCCCAGACTATATATAATTTCCCCAATTTTTCAAGTCGTATGATATGAAGCTGGGTGATTCAAACTTGAAGTGGGTGGGGGTTATTGCAACCTACTGCATCGTATCATACAAAAACCGCAGTTCTAATTAGAGGGTATATAATGTGAATTACAGCTAGAGGGTACAATACCAGAAGAAGAAAAAGAGCATCTGGTATGGTGAAATCTGGTGTCGCGCGATGTTGCTTTTTGCTGTAGGAGTTCGTGTTGCGGGGGGTGTCTGTGGATTGTGTTTTCTTATAAAAGAAGCTACCTGATTGTGTCTATGGGGCGCTCCTAGGCAGGGGCCTAGTTGGGTACAAAATATACTCATCCGTGATCTAGGGGGTGAAGAGTTTATTTTTTAAGAGCTTAAATTGGGGTTTGGGTTTTGGTACCGGTATCTGGGCCCATGTGTAAACCCTCCAACCCTCCTCTAATGCCTCTATTAAGATCTAAACTGTTTTTTACATTGGGCCGGTCAACGGATTCTGGTGGATTTAGGGGGGGTTGCGGTATTTTATCATGTGTTGTATCGTACTCTATGTAAACTTACCGTTCAAACCTTGTTGGCTTGCGAGTGAGATGTTGTGAATATGCCAGGAATCGATGATAGCTATTATATTGTAGGAGAGGTATCGGTATCCCCCACCGGAGAAACAAGGAGGTTGTATTAGCTTACTGCCATAGTAGTGATACATTTTGTAGAAGCACGGGGTCGTGAACCCACCTTCTATAGGAAGGGGGAGATGTTCAATTTGTTGGCTGTCATGGGAGAGTGGTGGGAGAGTATGCTAGCTGTTAAAGGGCTCGCTGCGCTTCTCAGAAGATGGGAATTGCACATTTGTAGCTACGTTGAGGTGGCTTTTGCGTAGAGACAGGATTCTATGGTTTGTCTGCTATAGGGCTGATTGCGAGTTAGCCATGGGGGTTATGGTAGAGATTATTAGCCTCCACGGCGAGGTTTCTAGAGAATTAGTGACAGATCCGCTTTATTGAATTTGCCTAACTTATTCTGGTTCCTAATACTGATGGCTTAATGAGTGTGTTGTTTGCTTACTAGACTATCATGTTTTTATTCTCCTTATTCTATGAGGCAAGTCGCTGGTTCCGGTGCTTAGAAAATCCTATTGGGTAGGCGAGCTAGAGAGGAGAGGTTCCTGGGAGTATAGAATTTCAGGGCTGGTTTCTTCAAGTGTTTGGTGGGCCCTAATTCCTAATAATTTAGTAAATTCGCTGAGACACCTGGGTATGTTGCTACCTTCCTTCATCTGTTTCTCTCACCCCCTCCACCTCCCCCCCCCTCCATTTCATACACACGCTGCCTCTTCATCCTAATCCACAAAACAAACCTCTACTACCAAAACACCGTTTCACTCTTCTAAAATGCCCGCTGAGAAAATACACGAAACCCGCTCCGTCACTCGCAAAAAGGCTCTAGATTCTCTTAATGAGATGATAGGAATGATTTGCCCCGTCAGTTTTCATAAAATAACAATAGAGCAACTCAAGTTTGGAGGGAAATTTGATGGATATCACGTCCGCTTGGAATGTGGGCACATCACTTGGACAATACAAATGTGGGAAGATTGTCGTTTTAGAAAACTCATCCGCTCTAGGAGGTATGCCATGGCTCTTGGTAAGTTCGTGAACAATACATTTGTAAAACAGAGCGATAAACTGACCTGAGAACTGAACTGTACTACAGGTGGCAACAATGGGTTGACGGAAGAGGGTCTTATAGCTGATCATATCTGGAAAGAGGCCGAATGTGATGAATTGGTGCAGCGCCATCGGCTCGGAAAACTAAGAGGACGATGGTGGGAGGCTAGAATGCCTTGGAGTGATGAAGAAGAGGACGATGAGTATGTGTCTTCATTTCCTAGTTTATTTTTTATTCTTTCAAATACATCTAGCAGCGGATGAGAAAGAATGGCTGCTACCACAATTGAAAGCTAACAGGTGACAATATGGAAAGATTTGCCCATATAGTAATTCAAATTCCCGTTGGGGCGCTTGGTCATTGGACCTATCAACCTCTTCCCTTTCGCTCAGTCCAGTGCCCATCTTCGCCAGAGTCATCTGAGGACGAAGGATCCTACACAAGCACCCCCCCGGAAACCGATTGGGAAGATGAAACCGAAGATGAGGCCACGAACGAGGTGGAGTTTGAGTCTTAAGATTAGGGCTAGACCGTGCAACTGGCGGGGCTGGAAAGATCAGGTATGGAATTTGTTAATTCTATTACAAGCTATCTTGATAACTGACTGGCAGTGTTTCTCTCTCTAGTTTTCCTTAGCTTTTAATTGCCTTTGGGGAAGTGTTGTGTTGGTTGAATGCTTTCTACTGGAGCTGACTTTTGAGTTGCCTTTAATCTTCGGCGTTTTGCTTTCGTTCTTGTGCTTTCGTAGGCGAAGCCTTATTGATTTTGTTGTAGTACTGAGACCTGGACTCTAGGTGCAGCTGGCGGATCCCCATATTGGATACTAGGTGTGAATGTAGGGGGTTTCTCTGAGAGGATATGTGAATCTGACCGTTTTGCATTGTACTATCTTCTAGCTTAGAACGTATTTTCTTGCTGGTTATAAATTGCCTTAACCAGATACTGTATTCCCCTTAAGTTAGGGAGGCAAAATCTTTAGACTTAGATCATTCAACCCAGCAATGGTTCCGGTAGTATTATATTGTTCCTTAACAAAATTAACCGTATATCAACGAACAGGAAAAACTTCGGCAGTGACAGCAGTACGATCGTACTCTCCCACCGACCCCACTATCATGAAAATCAAAAAAAAAATCAAAAAAAGGATATAAAATGTAAATAAACAATAGAATACATAGTAGAAATTAATATCTGATCTAAGGAATTATGTTTAAGAGGGGTTGAAAATGTGGGGCGATGAGGCGGGTTGCGTTGCCATCAATGGCTTGTAATTACCTTATTTGGTCTAGAGTTGATGGTATGATAATCCCAGCAGCAGAATGTTGTATTAGCAGTACGGAGGAGCACAAGTTACAGGAGACACAATAGTATAGAGGGAGGCAGAAGTGTGTACGAGTGGGCATACTAGGGAATGAACAGATACTAGTTCTCTACAATCATATATTCTCACTCGAGTCTTGCTATTCTAACCAACTCAGGACACTTCATCTTGTTCTACTTATCATGGATGGATTATTCTTAGTTTAAAGCCCCAGCACCACGTCAAGGTGATAATCCCAGCTGGGGTACCTAGATAGCACCCAATTAGCAATCGGAGCTAGCAACCCACTATGAGTAGTGGGTCGCCAGCCATCATCAAAGGGGGGAAGGGGGGTTAACAAAGATAAACAGAACAAAACAAAACAAAACAGAGGAGAACAAAACAAAACAAAACAAAACAAAGCAAAACAACATAAGACAAGACAAAACAATTCAAGGGAGACGCCCTATCCCGATCTTGCGAAAAGAACGGGTGGGTTGCAAGTATGGAGGGGGAGGATGGGGAGTTGGAGGAAGAGGGAAAGAAGTAGGGTGCCAGACTGGAAGAATATCTGCAGCCTTAAGCCTCACCAGGGGAGAAGGGGAAACAGGAATAGGATAGGACAAATTCTTAAGGATGACAGAGTGTCGGGTATTGTGCAATTGAACAGGGGGAGAGGCAATGACAGGGGCAGGGGCAGGTGCTGGGGTAAAAATAGGGCAATTGAACGAAAAATCAGGAAGTACAGAAACGTAGTGCTCAACAAAGCTCTCAAGGAGCCCATTAGCAAGGAGTGTACATGCGGTAAGCAAAGGAAAGGCTGAAATGAAAAAATGGGTAACAGGAAAGGTATTCACATTTGAAAACAAGAACTCGCAAAGGGCATGGTACATGAAAGCAAAAACAAAAGCCTTGACGGCAGAGGAGAAAGAGGAAGAAAGCATGAGTAGGGATGTGAATATAGAAAGATGAAAAAGATGAAAAAAGAAGAAGATAATCGGTAATTTATGTGTGCAGATGAGAACAGAAATTACTGAGGAGGAAGGAAGGAGAGTGGGAGAGTGGGGGCCTTATATAGTGAGTTCTCTATCAACACCAAGATTCACATTTGGCCGCTGTAAAGAAAGAGAGGTTTTAGGTTTCTAGCTGAGTATAGTTGATGTTTAGGGTATCTGGGGCAGCGGAATTTTTGGTCGTCTACCAAGGGTTTACTAAAGTATATCCTCGAGCCGCTGGGGCTACTGCTATCGCCAACCTTATGCGCTTCAAGTATGCTCCACTATACTTGTAATTTTCAAATGTATCCTAGAACATAGGCCTAGTTTAGTGTTTATCTGTTCAATCAATTCGGAAGGGAGAATAAAGGCTACGAAAAGAAATTAGAAAATTAAAAAAGCGAAAGTTCCAAGAATAATGCTAAGGATCCTGAAGTTTTTTTTCCCCTCCCTTTTGCCCACCCTCTCTGTTCTAGGTAGATCGCAAATTTAGCACAGGAGAGAGTACGGATGTTTCTGGTGCCAAGTCATTGGCAAGATCTCGGGACACTTTAGAAACCAGTATCGCGCGGGCTGTGTAGTTTCATATCCTACTATATTACGATATTGAGCATGCACAGAATCACTTCTGTCAAAATTACAGAGAGTCTGAAGGCTTCTAAGGAGCGAAAGGACCTCCGTTGAAATATACTCACAAGTTAAGAAGAGATACACCACCCTTCCAATTAAAATCCCACAATCCCGCTTTCCCTAGGATAGGCACTTCCTCCCGAGATATTCCATGAAATGCCTAGCTGGTGCAGTGGTTAACATATCAAGGACCAATTAACCTCTGTCACAATTAGCTGCTGCCCAGGAGTTTAACCCACACTTACAATAAGTTAGCATTGAATGATCTGTGGCACAGAGGATAATTAAAATATCCTAACCTATTGAGAGGAGGTGATTAGAGAACCCAGACTTCATCAATAGGGTTGTGACGCTTACCAATCCTGCTAGGCGATGGTAGAATCCGACACTAGACCTTCGGAAAAGGATGAAGGCCCTGTTTGACACGCAAGAAAAATGGCATTTTTCTGACTTTTATGGCATTTTTGTTGCAAATCAAATACTACAACATTACACCTTTTTAATTATAGCTCAACTCACAGGCCTCCTAGTGGATCTTTCCTTTCATTAGAGTAGTCAGAATGGTAGCTACCATCTTGATATGGATGTGTTTATACATATTGGCCAAAGAAGTTTGCGCTCTAGGAAAAATGTCATTTTTTTTTTTATATAGTGGCGTGCCAAACAGGGCCGAATTTTTTTTCTTTTACCTCGTTTGTCTTGGGAAAGCAGCTAAGGCCCTAAAAGCTAAGGTCCTAAAAGCTCTAGGTGTTTCAGCCATTTCCGCTCTAGCACTGGCAAGCTATAGTCTTCCTATTTGTTGCTATGTAAACATAATTTTCTTGAGCAAAGCGAGCTATAGATACTACCCATTAAATTAACAGATACTAGTAGAGCCAGAATAAATACATGATGTTGGAATAAGATACCTGTAATACTGTATCTCGGCACCTCAGCATCTGCTTGCGTCATTAGACCACCGTAGTAGGTCGCACCTCTCAAATTTGTAGTACAGTACATAATAAGAAACAGTGTGCCATACTCCGAGGCTAATCCTTTGTAATTTTTCTCTTTTTTAAAATCTATGCTACGATAATCTATAGCCCTTCCACCCAAGAGCAAGAAAGAAAATACCCCCTGATCGGTGTGTATTTCTACTGTCCCCTCTTCCGCATTCCTCTACCGATGGATGCCCAGTGCTATGCCAAGTGCACGCATATGACATCGAGTGAGATATTGTGAGTAACTTCAGCTGAGTCGCGAGAGCTTTTGCATATCTTATTCTATTGAAATTTGTTTAACATTCCTTTCTTAGACTTACTAGCGACTCAATCGGGGTGCTCTATAACCACCATACTAGATCTTCTTTCCTTCCGTAGCCTCTTACGGGTATGATCCCCAGAAAACTCCTAAGGTCCTGTACCTGGTTTCCTTCCAGCTATAGGATCTCCCCACCTTGCCGTAATCTTCTGTGATATTTGGGTAGAGACCCTAATTCCGCATAGGTTCTCCAACCCGGCAAGACACTCAATTGCGTTGCTGCCTTCCCTCACCTCTCTCTCTCTCTCTCCACCTCGACCACCCCTCCCTTCATCCTTACCCACACCGCAACCTTACCACCACCACCACCACCACTACACCGCACTACTCCCTTCCTTCTCCAAAATGTCCGCTAATCAAATACCCAAAACAACCAACACCACCCAAGAAATGGCTCTAAAAGCGCTGAGTGAGCTCGTTGGCCTCCTCTGCCCAACCCACTCCCACGAACTCTCTATCACACATCCAATACCCGGTGATACCCTAGAGGGATACAGCGTTATGGTTGAATGCGGGGAGGACGACATAGTCTGGGCGGTCCAAATGTGGGCAAATTGTTCCTTCAGAAGAATCAGGAGCTCCAAGAGGATTAGCATCCCCAGCGGTAAGTTCGCAGATACATATTCCGCCCCACAACAGTACTCAGTACGCAGCCACTAATCTCAGTATAGCTGTGCCTGGAAAGGCACCTAAAAATTTCCTTCGAACTCTTAAAGTCTGGGAAGGACTCGTGTGCGATGACATTGTTAAACTCCATAGACTTGGAAAGCTCAAGAAGGACTGGTGGAATTATCCGGTGGTTATGAGTGAGGAGCATAAAGACTCTATGTACGTTCGTTTATATGCAAATTTTCCTTTTCTCCCGATTCCTTACTTCACCTCCATTCTTCTTTAACATGGCTAATGGTGAAATGAACTAAAAAGCGACTACTACAATCAAGGACCGACTAATGACGATCAGGAAAACGAAATAAGAGCTATCGAAGCGGGGTATAAGAAGTCTGAAGTGTGGAATCCCACCTACTACCCGCCCCGCGGTAGAGTGTCTTTGGGACTGCCCAGCGCTCAGGAGCAGGAGAACGAGGGTGGAGACGGCCAAGATGAGAGCCTGAGTGAGAAGGGGGCTGAATAGGGAAATCAGGACCTTATATCCTGCAAGCGGGGGGGAGGCTAGAAAATTCTTTCATAGAAGGTACGAATTCTTTCACAAGTTGCCTTAACGTCTTACCGACAATAGAATATTTCTAGTACCCCACGTAGTATTCTATCACTTGCTCTCAGAGTACCGACTCATTAGCTAGTTTCTTCGAGACCTACTTTTTGAACAGTTTTTTAATGTGCTATTATTTTCCTTCTTTCCCCTCTCACTCTTCCCCACTCCCTCAGAAGAACCTCTCCCAATCCTGTTCTAGTCAGAGGCTTTTCTGGACTGGCAGTTGGATTCAGTAGCTTTATAGTACACGTTCCTCTAGCTCCTTACATGCTACCTTCTCTACTTCACCTAGCTAGAAAAAAATAAAATGGTAGTTCACCTTGTCCTGATAGTACCCTCCTTGCAGGTTCCTAAAATATAGTGGTAGTTCCACTTTGGCCAGTGCCCAGCGTGAAAAATAGGCGCTTGATTATCTACTTGACATATAGGACCATTGTTGAAGAGGGATGGCCAACCCGGGGAACCAGAAAGAAGGGGAGGGAGACGGTGGACCAAGGAATTTCCATGTATTGGAATCAATTAGCCCATTGTTGAGAGTAAGACCGAGACAAGTGGAGGCTTAAACCCGAATCACTATAGCTCCGTGTGTACAATTATGAGATTCAAATAGCTGTCGGCTAGCAGACTAGGCTCAACTCGCCTCATTTCCAAGCGTCATATACAGTTCGGTGCCTAGATCGCCCCTTGCTATAGGATAGCTTTATTAAGCAGGCGGGGGATCTGCATGTCTCCACGAGAGACTTCTTTCTCTCACCCTGGCCATGCTAAAAATGGCATTCCTTACATTACATAATATCGTAGAATAGCGCGCTCTAGTATTTAGTATGCATGTGTTGCCGGTATGATACTAACCTCTCAACGTCCTTCCTCTTCTTTTTCATCTGCACTACCACCATGGCACAATCATGCTCCATGCTTAGCTTACACCAAATATCCGTTCAATCCAACAGGGATTCCCCTAGCAATCTGGCCCATTATTGCTATGCAGCCTTAATTTCCCGATACTTCCATTCCGCTCTGTCGCTCCTTCATGCAATCCGTTGTTGAGTTAACAAGGCTAGCAGCACTACTCTCCACGCTAATTCCGGCCAGATTCGAAATCTGTTATATGCTGTACTCTTAAGGACTTCCGAAATCACGGCTACCAGCGTGTCGCGAAGTCCACACCCAGCCTCGCTATTCTAGGGCTATCTAAAGTTTTGATATCGGGATTCATGCATGTATTTTGCTCCAACGCTTGAGCACTATTGGAACGTATGGTTTTTATAGGCTTACTAGACCCCGCACGCCCTCGGGCCATAAAGCCTAGAGTCCCCGACCCTCAGGCAGACAGACAGATCAATTATCACTCGGATCCAATGAGGATTTCACCGTTAGAGCGTCCTTCTATATCCAGTATGGTTGGCCGCAGGGTGTACGTCAGCCGGTTCTATGGCGGTGATGTGGCAGCGAGTGAGGCCGCGTGAACCTGGGAAATCGTGGCTGGGTCCTTCCTCCATAAATAGTCAACCCCCAGGCGCCCCAACACCTATCCCGGCACCGAGATCTCTAGTATCATAAAAGTCTCCAGATCCCCCCCCGGTGCTAGGGTGCTTCACGTGCCCCGTTCTAAGTTTTCTAGGATTTGTGGTTTGCAATTGGGTTTAATCGTACCCATCGTGTAATGATACCTCGATAACTTAGAGCCGGCACACAAGCATTAATTTTGCACGATTAGAAAGGGAATTCCGTATACTCAGCACCAATCTCGTCTCGACCCAGCCGTGACTGAAAAAATACTTCCTTTCCTGATCCAAGATAATATCGCTGTGATTTAAATCACAGTTTATCACTTTTCAAATCTAGTTTCGCAATTAAGTTACTACCCTTTTATTTGCTTGTTTTGCTAATAACTCCTGGTTATTCTACCTTACATCTCTGATAACCGGCAAAAATCTCCGTCATGGTTATGCTAAGTTTGATTTTAGAATTCAGATTCTTCTTTGTTAATTGCTGGACTTAGGGGAAGCGGACACTCCAATTGTTCAGGTTTTCACAGTATGCAAGACTGAGAGTTAGATGTGGTTGAGGGAAGCAATGGAGGGGCGAGGGAGCATATATACTGCTTTGGTATTCATCATTCACCACTACTCGATAATCCCACCAGTCCTCTTTGAGATACGCAAGTTTAAGAGGTTTAAGGATCTCATGGCAGACAATCCCGCTCAGACTGGGACAACTCGAAGGAATATTTTAGGTGCCCCCTTGGGCTGGCTGTGTACATGAACCATCTACCGCACCCCGTTATGGGATAGAACATGTCGGAACTGATAGCCGCGCAGGGTAACTTTTCTTGGACCCTGGTCTGCTCTGGAATGCAGATATTTTAGAGATCACAAATGATCACTCGGAGAAACCAGGGGGGCAAGATTCCGAGATGCGATGACGAAACTAAGGCTCAAGCCATAGTGGCAGATGTCATGAGAAGTCAGTTCAACGCTAGGCTCTATAAGATGGGGAGTATGGAGGAGAAAAAAAGAAAGGGAGGGAGGATTCATAAAGTTCCGCGAATAACGTAAAATCCGTTTGCTGGATATATCAAGAAGCAATGAGGCACCCAGAGCCCACACCCTAGTGCAACAACAGAACTGAAGATACTTTTCCTGAGAAAGGATATGAGGAGGAGGAAATGAGTAATAAATCAAACACAACCGAAATATCGGTTTTAAAAGGGGAACAAAGACAACGCGAACCGCGCGCTCACGTTGAGTAGTAGGAGCCAGAATAGTGGGAAAGAAAGAATCACTAAGGATGTAAGAGGTGCTAGAAGAGAGGACGGAAGCAGTGAAATAAGCATATAGAGATACACTTTGAGAGCACAGTATATGGAATCTCAATTGGGAGGCAAAATATAAGGGAAGAGTGACCAAGGAAACAATAAGTGAGGGAAAGATGGAGAAAGCAATGAAGCGAGCGCATAGAGACGCCGTTTTGCAAGCAATGTGCCTCCGATAATAAAGGGAGATATGAGAGAAGAAATAGATATTGATGAAGTGAAAGGTTTGAAAGAAAGGAAAGTGGGAAGCAATTTACCCACCAAACCCTATAGGAAACCAACTAGTAATTCAAGTATTCCCAGAGCTCGACTGAGAGGCATCAAGAAACAAGCAAGACTAAAAGGAATACTATATCAGTCAACAACTTACGGTAAGGCAATCTATAAGATAAAAGATTGGCTAACTCCCATAACTAATATCTTTAGGCTTCCGGCAGACAAAATCTAAGAGACTAGATTTCCCTGCACCAGCCCATCCTCCCATATTTGGACTTAGCTTCTCACCCAATGATCGGCCAATCTTGCAACTTAGTTCCCCCCCTTACCGCTTTACCGCCCCATCTTCCCCAATCCTAATGACAGACGATTTCTAAGATAGTCCAGCAGCGGGGTTGACCTTTAGGAGAGCAATTAACTTTAGTACACAACGTGATCGCACACCAATGGCCCTTAGATCAAAAAAAACGGATCTCAGAGCTGACATTCAAAACGTCAATCTTCAATTTTATGTCGCAAGGTGAGCTGATTGTTTTCGCCCTGTCACCCCCACCATACGCTAACAAGTACGAGAAGGCTGCGATACGAGTGATTCTTTATGACCATCCATCTAACCGTAAGATGCTTTATGAGCGACCAAGCCATAAACCCGGAAGCGCTGTGCAACCATGAAATCAGCCATTCCCGAAAATACATTAAAAAAGCAGAAGATGGCACGATTTTGGTTCCGCAGAGAACAGCTCCGACTATTGATTAAGCGCTAGGGTATCACATATCATACCCCGTACTCTTCATACCGGTATTGCAAGTATTATGTCACGGGATACCGGTATGATACCAAATGTAGCACTACCGGTACTTGCAGGAACACCCCCCGACAGTAGCCCTCCCCGCTCCATAGCTTATCTCATAGCTACTCGAGTAACAGCACCCAACCCTACCACCCCCACCAACCCCTCAAAACCAGGAGAAAAAAATGACCCAGCTTTCACGAAGAGTAGGAGGGGAATCCTCCACCACAGTCTCTCACCCAGAGGAAGATCGAGAAATTGAGGGCAGCAACAATCATGAAGATCCCGACGGTACTATCCCATTTTTCACAAAAATTCCAGCATATCATACCTACATATCTAACCCAGTGGTACTATAGAATACCCAACAGACCTCGAAGAAGAAGAAGTCCAACCCTGCATCCCGATAATATTCGTCATGGGAGTCAGCGGCGCGGGAAAGAGTAGCTTTATCAAAGCACTCGGCGGGAAAGATTCGAGAAATAAGCCTCCAGAGACGGATCCCGCTGTGTCAGGTTATTATTGAAGCCCCACCAATCGGCACACGCATGCCAACTAGACTGACTGACTAACCCGAGTGATGACCATTATATTATTATTATAGTGACGCGTGAGGTGGGAGTCTACAAAACTACTCTAGACGGTCAGGAAATGTTATTGGTCGATACACCCGGGTTTGAAGATAACAAGACGTCAAATCTCGAAATACTTCAAAAGATTTGCGAGTACATACTCCAGGTAGCGAATAATCCGGCGTGTGTTATTCACGGCGCTGTTTACGTGCATAACGTTGCTACCTCGAGATGGCTTGCTGGCGACGAGCGCACCTGGGCGATACTCAAGGCGCTCTGTGGCGAGGCCGCCATGGGTAACGTCGTCGTCGCAACTACCCGGTGGCCGGCAGATCATGAAGAGGAAGACTACGAGAAGCTCGAGAAGAGAAATTTGGAAAACTACTGGGAAGGGATACTGGGTACGGTCAGGCTCTCCAAAAATGATGTGCAAAATTCAAAGAGCGTTATCCAAATGTTACTTGGAGTTCGTCCCAGGATCTTTCAAGCGCAGTGGGAATTGAGTAACGGGAATACCCCTTCGGATACCAGCGCCGGGAGAATCGCGATAACCGAGGGCGAGGAGGCGCTAAGTAAGGCGGAGAGGGAGAAGGAATATGCCCTGGCAGAACTTGAGCGAGTCTCTCTGCAGGTCGAACCATCGCCATCGCGAGACGCGCCGAGATTAACCCCACCACTACTACCCCCGCCAGAAATGAGGGGACACAATGCAGCCGATTTCAAAAAGGAGATGGATGCCCTCCTGCTACGCCTGGAATCCGCAATACACGCCAATAAATCGCAACTCACGAAGATCAAGAGCTCAGAGAAAACCCTACAAGAAGAGATCCAGCAAGTCCAAGCATTGCTGAGAGAAAAGGAAGACCTGCTGAAGAGGTACCACCAGTTACGCCGCAAGATTGAATCCCTCGACAAACTCAAGGTAACGCTACGCACCCTGCACAGACCAATCACTGTCCGGAAAATATCTTGGGGAAATTTGTTGGCTATGTTAGCAGTGGGAGGAACAGTTGTGGTGGAGATTGGGTCGATGAGTTTCCCTTTCTATGGATTTGCTGCTTGTGGCATGATGCTCCTGTATAAAGGAGTGGCAAGGGTGAGGTCAAGAAACGCGAATCGCACACCGAGGAGGAGGAAGGATAGTAGTCGAGCTTCTCGGAATGCGGCTCAGACATCTTGCACTGAGCCTCAGATCCCTACGATGAATACAGAAGAAGGGGATTCACAGGAGAAGGGAGGGCCGGCACCGCAAGAGCCGCTGCCACAAACGGCGCAGAGAAGATCCAGCCGGTTTTCATCTTGGTGGACATGAGTTGAGCAAAGGTGTAATCTGTTGAAAATATTCGATGCGGAGGTAATGATTTACGGTTAGGGTTTTACGCAGCGGAGAGGAACGGCTTATGTTGAGATATGATACAATGTTTGTATTATGCGGAGATGAAGATCATAATTGTTTGTGTTGAGTTGAAGAAAAGAAAAGACCTAAGAAGTGAGGTGAGAGAAGAAAGAAGATGAGAGAAAAGGAACAGGAAGGAAAGAAAGAGAAACAGACAGGGGTGTGAAAACATTTTTGTAGCTTGCGCGTCCTTTCACTAGTGCGTACGTACAGTATACCAGTGCGGCCATAACTCTGCGATTTCCAACATAATCTACTCTCCAGAGCTAAGATGTGTTTATCTATGATAATTATCATTCCAATTGAGGTGTTACGAGTGATGTGCGAGGATGACAGCTAGCCAGGCTCTTTGGTCGTCTCTGCCGATATTAGCCCAGATTGTACGGCATTAGAGGCGGCAAAGCTCGAGTTTACTCAACTACCGACTCCAATCCAGCACAGTGTAGTAGGGCAGGGTAAGAGAGAGGAAGAAGCGTATGATACGCTACCGTGTTATACGCTACGAAGAGGATATATGCCTATAAGTACAGTGTAATCTAGAGTTATAAAAGATGCAAGAGGATAGTAAAAGTCTATTTTACACCGCGAACAACCCGCGTAAACCAAGAAGGGAGTAAAGAGAAGGGAAAGGGAGATAGAGGGAAAGCTAAGAAAAAGAAAAAGAAACCCCAACTCCAGCAGGTTAAAAATAAGCCAAAGATCCTCACGCACTAGCCACCATTCATCAACCTGTGATAGCCAAACCCGCTCCCAATCAGCCATCCCGCAGGGTCCCAAGTTACAGTGAGAACTCACCCCTCCCTAACAACTTCAATCTTCCTCCCACTACGCTCTAAATTCTCCTCCAAACTGCCGCCAGTCTTTTTTACCACCTCTTTCTTCTCCTTTTCCCCTCTCACCACTTCGCCCTCCTTCTTCCCCTTCTCCTTCTTATCCTCCTCCGCGCACCCACACTTATACGTCTCGCCCACCGTCATGCAATCAAACACCTCCTTCCCCAATCGCTCGTTAACGAGATTATGCACAAAGCACCCCCACTGACTCGCCGCAACACGCCCGCTCGTCTGTGGCGGGTACCGGGCCAGCAGCTTCTGGAAGTGTCCCGCGCACTCCCCGCAAGGGTACAACCTCGCGAAGAGCGCCAAATACTGTGCCAGTGCGGTACGCTCGTCCACGCTCGCCGACTCCGGGAAACGCGCGAGGGTCGTGTGGAAGAGTTTCCAGGCCGCGCGACCCAGTTCGGCTTTTAGCGTTTCGTTTCCCAGGTGTGGCATTATTGCGCCGCCGGTTAGGACCGATGAGGGGATAGGCAGGGGTTGTGCTATTGTAGTTGGGTGGGGGGAGCTAGGAGGAGGAGGAGGAGGAGGAGGAGGGGGGGGGGGGTGGATTTTGTGGAGGGGAGGAGGGTGTAGGAGAAGAAGAGGAATAGGGTGAAGCATGTAGCTAGCAGGAGGGGCTTGCTTCGTGTCATTTTTGGAGCGTCCTTTTCTCTCTTCTTCTTTTCCAGCGGTTTTGAGTCGGGGTCGGAGTTGGGTGGTTGTGTTGGTCGTTGTTGAAAGGGGAGAGAACAAAAGTAAAAGGGGGGGAGGCTCCGATGATACCTTTATATAAATTTGCCTTCCCTCCTTCTACCCTCAGCCAGCCAGCCAGCTAGAAGGCAACAAGAAACAAAAGGGCAAGAAATAAAAGGAGAGGGAAAAGATAGAAAAAAACAGGATGATGACAAGGTTTTATGCACAATATGGAGTGGGGATGAACCGAGCTCTCTCTCTCTCTCTCCGTCTCCCGCACCGGTGTGAAGGATTATTATGGATAGAGCTCACCGACAGTTCGAACGACATAGATTTCCGTAGCAGAATAGAAGCGAAGCGTTCAATGGATCATTGTCTCTTGTGGCGGAGGAGTACCGGTGCCGTAGATTGTACTTTTTATGTCCGGTGCATGAAGATGATGATGGCACGGCGCAGACCAGATCAGCGAGCTACCGTACGATACCTATACCGCACCGTATGATATGATTTTAGAGAAGAGTCTCGGGGAAAGAGAAGGAAGAGGATGCAAACCGCTGGTGCTGTACGAGCACTGTATGGTACCGGTACTGCACAGGCAGAGTGCTGTCTTGATCCTCCTTCGCCTGCCTGCAGCTTCCCTCCCGGCCAAAATTCGCTTAAGCCGCGTACTTAGGGTACTGACTGCAACCCAGATTGTCTCACCCACACAGTATCATAGGAGTATAGTACTCGAGCACATACAATACCACAAAAATCACGTCGGGTGTATCCGTAAAGTAACTCCAGGACAATGATTGACCTATCTATGACCAGCCGAGGTTCTACCAAAGCTAACTAGAGAATGAGTAAACAGCAGAAATGGTAAGGTAAGTTAGGCTAGGAGGGATAGGTTGCCACTCCTTCTATCTCCTGTTTATTCCTTACCGGAACATATTGTGAAATCCCCCCGCACTTTGTTTCATCCTCCCCTCATTTTCACCCTCCGTCCCAGTCGGAATTGAACTAAGCTCCCATCACATCATACTTACACAATTGTTTGGTCTGCAAAACGAGGAGAAACACAGAAGAAGAAAATGGTATTCCCACCGTCTCCAACTGACTCCATTGGTTTGTTTCCCCCCACCCCTCCTCCTCCTCCCATCACAACCTAACCAACACCGAACCCCAGACTGGAGAAACATTGGATTCCGAGTGCGTGAAGTCAACGGGCACATCCAAAGCACCTATTCCATCCACACCAAGCAATGGACCACACCAACCTTCATCCGTTCCCCCATCCTTCCAATCCACGGGATGGCCCCAGGCCTAAATTATGGCCAGCAATGCTACGAGGGGCTGAAAGCCTTCCGCTCTACCTCTTCCAACTCCATCCACCTCTTTCGTCCGCTCTCCAACGCTATGCGCCTCGCGCACTCTGCCGGCTTTGTCAGCATGCCTGCCCCGCCGACGGAACTCTTCCTCAAAGCCGTGGAAATGGCCGTCTCCCTGAACGCAGAGTTCGTGCCGCCCGTGGAGTCCGGTGCGAGCATGTACATCCGGCCATTGCTCTTCGGCTCGAGCGCGCAGCTGGGGCTGAGTCCGCCGGAGGAGTACATGTTCGTTGTATTTGTGCTCCCAGTAGGGGTTTACCACGGTGTTAAGCCTGTGGACTGCTTGATCCTAGAGGACTTTGACCGCGCGGCGCCGAAGGGTACCGGGTCCGCTAAGGTTGGCGGGAATTATGCGCCTGTTCTCAGGCACTCTGATGCAGCACGGGAAGAAGGCTTCGGGATAACGCTGCACTTAGACTCCCAGACGAGGACCCACATTGATGAGTTCTCCACCTCCGGCTTCATCGGCGTCCTCCCCAACAAGACGCTCGTCATCCCCCAGAGCGACAGCATCATCGAAAGCGTCACCAGTGACAGCGTACAGAGGATAGCGAAGGACCTGTTCGGCTGGGACGTGCAGACACGCAAGGTCAAGGAATCGGAGCTGGAGGACTTTGTCGAAGTCTTTGCCGCGGGCACGGCCGCAGCACTAGTCCCCATCAAGAGCATCACGAAGAAGAGCACAGACTGGAAGAAGATCTACGGAGGCGAAGAGCCGGGTGAGGCTTTCGTCGCACTACTGGACGGATTGAAGGGCATACAGAGCGGCAGGGACAAAGACCCGTTCGGGTGGAGGGTCCCCGTCCGGGAATTCAAACTCAGCGAGGCCACTGGTCAAGAGGTTCAGGCCGTTGACCAGATGCCTTAGTTTTTTTCTTCCACTTTTTCTTCTTATCCATTCCCCTCAATTGGATGTTATACACGCACGTGTGTGTGAAAAAATGAAATGAAAAAAAAAAAATGGCTTGTTACGCTGGAGGCGATGCATGCACGATGATCATTGGCAGTAATCACGGAACATCACTCGACTAGCGAGAACTGAGAATATAAAGAACTGAACCCTTGCACAGAACTAACCTCCGCGAAAGTTGCATAGTCTAATACCACCTCACAAAGCGGTGCTGCCCACCCACTCACAAGCTTTATCCCAAGTACCACCACAAACTCCAAACAGGACCTTAAAGAAGGCAAGAAGGAAGAAAGAGTCCACCCCTCCTCCCCCGTGCCCATCCCATAGTAAAAGTAACAAAAACAACGTCAATGACAACCCCCCCACCACCACTCATCACAAATATATTAGCACAATACAGTTGCTTGTATAATAGTTATAGTTATAGTTATAGTTGTAGTTGTTCAAGGACGGACAGGGTGATGAATAGACTAATCGGAATTATGTTATCATCATCATCATTATTATTATTTTTCTTATAGAGAGGAAGGGGAAGGGAGAGGAGGAGGAGGTATGATATCCGTGTTAGTGATGGGTTTTCTTTATCAAGTTGTTATCAAATTTGTATGTATAGTACTGTACAGTACTAGTATCATACGGAGAAGTAGGCTTAGTTGGTCCGGCATGCTACGGTAGACCAGACCAGACCGCTTTGCAGGACCGATAAATGGGTTGTTATCGTACGGCTGCTATAATAAAAAAGTACCGGAGAGTTGCTCCCCGTACTGCTGTAGGAGAGATATCTCTCGATTTAGAGGTTGTCTGTTCGTGTTAGTGACAAGTTAAGTATCACAGTGGATCATTACTATTAACAACGAACCCCACGAAATCGGATTTTTTTTTCTTTTTAAGACTTGACTTATTGCTGACTTAATGCTGTACTCGAGTACGTAGTGTCCCAACACCTGATGGCGGTGGTGGGGGCACCTAGTACAGTAGCTATCTACCACATCTATGCTTACTTATGCCGTACGCACTCTGGAGTAAAGTGATTATTTTCTTAGGATGATCAACAAAAAAAAGATGCCAAAACGCCCCCAAGGCACCAAATTTCGGACCCAATCGTAAAACATCACTCTTACCCTGTGTCACATTATCATCCTCGGAAAGAAAAAAGAAAAAAGAGAGAGAGGGAGGGAGAGGAAGGAAAATATGAATGAGACACGCAAGAAGACGATGAACTTTAAAAAACAATAAAAAAACAATAAACTCCAAAGTACACCCTCCGTCATGAAACCCATCCGACGACGTCTCCCATGTTAAAAGGAAAGAAATAGAATAAAATAATGAAGCGGAATGAATGATGTACCAGAATGAAAGTAGGGAAGGCGGGAGGGAAGGAAGCCTTGGGAAGGATAATGAGAAATGGAAACAAAAAGGAAACAAGGATGAAACGTGAAAAAAAAGGTATTTTTTTGAAACCCAAAAAACTCGCTTCCGCCGCTAAGTGAGGACGTGAAAAGGAAAACAAAAGGCTATAAAAAAAAGCTATCGGGATCGGGCATATTCCCTTCTTTTCTCCCTCTTTTTCCGTAGATCACTTGAGGGTAGAGTTAACCAATAAACTCTCCCGAGGCCATTTCCCACCAGGGTCGTCGCTCTTTCCAAACGCGTTGCATCAATAGTCTTGCATGTCGGACCTGTAAGGAGAAAGGGCGGTTAGTAAAAAGTGACATTTTATGACTAAGGAACGGAGAAACAAACCTGTACCAAGCCACTCTTCTCCACTTCAATCATCCTCTTCAAAGTATACTCCCTATGGCCGCCCTCAACTGCTTCACATCCTGCTGAGAACAGCGGGAAAAGCAAGCAATTCTCGGCTGTGCCGCCGGGACGCACTTTCCCCATAGACCGCACAATCTGCGCAACCGACTGTTGCACACGCGGATGCTGGGTGTGGTAGTTCAACACGCGCCTGTAAAGGTGAATAAGTGCCGCCCAGTGGAACGAATCGTTCATGGCCAACAACTCCTCCGTGTCGAAATTGTCCGACGGTGATCCCGGCCTATAATGTTGGAGCCCTACATGGTGGTGATGACTATGTGTGCAATTTCCCACCGCTTTGCCACGCGCATCCTCGAGCTCTCGTTGTAATATGATGGCGGCCTGGAAAATTGCGGGGGTTGGTGTCCACTGGTCATAACTTTGATCGCGCATCGCTTGATTTGTAAGTGCCAAACCCAAACTTTCAGCGTATTCCCTCTTTTCTTGTTCGCATCTCCTTGCTAGTTCCCCTATCTTCGCCAAGATACTCACGCAACGACTTGTGAATCCAAAGAAGCAGTCCACTGCGTATTCCTCCGCCTCTCCTTCACCATCGTCGTTTGTCCAGTATTTGCCGCTGAAAATCGGCTCCTCTGTGTCACGACCGCTGAGACTTCCCAACAAATCAAGGTATGCAAACCACCTGACTAGGAAATATGAAACCTTATCCCTGCTATGCATCCCCTGAGCGCCTCCACGGGCCAAGATGATCTTCCGGGCCGCGCTGAGGTGAGTTTGCCACGTGAGCCCACTCATTGAGAACGGATTAGGAGAAATGATCTGGTATGAAGACAACATGATGGCTGTCGCCAATGTTGAATCGCTCTTCGCATCTTCGGGGTTATCCAAGGAGGAATGAAGACTTCGTACTGTCTCATCAAGGAATCGACCGATCCGTTCTGTAGGCTCAGGATGCTCCAACAATCTAGCCCGGTGGCTTGCCGAATACGCAAGCAGCAAATTCATCAAATGATCCGTTTGAACAGCCACTAGAAAAATCAGACTATTAGCATACAAAATGATTAGGGGCAGCGAGAACAGAAACCTACTTTGAGGAAGAATGCTCTTGAAGGGATTCGCAGAACAATCATGAGGCACGAGCAAGCGAGCAGTGTAATGCAAGTAGTGGTGAAAGTACATCATGTTCTTCCTATTGTCGAGTAGTAGCTGCGGTAATGGGTCTAGCTTCCTCGGGATAGTGATAGCAACAGGGTAAAATGGATTGCTCATGTCGTTTCCATAAAATCCTGCCGCCCTTCCCATCATCATCATACCGTCGTCGTAGCCGCCATAATCATGTCGGGGAATTTCTTCCACATCATCATCGTCGTTATCCATGTCGGGTTCTCCGCGATCAACGCCGTAAAGTGTCCGGCTCTGGGAAAGATCTTCCCTCTTGTAATCTTCCATTTCTGAAGGATATCGGTCAACATAACTTCCGTCATAGCTATGATCGCTATCAGGCAAAGGGGGAGCTAATAGATTCTCAACAGAAACCCGGCGCATGCCCGTACCTACACCCGCAGGATGGTGATGATGGTCCATCAATCCTGCGATATGATTTATTGAGGCATTGGATATTGGCGGCGAGATATAATCCAAAGCCGTACCAAGAGAAGTCGGAATTGGTGTCATAGTAGCAGTCGGACGAGCGTTGATATGCTCAAACGTATACGGAGAGTGTGGAGGTGCTTGGATAGGAGAAGTGCTGGTTCGTAGTCTCTTCGTCGGGGATGTAAGGATTGGAGGAGGGGTATGAAACGACTTGTTGTGGTATTGTTGTGTTGGGGAACTATGTTGCTGGCTGTCATACTGGACTGTAGGACTCGTGACAAGGCTGGGAGGCCCCGAGGGGCTATGCATCTGACCGTTGCCATTCGGATAGCTAGAAATGGGCGATGTAACTTGATTGAATGATTGTGAGACTGGTGTATAGGGGGAGAAAAGGCCTTGTTGTTGCTGCTGCTCTGTCTTGAAGACTACATCATTGCCAAAAGCTCCTGAGGGAGGCGTTGCAGTAGTTGGGGTAAGTCCTTGTTGCCATCCATAAGCACTTGCCCGATTCTGGTGCTGTTGTTGCTGCTGCTGGATGATAGCAGGACTTTGTAGCGGTGGAGGCTGCTGCGTAGCAGCCGAAGTCAATTGCGGGTCCAGAGGTGCCGATGAAACCGATGAAACCGAGGGGACGGGCATCACCGGGGCACTCGAGGGTTCTGCTACAGAAAACACAGTCTGGTAATTCGACATAGTAGTCCTCTTCCCATTCCCAACCCTCGGAGCCGGAGGTTTCCTCGCTCCATTACTAGGCGTAGTCTGCACAAAGGTCTGCGGGGAAGGAAAGTGCTGGTTTATTGAGAACTGGCCAGCCCCAGGGATAAGCTGTGACTGATCATCGGCATTAGGGTCCTGTCCGTTTGCCCCATTCTCCAGCTGCTTCTTCTTGAGAGGACGGCCCCCCCACGATAACCTAATCTTGTAATCGCATTCTTCGTCGAGTCGCTCGCAGTTGCTGCAGCGGGGCTTCTCTTCACCGCATTTTACCTTCCTAGCCTTACAGTTCCTATTGTAAGAAAATTGTTAGCATATGATACCATCTGACAACGAGACCCCGAGGAGCACCGTGAAGTGAAAGTGTTTTTACCAGCAACCGTTCCGGCTTCGACGGCGTATCTCACGACCAGCGACTGGGGCACGGGGCATTTAGTCTGTAATTTTTCTCTCGAGAGCGAAGTCTCAGTCAACCTGCCGTGGCGGCAGAAGAGGTTGGTTTTATGAGTCGACGACGACGCGACTACCCTCAAACAGCGGCTCCCCCACTTGGAAGAATATCGTTCAAGTTGTTGGTGAAAAATGAGGAGTAGCGGGAGAAGTAGGAGAAGAAGGCTTGTGGGTTGTTGGATGTTGGATGCCTTGAGGCTGAAACCTAAACGACAAGTGCGCTGAGGCGAGACCCTTGGTTGAGATGGGGAATAAAAGAGTGAACAGGAGATGACTGAAAGGATGAGCGGCGGGGAGCGGGCGGGCTGAATAATGTCTAGCCGATGGCGGCGAAGGCGGTGGCAATCCACCTGGGCAATCAAACCAACACAATCAACAACGACTGTGGGAAAAAACGAAGAGCAGAGAGAAACTGTATGCAAACGTTATGTTTAAATGAGCCGGGGGTATATCTGATCAGATCAGATCAGATCCGGGCCGGCAAACAGCCGCAATATGGAATAAAATTAACTCTTAGAAAAGAAAAACGGAGAAAAAAGTCAGGGT